>Ga0310835_100181_pt1 | contig 57010 bp, 53 predicted proteins | sample SM_ome_3_FD_201308 | JGI IMG/M metagenome (GOLD analysis project Ga0310835, IMG submission 201308) | Sorghum-adapted microbial communities enriched on stacked mutant (SM) sorghum from Joint BioEnergy Institute, Emeryville, California... ...
GATTTTCATACAGCACCCCGCAGGTGAATGGTTGCGAAGCTTCGAATACCTGAATGATTCGTCTTCGGGGCTGCATTTGCCTGCTTTCTCCTTGTATTTATTCGTCGAATGATCACGGATTCAGGTTCTTATCTGGGCTTTATCTTTGTTCTCGATTTAACTCCGGTTCACCTTTCAAAGGCTTTCCGTTTTAACCGACCCTCACCATATTTCCTTTACTATCCACAACATGTACATGTGGGGGAACATGATCTCCGCTATGGAAATAATGCTCAATATCCCCATAACGATTGCTAGCAATAAGTTTATCGGGTAACTGCGGTTCCGAAGCATATGCAGTCTTAGTACCAAAAATTATATCCCAAATTCATTCGGCACTGGGTGGGATACAAAAATCCTTGGAGGGATTATCCTCCAAGGATTATCAAGAAAATATTTTATCTATTCGACTTCGGTCATAATCCAATATCCAGTTATTATATTTTTCATAAACCTTTCTTAATGTCTTTGTACTATCTGCTACAACATCCATACCTCTGTTATCATAGATATGAAATATGGACCTCTTCGTTTCATTAACAAGATAAATATCTCCAATTACGCTCGGCCCGTAACCCATTTCACGATTTGCAATTGCGCTCAGTAATTTTTCCAACTTCAAATCCTTCACTTTTATCTTAGTGCAATATTGTAAAGTAATGGTATCGTCATCGCTATTGTCATCCGGGTCTTTATAGCGAAACTCTTGCTCTCGCTTGTCAATATCTTCATTTCTGACACCATGCAAATACGTGAGAAACATTTCATAAACATCCTTCTCAAAAGAAGCGACTGGATTCTCATCCCAACTATCAACAAAAACCGATAAATATACATCATCAGTAGATTGACTAATTTCGTAAAATATGGAACACGCCCTATGAACTACTCTTTCAACCCTACTACTCCCAGTAAGATTACCCCCTAGTTCAAATCTAATTGCAATTTCCGAATTGTAAAAAAGAGGTTTTTTTAATTGAACACCTGGAAACGTACTGGATAAAAAGAACTCTAGCTGTTTATTATAACCCACTTTTACACCGCCTATGATATGAGTATTACAGAAGGGAGAGGACATTCCCCTCCCTCCACCAAATTAATTAATTTAGTTTGATTACCATACCGGTCTGACTCTTATGCTTATCAGTAATCCAGTTGCCGTACTCATCTGCGTCCGCTACCCAATGGAGTTCTTTACCTTTCTTTTCAAATACCTTGTAAGCTGAGCCGCCATGACCAGTAGTGTCTTTCGCCCACCAGTAGCCATTACTGTCTTGATAGGCTTTTACTTTTTGTCCATGGAAATTGTAGGTTAGTTCTGCTTTTGCATTTGATTTTATATCCCATTTCGTAGTTGTATTAGGTGTACTGCAAGCATTATGAGTCCAAATACCAAGATTAGTGACAAAGTAAGTATGGAAGTCCTTAACCATAAAGTTATAGACAGTCTTATGTTCCTTCTTAACCTCTATATTCTCAATAGCTAATTCCTTACCATCAGAGGTTGTCAGAACATCGCCCACCGCAAGATGCTGTGCTTCCACCCATCCTTTGCCGACAATCCAAAACGGATGCTCATCAGTTGTTGTTATGACTTCGTCACCAACAGTAATATTATACGTTTCCTCAACATCACGTTGGAAGAGCCATTCGACTTCCTTGTAAGCCATCTCGCCAGTCTCATCGTCTTTTGCAAGAACCTTATCCCCTACCCTGATTTCCTCGATAGGTTTCTCCCCTTCGTCTGTAAGAACCTTTGTTCCGGCCGTAAAGCAGTTGCATGCTGATTTCTTTGACAGCTTTCCAGAATTCAACAGCCTCGCCAGCTTGGGAGCCACTTTCGTGACCAACTTGACTGCCGCAGTGCTGCCCCCGATCATCGTCAGAATTTCGCCGACTTCGTATCCGTATCGGCGAACTTCTTTGCTCGTGGGTTTACCAGCAAAGACATGCTTTGTATTCTTTGCGAAATAGTCAATTTTTGCTTTTGCCGTGTTCCCTAGTGCTTTCAACAGATCGGCAAAAGTGATTTCACCTTTGACCAGTGCCTTGCCGAATTCATAGATCCCCACATAGGTATCCCAGGACAGCAGTTCTTTTACGGTACTTTTCAAAGCATCATAGACGCCCAGTCCCAGGTCGTCAATCTGATGCCAGGCCATGTGGCCGGTGGGGTCAGTCCATGTCAACGGATTGTTATAGACATAAGTATAAAGGTTCTGGCTCAATGGCCGGTTCAGTTCACCTTCATACGTATCCTCACTGATAAACCGCCCGATCGTCGGATCGAAATACCGCGCATTCGCGAACGTGAGGCCGCTATAGTAGTCGTACCCCAGCCCCGTGTAACCGAACAGGTTGTCCGGGCCCGGCCAGTTCGGGTCGAACTTCTCCGGCTGCTCCGGAATGCCGAACTCGTCGTACTGATAGCGGGCCGCGATGCGGCCGTCCGAGGCTTGCAGGGCCAGCGCGCTGCCCAGCGCATCGCTCAGATAGTACAGCGTCTTCGCCGGCGTGTTCGGCGCCGCGCCGCTCGATCCCGGCTGCGGCTCCCAGCCGTAGTCCGCATCCGCGCTCGGCAGATAACTCATGCTGATCCGCTCGCCCAGAGCCCCGTAGACGTAGTTCTGCTTCCAGGCCGTGCCGGTTGCATCCGTCGCGGTCAGCGGCAAGGGAATCGCCTGCGTAATGTCATTCACGAAGTAGATGTCCATCTGCCGCTTCTTGTACTGCGGCTCCCAGCCGTCCCGGACTCCCGCCGGGTGCGAAGGCATGTAGCCGTCTTGCACCGATCCGTCCGCAATGGAAATGCCCATGTAGATGCGATGACCGTCGCCGTTGTACCGGTACGTCGTGGTGTTCCCTGCAGCATCGGTGTACCGGACCAGACGATCCGCCGCGTTCCACTGGTACGTGCCGATTGCGAGCGCGTTCAGCGAAGCTTCGAAGGCATCCGGCAGCAGCCATTCCTCTTCTTCGCCGCTGCCCTCCGGAACACCCGGTGCCCCGTCGCCATCATCCGTGTAAATCGGGTCCTCCGTGCCGGGCAGGCCGTACGTGACATCGCCGACGGTGGGCGCTTGCTCCGGCAGCCCTTCCAGCGCAATCCGTAAGGCGGAGCTGTCCGTGCCGGTCACCTTGACCAGGTTGCCGCGCAGATCGTACTCGTAGTCCTTCGTGTCGACGCCGTTCGTCCAGCTCAGCAGCTTGTTCGCCGCGTCATAGACATACTGCTCCACGGTCGTCATGCCGCCGTCCGTGACCGTCTTGCTCAGACGGTTGCCGACGGCGTCGTACGTGTACGCCGTCCGCTTGCCGTTCAGCCGCTGCACGGCCGTAAGCTGGTTCAGCGCGTCGTACACATAGTCGGCGGCATCCACCCGCGTCGTGCCTGCCGGGTTGTCTTCATCGATGCCGGCCATCGTCCGCTCGCGGCGGGTCAGGTTGCCGACCGGGTCGTACACATACTTGAGCTGCTCCAGCAGCTCGCCGCCCGGACCGGCATGGCGAATCTCCGTCACTTGGCCGAGCGCGTCATAAGTGTACGTGCTCACACCGCCGTTCGGCAGCGTGCGCTTGACGACCCGACCGTTCGCGTCATACTCATAGTGCGTGGTGCCGCTCTCGTCCATCACCTTGACCAGTTGTCCGGCGGCATCATATTCGTAGTAAACCGAACTGTTGTCCGGATACACGATCCGGCTGCGCTGACCGACAGGCGTCCACTCGTAGCGCGTATTCTGCGTACGCGGATCAATGACCTCGGTCAGCCGGTCCAGCGCGTCGTAGGTGTAACGGGTGAGACCGCTGCTGTCCACCATTTCGATGCGCCGGCCCGCCAGGTCGTAGGTGAACGACACCTTCTGGCCGTCGCCGTATTCGATCTGCTTGAGCCGGTGCGCAGGATCGTAGCTGTACGTCGTCGTCGTGAGATCCGGCGCCGTCACCGTCGTAACGTTGCCCGCCGCGTCATAGGCCGTGACCGTCTTTTCCCCAAGCGGATTGACGGATTCGACCACCAGATTCCGCTTGTTGTAGCGATACGTGGTGGCGCGTCCGAGCGCGTCCTTCTTCTCCACCAGGTTGCCTGCGGCATCGTAGCTGTACGACGTCACGCCCCCGAGCGCATCCGTCACGCCGGTCAGACGGCCCAGCGCGTCGTATTGGAACGCCGTCTCGCCCTGGTTGGCGTCGATAATTTTCGCCACGTTGCCGAGCGGGTCGTATTCATAGATCGTCTCATGTCCGAGCGCATTCACAATCTTCGTGTTGCGGTCAAGCTCGTCGTATTCGTAACGCGTGACCGCGCCGGCAGCGTCCTTGAAGGCCGTCACGCGTCCCCGGTCGTCGCGCGTCACGAACGTTTCCCGGCCCAGCGAGTCGATCGTGCCCGCTTCAAGCCCGCGGCTGTCGTACTTCGTCTTCCACACCGAGCCGTCCGGCAGCGTCTGTTCGATGAGCCGGCCGTTCGCATCATACGCATACCTCGTCACGCCGCCGAGGGCATTCGTGACGGCAATCAGGCGGCCCGCTTCGTCATAGTCGTACCAGGTGCTGTTGCCGAGCGGATTCGTCTCCTTGATCTTCCGTCCGCTCGCGTCATAGCTGTATTGCGTCACCGCGCCCGTCGCGTCCGTGACGGTCAGCAGTTGGTTGTTCTTGTCATACGTATAACGTGTGACAGAGCCCGTACCGTCGGTGAACGTCAACACATTGCCGGCGTCATCGTACGTGTAGCGAGACACATGCCCGTCGGGATCAGTCACCTTGACGACGCGTCCCAAGGCATCATATGCATATTCCGTCACGCCGCCGTTCGCGTCGATCTCCCGCGTCACGTTGCCGGCCGCGTCGTATTCCGTACGGCTGATATGGTTCAGCGCATCCTCCACGGCCGTGAGACGATACACATCATACGTATAGACCGTTTTGTTGCCCGCTTCGTCGATCGTCTCAATCAGGTTGCCGTTCTCGTCATAGGCGGCAAAAGATTTCTGCCCGAGCGCATCCTCCCGTTCCACCACCCGGTCCTTCGCATCGTAGACGATCCGTTCGAGCGTTCCCTTCCCGTCCTTCACCCGGGTAATCCGGTGAAGCGCGTCCCGCTCGAACTCAACCGTATAACCCGCGGGATCTTCAATCGCCTGCACAAAACCGTGCGCGTCGTTCACATAACGGGTCGTCTCCCCGTTCGCATCGGTATGGCTCGTTAATACGCCGCGCGCATCCCACTCCAACCGGGTCGTGTTGCCGAGCCCGTCCGTCACCTGCGTCAAATTGCCTTTGGCGTCGTACGCGTAAGACGTCGTGCGGCCCAGCGCGTCAACCCGCTCGACCGGATCGTTCGACGCATTGTAGCGGATGACCGTCGACTCCCCGCTGCCTTCAATGAATTGCGTCATATTGCCGCGTTCATCGAACACCGCGCGGTTCACATTGCCGTTCCCGTCCTTCACCGACGTCCGGCGGGAAGCATCGTCGTAGCCGAATTGGACGACGGTGCCGTCGGCTTCCCGGCGCTCCAGCAGCAGGAAGCGGTCGCTCCACACGTACGTCGTCGCGTTACCCAGCGCATCCGTCTGCGTCGTCTCGGAGACGGCCGCCAGCGTGGACGACACGGTATAGCCGGCATCGCCGTTGTCCGCCGCGGACGCGGACAGCACCATGACGCGGCCATCCGCAAGATTCGGGTAGAACAGCGTCGATTTGCCCGAGCCGACGCCCGAGCGTACCAATGGCGTCTTGTTCGGCGTCATGTCGCCGCCGATCGCCCACACGCCGCCCGTCGTCACGTTCAGGTTGTTGTTGACGTGCACGGTATCGCGCACGTACAGGTCCCCGCCCGTGATGTTCAGATTGCCGACCTGGTTGTTGGAGACGATCGCGCCGACGACCATTTCGCCGGAGATGTTCATCTCCACGTTCGTGTTGATGTGCATCTGGCCTTCGACGACGACGCGCCGCGCGTTCACCTGCAGCGTGCCGTTGTTGTACGTCAGGTTGCCCGCATACAGTGTGTCGGACACCGTCACACTCGAGTCGTTATTCAAATGCACGGGCCCGCCGACCCGCACGCTGCCGTATTTGCCGCCGACCGACACGGCCGTCAGCTTCGTGCCCTGGTTGGCGTTCAGCGCATTTTCCACGATGAGCGTGCCGTAGATCGTCACCGCGTTCGCCTGATTCGTATTCATGCCTTGAACCAGCAGGATGACGGGCTTCGTCGGGCTGCCGAACGTCGCGTCGCCGTCCAGGTTCAGATGTCCCGCCTGAATGACGACCGGATCGGCCTGGCTGCCCGCAATGGCGTTTTGAATGCCGGCAACATCGCAGGAGGAGCACGATATCGCGGACGCTTTGTAGCCGGCAATCTCACTTTCCATACGGTCGATCAGCTTGTCCAAATAGTTCCCGATGACCGGCTGCATCCCTTCGACCTTCAGGTAAGCGGGAGCATGGGCGAGGTTGTGCATCGTGCCGGACAGCAGCACCTTGTCCGATTCCGGAATGTCGCGGCCGTTCTCCGGATCGATGCGCACCGGACCGCCCGTGCCCGGATCCGGCTCTTCTACGTCCTCTTCGCCGCGGACGACCGGCGCGACCTTGCCCGCATAGTCCATCTGCGAGCCTTCGCCGTAGAAGTCGGTCCAGCCGGTCACCCGGCCGTGCTCGTCGTACGACACGGTCATGGCAGCGGTCTGCTTCGGGTCCGTCACACTGATCACACGGTGCTTGTCATCATAGGTCAGCTTCGTCGTCGAGCTGTCCGTGTCCGTGATGGCGACGAGATTGCCGGCTACGTCATAGGTATAGCTGATGCTCCGGCCGCTGTGATCCTGAACGCCGGCCAGCCGGCCGTTCGCGCCATACGTGAAGGACAGCGAAGCGCCGTTCGTCGAGACGGATACCAGTTGTTCTCCGTTATACGCGAGTTGAACCGCGTTGCCGTTCGGATCGGTGATCGATTGCAGCAGCCCTTGGCCGTTGAAACGGTAAGCCGTTCCCTGCGGCGTCGACAGCAGATGGCCGCTGCCGTCCTTCGCCAGCGTCCAATCCGTCCCCCGGGGCGTCAAATAGCGTCCGCCCGACAGCGGCACATACTCGTACCGCGCCCCGGTCGGCTCGATCAGCTCCACCTTGCCGTCTTCCGCCGGCACAAGCCGCCACTCGTAGCTGTGGCGCCAGCCGAGGCCGGCCGCTCCCTCCAGCGGTTCGCGGCTCAGGTACGTCAGACGGTACGAGATCGGCATGAGCGCCTGCAGCACCAGCGAATCGGTGCTGTACGTGAAGTCGCCCCGCGCCGGGTCGACCGGTCCGCTGCCGGTCGGGTTCACGATGCGCAGCCGTTTCTCGATGGCTTCACGCGTAAATTGCGCCAGATCGGCCTGCTCCGGCGTGCCCGCGGTTTGCGGGTTCGGCACCAGCACGCTCGTCAGGCCGCTGACCGGCGTGGAGCAATCCCCGTCCGCCGTGCACACGTCGCCGTCGACACCGTTGATCCGGGCAAGTTCCTGCGCCTTCGACGCCATGTCGGCAACGGAATCCGACCGGTAATAGTACGCGGCGAGCGCGCCCCAGCTGATCGGGTAAGCGGGCACGACGACCCGGATGAACGATACCTGTTCGGAATAGCTGGACTCCCGGCCGTCTCCCGCCGCCTTGGCGGAGATTTGCGCGATCTGTCCGGCCGGCACGGCGATCGTCTTGGACCATGCGCCGTTCGCACCGACCGGAATGTCCGGATAGTCCGTGAGCTTGCCTTCCGTCCCTTCCCGCACTTCCAACCGCACGGTGGTGTTCGGCTCGGCGCTGCCGGACACCTTCACCATGCCGGAAGCCGCCGGTTCGATCGTCAGCGCGCCCGGCGCCTTGGGCTGCCGGGAGCCCACGATTTCAAAGCTGGCCATCTGGCCGTAGTAGACGCCCGTGCCGTCATATTCCGCCGGCGACACGCAGATCGTGTAGCGCCCTTCCGGCAGCGGCACGCCGTTGATCTTGCCGTCCCATCTCTCCGTATGCTCGATGTAGACGCCGTTCTCCTTCGTCTTGTAGACGCCGGTCTTGATCACGTCGCCGAGCTCCGGCACGCCGCCCCCGGCGGGCGCCGTGCACAGGCTGATCACGATCTCGCGTTCGTCTTCGCCGAACTCGGACGCGTTGAAGCTGAAAATAATATCAGCCGTTTCCCCTCTGTCCGTGCTGATCTCGCTCGGAACGATTCTGAGGTTCATCGAAGCGTGCGCCTTGCCGCCGGAGGAATCCGTCCCCGGAACGAGCGGCACGCCCGACAGGAAAACGATCAGTGCGAGGAAGGCCGACAGCAAGGCCTTCCATTTCATCCGGACACCGCCTAACCCTCTATTCGATCGCGGAAATCCCATTTCTCTCTCCCCCGATGATTACAGTTGATGGAGTTGCTCAAGCAGCCGGTAAATTACGACCGCCGCCTCCGCCCGGGTGGTCGTTCCCTGCGGGCGCAGCGCATCGCCGTAGCCTTCGATCAGCTTCATGCCGACCGCCTTGGCCATCGCTTCGCGAGCCCAGCCGCTGACGGCCGCCGCGTCGCGGTACCCGGACAGATCGGCCGCATCCGCCGCATCGCCGGTCTGCCGCTCAATGGCCCGGACCAGCATGACCGTCATTTGCTCGCGGGTCAGCGGCGCGTTCGGGCGGAAGTAGCCCCTGTCGCCCTCGACCAGGCCGGCGGCGGCCGCCGCCTTCACCGCATCGGCGTACCAGGCGCCGGCGGGCACATCGGCGAACGGCGCCTGTCCGGACGGAGCGGCTTCCAGCCGGAGCGCCGCGGCGAGCAGCTTCGCGAACTGCGCCCGGGTCAGCTGCCCGCCCGGATCGAACGTTCCCTTGTCCGTGCCGTCGACAATGCCTCTGGCACCCAGCACTTCAACGGCATGCTGCGCCCAGTGGCCTCGCACATCCGGGAACGTCACCTCCCGCAGCAGGACCGCGTAGATGCCCGGGCCGTCGATCGCCGCGCGAACGCAGCCTTCTTCCTCCGCGGTTATGCCGCCGACATAGGTCCAGTGACCGTTCGCATCGTCGTAGACATAAATGCCCAGCTTCTCCCGCACCGCGCGCCATTCTGGCTGCTCGTAGCCGAGCACGAGCTCCGCGCGCTTGCCGAACGCGGCGTCCGCGCTCACCCGCCAGGCCTCGTAGCCTTGCAGCTTCCGGCCTTTCTCATCCGCCAGGACGTAGTCGTTCAAATCCACCCTGTCCAGGCTCACGTCGGTCTCCTCGGCGAACGTGCCTTCGGCAATCCGGAGCCGGGCTTGTCCGTCTTCGGACACCAGTTCGCCGCCCGCCGGGCCGATCCGCTTCTTGCTTCCGGCCGAGCCCTCGCCGGCTGCCGGCGGGATCACAATGCCGGGCAGCCCGCCGCCCTGCGGTCCGGTCAGCTCGATGAAGGAGACGGAGCCGTCCGCCGCGCTCAGCACCAGCTTGTCGCCGCTGAATCCGGCGATCTGGCCTGCGCCGACCGGCGCGTTCACCGCGTAGACGCGGCCTGTCTCCAGATCAACGCCCTTCAGCGCGGCCGAACCGCCTTCGTCCACGACGAAGACGGCCTGCGTCTCGCCTATCGCCATCACGGCGTATTCCCGGCTTCTCGCGGCCATCGGCGTCAGCTCCACCGGCTCCGCGGAAAGCCGGTCGACAGCCAGCAGCGCGTATTGGCTTTCCCCCGCGCCGTTCTTCTGCTTCCACAGCACGTGGCTGCCGTTGAACACGAACCAGTCGACATAGTTGGCGCCGCCCAGCTTAACGAGCGGCCAGCGGTTGCCGGTCCTGAGATCCAGCATGCTGAGTCCGCCGTCCCGCGCGTTGCGGTACACCACCCTGCCGTCGACGAGCACGGGGAACAGCCCTTCCCCGAGGTTGTACTCCTCGCCCGTCGCAAGATGCCGGTAGTACATGTCCCCGTAAGGCTTCCGGTCGAACCAGACGACGCCGACGCCGTCTGTAACCGGACCCGACATTTCACCGGTCCGCTTGTTCAGCTTCTCCGTCCGGCCGGTCTCCAGATTGTAGCTGTAGATATCCCAATAGACCGATTCCGGCCCGTGGGAACCTTTGTCCGCCCACACCACCGTGTTGCCGAATAGGTATGGCGCGTCCTTCGCCGCGGCGGAATCGGTCAGCTTGCGCTCTTCCCCCGTCGTCAGATCGCGATAATGGACCTGCTTAACGCCGTTCCCGTCGACCTGGAACCAGATCATCCGGTCGCCGGACACGCTGAAATCCGTTCTCAATCCTTCCGGCGCCGCGCCTTCCGCCATGCCGAAGAACGGCGGCGCCATCATCGCGGCCAGCAGCGCCAGCGCGCCGGCAAGCAGCCGCGCCCACCCGGACCTGTGCTGGATGGGATACTTTTTCATCACGTTCTCTCCTCTCCGAAATTGCAAATTTGGACAAAACAAAAAAACCTTGCATGAGAGCAACCCGGCTGTCATGGCGTGATCCGGACGTCATGGTCCGGCGCTTTAGACCCGCGGCTTTGCGTCCCCGACTTTCGTACGGGTTTGCCTTTGTTCTTGCCCGGTTTTCGCATCGAGGTCCCGCTCGGGACCTATGGACCCGAAGACCCTGTCTTTGATTTTATCGTCAATATATTCCATTCGTTCAAGATATCCTTCCATGATCAGACAACAATTAGGCTTTATTTCCTAATTCATGAGAGAAAGAGACCTCCCCGGACAAGACTTTTTGCCCATTCCGCCCGCCGCGTTTATTGCATAAAACAAAAAAAACCCCGGGGAGTCGAACACTCCCGCGAGGTTTCCATATCTAAAGCGCTTTTAAACCGCCCCGCCCCAGGACAGGATGGAAAATTCCAGACGGACCTTGAATTTGGCGATCAAGGCTTGCAGTTCGTTCGGCATTTCAAAATAAATCTGCCCCAGCTCGGACTGATAATACATCCGCAGACAGACATCGTACCCGCTGTCGGACAGCTGATGGATGTACCCGATGTTCGGTTCCAGCTCCCTGAGCAGCTGCATGAGCGATCCGACGGGGTCGTTGCCGCGCATTTTAACCCGGTACATCCAGAAATCCTTGGACACCTTCTTGCCGCTGACCGACACCTTGCCGCCCTTGCTCAGGCATCTCGCCGGCTCCACATTCAAACTTCGCGTGATTTCATCGAAATCAAGCATCTCTCCCCGGATGATCAAACTTGCGTCACCTGAAAAGAAGGCATGATCAACGGCATGTTCCATCCTTCATCACCACCATTTAAGAGCAGCCCGGCTGTCATGGCGGTCCGGAAATGTCCGGTGCTTTAGACCCGTGGCTTTGCGTCCCCGACTTTCGTACGGGTTTGCCTTTGTTCTTTGCCTGGTTTTTCAGGTTGGAGTCCTGTCCGGGACCTGCCGATCCGAAGATCCTCTCATTTGTTTATATCGTCAATTTTTGCCGCGGAATCAAGACCAATGCCCCTATTCGCGTTATTTTGAGCTTTTTTGACTATTCCGCGGGCAAAAACGCCTCTTGATCGAGACTTTCGGCCCATAAACGGAACCTGCCGGCCACGCCGCTAAGTTGTTTCCGACGCTTCGTCCCACCCTTCCGTTACCAGTTCGACGAAGGCCTGAATCGTCAATTCATCGGAACGATCCTTGCGCGTAATCAAATAAGTATCCAAGGTCTGCGCAAACCGGTGCAGAGGGATGAGTTCGCCCTTTCTGATCTCCTCTTCAATCAAATCCCCGCTGATGATGCCAACGCCTGTCCCTTTCAAAACGGCTTGCCTCATCGCTTCTTCGCTGCCGCTTTCGATGACCGTCATCGGCTTTGGAATCTCTTCCATGCAGCGGTCAAACAGCCCGTCAAGATGATAGCTTTCTTTATAGAGCAGGGGATGCTTCTGCAGGATGGCCGAAAGGTCGCGGTCGGGGTGAAGGTCTTTTCGCATGACCAACAGCAGCTCTTCTTCATCAAGCGCAACGAACGCCAGATCGTCATTCCTCTGTTTTCCCGCCACAATCCCGACATCCGCTTCGCGGGAAGCGATCATTCGCATGACGTCGCCGCTGTTGCAAGAGACCAGTTTCAACTTGACTTGCGGATGAAGTTGCACAAAGGTGTGGATCAGCGTGGTCAAATGATGCGTCCAATAGTATTCCGGCGCGGCGATTGCCAATGTGCCGTGGGGTTCATGCAATCGGCTCAATGCCTGGTTCATTTCCTCCACGCATGCCATGAGCCGATCCACATGCTGCTTCAACACTTTTCCGGCCGGAGTCAGATACGTTTTCTTCCCGACCCGATGGAACAAGGGGTGGCCGATCTCCTGTTCCAGATTCCGCATTTGCATCGTGATCGTCGGCTGCGTATATCCGAGAATCTCGGCGGCTTTCGTCTGATTCAGATGGGTGGCAACGACCTGGAAGGTTTTCAACGTTCGGAGTTCCATGTTCTCCTTCCCCTTGGCCAACGCTAAATCTTTGTGATGGTTACGATAAAAACTCTCAATTGTTCCTGGATTCAGGCTCTATGGTAAAGTATGACCGACAAGTTTTCAACGCGGAGAATCTGCAGGGAGGCATGGAAACAATGAAGATCAAGGCTTTCTCGGTGGAAGAATGGATGAACGCCTATGAAACGAGCGCGAAATACAATATTGCGGAAACCTTCGTCGATTCCCTCACGTTGGAGGAACTCGCAACCATAGACGGCGCAAATGCCGATGATTTTTTCCGTTCCCTCTATCCGCTCAAACTGACCTACGGCCATATTGAGGGTTCTCCCGAGTTCCGGCGGCTCGTTGCGAGCCTGTACGCGACCATTGATCCTCATCAGGTGCTCGTCATGAACGGGGCAATCGGCGCCAACTTTCTGGTCTTCTACTCGCTTGTCGAGCCTGGCGATCACGTGATTGCGGTACATCCGACCTATCAGCAGCTTTATGAGCTCCCGCGATCATTCGGCGCAACGGTGGACCTTCTGAAGCTGCGCCCGGAACATCATTTTCTTCCCGACCTTGACGAGCTGAAGTCTCTGATCCGGCCGAACACGAAAATGATTTGCCTCAACAATCCGAACAACCCTACCGGCGCTCTGATGGAGCGGGATATGCTGGAGCAGATTGCGGAGATTGCACGATCGTGCGGCGCGTATGTCCTTTGCGATGAAGTCTGCATGAACCTGCTGCAGGATGACGATGCCGTTGTTCCTTCCATCGCTGATGTTTACGAGAAGGGAATCAGCACGTCAAGCGTCTCCAAAGTGCTCTCTCTTGCAGGCCTTCGCCTCGGCTGGATTGCCGCTCCGCAGGAAGTCATCACGGAATGCATGAAGCACCGCGACTACACCACGATCAGTTGCGGGATATTGAACGAAATGCTGGCTGTCCATGCCCTGAAGAACTACGACAAGATCTTGAGAAGAAGCCGCAAAATTTTGCGGGACAACCTGGCCCTCCTGGATGAATGGGTGGAAAAGGAAGCCGCTTTTTCCTATGTCAAACCGCGTGCGGGAACGACTGCCTTGCTGAAATACGATTTCGAAGTGCCTTCTGTCAATTTCTGTACCGGTCTGCTGGCGAATACCGGCGCCTTTCTGACCCCTGGCGCGTGCTTCGATATGGAAGGGCATGTCCGCATCGGTTACGCTTGCAGTACCGAAGTGCTGCAGGCCGGACTTGAACAGATCTCCGGGTATGTGCGGAAAATGAAGTAAAGCGCCTGCCCGGACATTCGTCCGGGCAAGCGCCATTTGAAGGTTGCAGCATAATCAGACCGATTTACCACGTCACCCAGGGCTTCGATCCGGGCGCCGGATTCACGAGCATATCGCCGAACGGAACCGTGTACGCGAACAGGATCAACACAACGAGTACGCCCACCCATACGCCCCAGCGCTCGATCCACTTCGGCGTCGGTTCGGCTGCGTCAGCCGTCTCGCCGATCGGGAACTCGGCCGCGGTTTTCTCGTCGCCTTTCGGCGCGCGCATCAAGGCGATCATGTTGCAGAACATCAGGATGACGCCGATGAACAGGATCGTGCCGCCGATCGCCATCGCCACGTGATACGGCATCCAGAAGACCGCGTCCGGATGGTCGCCGTACGTCGTGTACGCCGTGCGGCGCGGCGAGCCGAACAGGCCGACCGTATGCATGGACCCCGACATGAAGAACATCCCGATCAGCCAGATGATCGTCTGGATGATGCCGAGCCGGTTCATCCGCGGCGTGAGCTGTTTGCCCAGCACGTGCGGAATGAGCCAGTAGGCGACGCCGAAGAACGTCAGGGCGACCGTCGTGGCGACCGTGAGGTGGAAGTGCCCCGTGACCCACAGCGTATTATGCACCATCGCGTTCATCTGGTTGCTCGCGTTGATGATGCCGCCAGCGCCGGCCGGAATGAACACGAGCATGCCCATGAACGGCGCGAAGAAACGGACGTCACCCCACGGCAAAGTTTTCAGCCAGCCGAACAGCCCGCGCGCTCCCTTGGCCCGACCGGTCTGCTCGAACGTTGCAAACATTGCGAACGCGGTCATGAGAGACGGAATGACAACCATGAACGTCAGGACGACTTGAATGTACTTCCAGACCGGTGCGATGCCCGGCTCCATCAATTGATGGTGGAACCCGACCGGGATGGAGAACAGAATGAACAGGACGAACGACAGCCGCGCCATCGAATCGCTGAATATTTTGCCCCCGATGATCTTCGGTATGCAGATATACCAGCACATGTACGCCGGCATCAGCCAGAAGTAGACGAGCGGATGGCCGAAGTACCAGAACAGTGTCCGGCTGATCATGATGTTGATCTTCTCCACCCAGCCGAACGACCACGGAATGAACTGGAACAGCACCGTGATCGCGACGCCGATCGTGGCGATCTGCCAGACCAGCATCGTGGCGACGGCCATGAAGCCGAACAGCGGGCTGACGCTGCCCTTGTGCGTCCTGCGCCAGTACCGGTATTGCGCGAAAATGCCGTACCCGCTGATCCAGCTGCCCACGACGACGAACACCAGGGCGATGTAGAAGAACGGATTGGCTTTCAGCGGCGCGTAGAACGTGTAAAGCACCGTCGCTTCGTTCGCCAGAATCATGATCGTGCCGAGGATCGTGCCGACCGTCATCAGGACGTAGCCGGCCCAGCCCATCCGGCTCACGACGCCGAGCAGCTTGCCGCCCATCGTCTTGCTGACGCCGGCATACAGGAATCCGATGATGAAGAAGGTCGTGAAGATCAGCGCCATCAGGACGCCGTGCGCGGTAAGAATTTGATAGTAGCCGATCTCCGACGGCAGCTCGATCATGCCGCCGCGGACGAGCCCTTGCAGCACGCCCGCGACGCCGCCGAGCAGAAGCGCCGTGAAGGCCACCAGAAGGTGCGCCAGCACCAGCTTCGCATCTTTGCCGTCGAACGGCCGTTTATTGTCGGCAGCGGACGCTTGCATCACAGTAGCAGTCACGCTCGATCATCCTCTCCGTTTCGGTATTGTCGGTCTCATTTCACGATGATGGTCGTCGCCATGAATTCATGGCCCGCGCCGCAGTATTCGTTGCACAGCACCAGGTACTCGCCCGGCTTGTCGAACGTGTACGTGTAGTGGTTGACCTCACCCGGCACGGCCATCAGGTTGACCGTCGTGCCCGTAATCTGGAAACCGTGCACGACATCCGGGCTGGTCACCTGAAAATGCACCTTCGCCCCGAGCGGCACTTCCATCTTCGCCGGCTTGAAGCCGAACGCGTAAGCGATCATGTAGGCGTTGTACTCGTTCTCGCCGACCTGTTCAAGGCCGGGATTGTTGAACGGGTATGTCTCGCTGACTTTCTCCGGATCGATCGTATGGTGGCCGGTCGGCGGCTGCATCCCCATCGCGAACGCGCCGACGCCGATCACGCCCAGGAAGACGAACAGCATCGCGACGCCGATGGCCAGCCAGATTTTCTCCAGACGATGAATATGCATGATGCTACCCCCTACCTGTTGATGAAAAGAATGAAAACCCCCAGCCACGACAGGGCTATGAAGCCGCCGAGCAGCATGACGGACGTAAACGTGCCTTTCAGCGTGTCCTTCTCTTTATCGCTTCGGTCCCGGGACATACGGTTCACCCTTTCCTCGTTTTTTACCGTAAGTGTAATGGCCCGCATACCCGGTCATTGTGAGATAAATCACAATAGCGTCGGCCATTTTCGTCGGTTTTGTTACAAATCGTCATAATATTCGGATAACAACAAAGGCGGACGCATTCCGTCGGAATGCATCCGCCTCTTGAAAAGATGATGCCTTGAATAATAGCCGTTATTCGACGATCAGCTTGCCGATCATGTCGTCATGGCCCGTGCCGCAGAAGAGGGAGCAGATGAACTCGAACTCGCCCGCTTTGTCGGCCGTGAACGTGATCGTCTCGCTGTCCTTGATCTTCTTGCCGTAACCTTTGATCTCGACTTCGTGCATGCCTTCTTCGTTGACCAGCTTGATCTCGACGGTGTCGCCCTTGTTCACGCGGATCTCCGTCGGTTCGAACGCCCAGTTCTTCGCTTTGATCTCGAACGATTTCGTCTCGCCCGTCGAAGCGGACTGCCCGGAACCGCTGTTGCCGGAGCCGCTGTTGCTGCCTGTGTTATCCGAATTGCCGCCGCAGGCCGAAATAATCATGGACACGCCCACGGCCAGACCCAACATTTTCAACCATTTTTTCATTCTCCGCACTCCCCTATCATTGTTTCTCGGAACTGATCCCATTGTAGATGCCGCAGGGGAGCGTCTGTGTGACAAATATCACAACCGGATCGCGAATCTATGAACGTTCTGTTACATAACCCGCCTTGCGCAAGATTCGTTCGGCCATCGGATGGAGTTCCGGAATCGGGCGGTTCGGGTGAAACCAGGCCAGTTCCAGCCCTTCGTGGTCATTCACGACCGGCTCGCCGGTCACGCCTTCGGCCTCGAACACCGCAAGCGCGTTGTATACTTCGTCGCCGTTCGGATAGCGGTAGTACATGTCCCTCCCGGAGAGCAGCGCCACGAATTTGAACGATGCCGCGCGAAGCCCGGCTTCTTCGTACAGCTCCCGCGCCGCCGTCTCCTCGAACGACTCGCCCGGCTCCATGGCGCCGCCGATCGTGCCCCAATCGCCCGTGTCCGCCCGCCGCTGGAGCAGCAGCCGGCCTTCGCCGTCCCGCACCATGACGGCGGCTCCCGCCATGATGAGCGGGCGGCTGCCGACGAACCGGCGCAATTCCATAATGTAACCCATTGGCTTCCCTTCCTTCCGCCCGGTCCTGCAATGCACAGGATCAGCTTCTGGTCCCGCCGGCACCCGGCGCGCTGAACGCATCGCCGCATTCGGCTTTACGCGCCCGCTTGAAGAGCTCTCCGTCTTTCTTGTGCACGTCCACGCTGCGCAGGCCGTCCGGCGTGCACAGCTCGAGGCCGATCCGCCCCTTGTCGATCCGCGGGCGGCGGATGATCCGCGCCTCCGCCCTTGCGCAGGGCTCGCGGGTCACGGCCAGATACGAAAACTTCTCGTCCTCGTACGGCGCCGCCCCGTCCTTCAGCTGCTTGTGCAGCCGGCTTCTCGGAATGCGGCAGCGGAAGTGGCACCAGTCTTCGCCCTCCATCGGACACGCCGACGCGTGCGGACACGGCGCGGCGAGGTGGGCGCCTAGCCGGAGCAATTGCCCGCGCACCGCCATCAGCCCGCGGTAGGCGGCCGGCGTCCCCGGCTCCACGATGAGCAGCATGCGCTCCGCCGCGTTCCACAGCTTTCGGACCGCGGCCTCCCGCTCCGCATCGTTAAGCTCGTTCAGGACGTAGGAGGCGATGACGAGCTCCGCCCGCTCCGGAATGTCGTCCTTCGCGAGGTCGCGGCGGACCCAGTCCGCGTTCCGCAATGCGGGCGATGCGTCGGCCGCCAGGCTGCGCCCGAGCCGGATCATGGCCGGCTCCCGCTCCAGGCAGGTGACGCCGCGCAGATCCAGCAGCGCGTCGGCCGCCCAGGAAGCGGCCCCCGTCCCCGCGCCGCAATCCAGCAGCGTCTCCGGCCGCTCCGGCGTCCGTTCCAGCGCATACTTCAGCGCCGCCGCGACGGCGCCGTATGTCGCCGGCATGCGCGCGATCGCGTATGAGGCCGCTTCGGCATCTTCGGTAAGCAGCCTCCGCCCCCTGCCGCCGGCGGTCCGATAGCGCTCGCTCAGCGACTGCAGATCCCGTTTCAGTTTCGCATGATTCATTCCTTGAATATGCCGCTCGATGGCCAATCTCAGTTGTTGCGGAAGTTCCATGCGTGCATCCTTTCTCCGTGAACCGTCCCCATGCGGACCCTCCGGTTCAGCGCCATGCCATACGGTTGATGTATCGATTGGTTTCCAAGATGCGCCTGAGCCGTCCGTCCGTCTTCTCCGTGCGCGGCATGCCGGCCAGCCGGTCCAGCAGCATCCACCGGAGCAGGGCGATCGCTTCGAACGGCTCCAGCTCCTCCGCCCGGTATCCTCCGCCGGACAGAAACGCCGACCGGTAAATGGCGGCCGGCTCATCATCCGTGTACAGATCGGCGAGGAAGACGGACCAGGCGATATCGTACCGCGCATCGCCCAGCTGGCCGTTCGTCCAGTCGATGATCGTCAGCCTGCCGTCTTCCGCCTCCAGGATGTTGTTGAAATTGTAATCCCCGTGAATGACGGTGTCTTGCCGCGGCTTGACCAGCTCGACCAGACGCGCAAGCTCGGACTTGAGATCCGGGTGCCCTTCAATGTCCGGAAAGAAGTAAGAGACAAAATCAAACCGCGGCAGCTCCAATTCGTCAAGACGGCAGCGATGGATATCGAGCAGAAGACCGGCGATGCGGCGCAGCTTGTCCGCATCCGCCTCGCGAATGGCCGTGCCGTCGAAGGATGTCAGCAGCACCTGGTTGCCGGACGCGTCCACTCCCCAGCCCAGCGGCCTTGAGACCGGCATCCCCCGGTCGCGCAGGGACCGGAGCAGCCGGTATTGGAACCCGATATCCGGCTTCGAATGGCGATTCCAGATCTTCAGGACGCATTCGGCGTTTTCCAGCCGGATCAGGGCGACTTCGGCTTCCAGCCCCGGAGCCAGCGGAACGATGTCCGAATCCCCGGCTTCTGCCAATCTTACGGTCATTTCGCTTTCGGCCATCCATCGGATGCCGCGCAATCGATCAAGCATCGCTCAGCGCTCTCCTCATCAAGATTCGCATCAGTTTCCGTCCGCTGCCGTCCACCGTCTTCTCCAGATCATACGGCACAAACCCCGTGCGCCAATAGAGCCGGAGCGCCGGCGTGTTCGTGTTGTGGCAGACGAGCCTGAGTTCGCGCAGCTTGTGTTCCCGCCCGGCGATGGAGAGCATCGTCTCGACCAGAAACCGGCCGGCACCCTGCCCCCGGTAATCGGGATGGATGATGACGTTGCCCAACCAGCCGTGCGAACCGGGTTCGACCTGGTACAGGTTGCAGTACCCGATGACGGCTTCACCGCTCAGAATGACCGTCAGTCTGATCCGCCCTTCGGCCTCGCGCGCAAGCTGTCCGGGATCGACAAATGGCCGGCGAAAGTCCGGATCACTTCAGTACATGGCCGTCCAGATATTCCCGCATCACCTCATTGGACAGCACGACGGCTTCTTCCCGATTCAACGCGGGCGCCGCAATCATCAGTCCGTCATCGGCACCCCAATGTCCCTGGTCTGCTTCATGTTCAATCAACGCAATGGCGATCTTGCTGAAGTCATCATTGACAAAAAGCGTTCCCTGTGAATAGATGCGCGGCTTTCCGTTTTCGATAAACGGGTAAGTTAACGCATAGGCATTAAAGCTGCGGTATCTTTTGAGCTCCACCGTCCGCTGATCCTCGGGTACCGGGATGTCCTCGCCTTCCAGCTCGACGGTGCCTTTGAACGTCCGTTCGCCTTTGAAATTGCGGTAGATTTTTCCCTGAATGCTCACCTTGAGCGGCCGCTCTTCCACCGCAGCCTCGGCGCCCAGCCGAAACTTCATCCCCCGGGCCTCAAAATCGACCGTTTGCGGATAAAACCAATACACAAGACCAACCGCTGCCGCCGCGAAGAGCAGCAACGCCCCGATCAGAATGACACGCTTCATCCGGCACCCCTGCATCATTTTCTGAAAACGAGAACCGGCCCTCAGATCGCTCAGAACCCAAGAGGCCGGCCCAATATCTTCTATTAATTATACATTAAAACCCGAACGAGCAAAAGCCCAAAATTGCCCGCGGCCCGTCATTCCTTCACACCGCCCACCATCATGCCTTTCACGAAATATTTCTGCAGGAACGGATAAACCATGATGATCGGAACGGACGCCACGATTGTCATCGTCGCGCGGATTGCATACGGGGTCACCTGGCTGAGGCCCTGCTGCGCCCCGGCGGCGGTGAAGTCGACGGAACGGGTGCTGGCGTTCGAGAACTGCAGAATCTTCTGCAATTCATACTGTAGCGTGCTCAAATGCTCATACGACGAGTTGTACAGAAACACGTCGAACCACGAGTTCCATTGCCAGACGCCCGTAAACAGCGCCACGGTCGCCAGAACGGGCGTACACAGCGGCAGCACGATGGAGATGAAGGTGCGGAACTCCCCGGCGCCGTCGATCTTCGCCGATTCCAGAATGTTGTCCGGCAGATTCTCGATGAACGAGCGGATGATGATCAGGTTGAATACGCCGATCAGCCCCGGCCAGATGTACACCCAGAAGCTGCCGATCAGCCCGAGATCGCGGATGAGCAGGTACGTCGGAATGAGCCCGCCGTTGATGTACATCGTCAGAATGAACGCGATGGTGACGAACTTGCGCAGCACGTATTCCGGCCGGCTGATCGTGTAGGCCACCATGGCGGAGCAGAACACGGTCAGCACGGTGCCGATCACGGTGCGCAGCACGGAAGTCAGCGTGGCCTGAAAGATCGTCGCTTCCTCGAACACGAACTTGTAGTTTTCCAGCGTCCATTTTCGCGGCCAGAGGTAGATGCCGCCGCGGAGCGAGTCGGTCGCGTCGTTGAACGACACGGCCAGCGTGTTCAGGAACGGATAGAGCGTCACGACCATCAGCAGGCAGAGCAGCGTGTAGTTCACCGCGTCGAAGATGCGGTCGCCGAGGGACATCCGGACACGCCGCCGTCTCGGTTTCTCGATTGTCATTTCGGCCATGTGTGACGCCTCCCCTCAGTACAGTCTCGTCTCGCCCATGCGTTTCGCCAGGTTGTTGGCGGCGAACAGCAGGATGAAGCTGACCACCGTCTTGAAGATGCTGGCCGCCACAGAGAGCGAGTAGTTGAACTGGTTGATGCCGTATTTCAGCACGAATATGTCAAGGTTTTCCGAATAGTCCATGTTCATGCCGTTGCCGAGCAGGTATTGCGGTTCGAATCCGGACTCCAGCAAATATCCGATGTTCATGATGAGGAGTACGGTGATGACCGGCCGGATGCCGGGCAGCGTGATATGCCAGATCTTCCGGAATCTCCCCGCGCCGTCGATCTCGGCGGCTTCGTAGAGCGTCGGATCGATCATCGTGATCGCGGCAAGGTAGACGATCGTGTTCCATCCGACGTCTTTCCAGACGATGCTGGCGCCGTAAATGCCCCAGAACCATTCGCCGATCCCGAGGAACAGCAGTTCTTCATCGATCAGATGGAGGCGCATCAAGAGTTCATTGATGATGCCGTCCGGCGCAAGGGTGACACGAATGATGCCCGCCGCGACGACCCAGGACAGGAAGTGCGGCAGATAGCTGACGGTCTGCACCACTCTTTTGAACACGAGGTGGCGCACTTCATTAAGCAACAGGGCGAGGGTGATCGCCGTAACAAAACCGAGCACCAGATTGATCGTGCTCATGACAAGCGTATTGCGCAACACACGAAGAAAACGCTCATCGCCGAACAGGAACTCGAAATGATAGAAACCGACCCACTCCTGCTCCCAGAAACTTTTGGCCGGCTTGAAGTTCTGAAACCCGATCGTCCATCCCCAGATCGGCAAGTATCGGAAGATGAACAGCCAGATGACGAAAGGCACGGACATCAGGACGAGCGCGCGTTGCTGATAGAGCAGCTTGAAAAATCGTTTCAATCCCCTCGGTTTTTTCTCTGCGGCCACGGACACGCCCGTGAGCACATTGTTGTTGTCCATCGTCTTTCTCTCCTTACACACCGGTCCGCCGGTCGGGGATCGCGATACTTGAAAATAACGAGAGAAAGGCCGGACTTAGCGGCGTTTTTGCAGTTAAGCCGGCCTTTGCTCGATTTGTCAGGCAAGCCTGATTATTTTTGCGCGTTGGCGACAACTTCCTTGACTTTCTGCGTAAACCACTGTTCGTATCCCTGGACGTCGAGTTTGCCCAGGGCTTTCGTGTACTCATCCCAGGCCTTGTCGAATTCCTCGGGTTTCGAAAGCACGAGTTTCGGGATGTGGTTCCGCTGAAGGTCGGATTTCTGCTGTTCGAACAGCTGCCGCGGTTCGTCTTTCGCGAAGCCCCATGCCGGGTACCACGGACGCTCGTCCGGATCGGCGAACATTTCGGCGTAAGTCTGCACGCCGTAGGCCGACAGAATCTTCTTGTCCGCGTCGGTGAGCGTCATCTGGAACACTTCCGGCTGCAGCCCCGGCGATGCGGCGTTGCCGTCCGACAGCGTCGAGTTCGTGCCGTAGTGCGGCCAATCCCAGTCGAATACGGTAAATCCGTAGTCTTCGTTGAACTTCTGCGTCATCTTGTCGACCATTTCCTTGGTCCGGTACATGCGGCCGTTCTCGTCGCGCAGATACGTCTCGCCTTCGATGCCCCACTTGACGAGAATCTGGTTCTCTTCCGAAAGCAACGTGTCGATGAAGGCGATGATCCGTTCCGGATCCTTCGCGCTCGACGTGATGCCGAAGCCGCGGTTGGCGACGTATCCCGGCGGATCAATGTATTGGTCTTTGATGTTTTCGTCGAACACGACCGGCAGCGGGAAGTACCGGTAACCGTCCAGCGACGGGTCCGCAAGCGCGGCGTCGCGCAGTGCATTGTTCGCGGTGCCGACCTGCCAGCCGTAGTCGAAGAAGCCCAGCACCTTGTGCGACGTCAGCTTCGCGATGTATTGGTCGTAGTTGTCCACGAAGGACTGCTTGTCGAACATGCCCTTGGCGTTGATTTCGTTCAGCTTCTTGAACCACCGGTACTCCCACTCGGTGCCGGCGTAGATCTTGGCCTCATGGGTCTGCATGTCCACCATGACCTCGCCGTCATTCGGGTAGCCGGCCAGATGGTTCGGCACGTTCGTGGTGGCGAAGAAGCGCCAGTCGTCCGTCAGCGTAACGAAACCGATCAGGTCTTCGTCCGGATGCGCGTTGATAAAGTCTTCAAGGACCTTGAAATATTCGTCCACCGTCTTGATCTTCGGATAACCGGCCCATTCCAGCACGCGCCGTTGAACCCAGAACGCGCCTTGGCCGATATTCGGGTCCGGAACGAATTCCCCGACCACCGTGGAGAACGGGAAGATGTAGATCTTGCCGTCATCCCATTTCATCAGGTTCTTGTAAGGACCGTACACCTTCTTGATGTTCGGATACTTGTCGTTGTCGATATACGGGGTCAGGTCGATGAAGCCGCCCGCTTCAATGACGTTCTCGATTCCGTCGTCCGGAACGAGCACGTCCGGATAATCGTTGGACGCGATCATCGTGCCGATCTTCGTCTGCAGGTCGCCGACGAGATGCTCGATCTTGAAGTTGACGCCGGTCTGTTCTTCAAGCTTCTTGCCGATGACCGTCTCGTTGGTGTTGACGTCTTTCTCACCCTGGACGGCGACGAACATTGTGAAGGTGACCTTGTCCTGCGCCGCGCCGCCGCTGTCGCCTCCGGAATCGGAGGAATTCGAGGTTGGCGAGGAACCCGAGGCTCCCGAGTTCGAGTTGCCCGCTTCCTTCTTGCCCGAGCAGGCCGTCAGGACGAGGGCCAGCACCATGATGAGGGACAACGTCGAAGCAAGCCATCTCTTTTTCGACACTTTTTTCTGAACCCCTTTCAATTCAGGATGGATTGTAAGCACTTTCAGTATAATGCCCCGTCCCGCGCTTTGTTTACCCACCAAACTAAAGGTCATGCTTAAAAAATTTAATGTCTGTTTATGTCCGCGGTAGGAGGGCCGCGGACCCGTCCGCCTCATCCTGCGCGGGCAGGGTGATCCGGATACACGTCCCCTGGCCCGGTGCGCTGTCGATGAACAGCCGGATCCTGTCGCCATACAGCATCCTGAGCCGGTAGATCACGTTCTGCACGCCGATCCGTTCGCCCAGTTCCTCCGCCTCGTTCTCCAGATAGCCGTAAAAGCGCTCCACCTGCTCCGGATTCATGCCGGCGCCGTTGTCCCGAATCGAGAACTCCAGATCGTGGGAGCTGCGCCGGATGGTGATATCGATCTCGCCGCCGTGCTTCATCGGTTCGATGCCGTGGATGCTCGCGTTCTCGACGAACGGAAGGAACACCATTTTCGGGATGATCACGCTCCGGGCTTCCGGGTCGACGTCCAGCCGGTAGGTGAGCCGGTCGCCGAAGCGGTATTTCTGGATCTCGAGGAAGCAGTGGATGAACTCGAGTTCCTCTTCGACCTTGATCCGGTCCTTGTTCCATGTCAGGGATGAACGCAGCAGCTTGGCCATTTTGTGGATGATCTGGGCTGTCTCCGTCTCGTTCTTGATCAGGCTGCGCATCCGGATCGTTTCCAGCGAATTGAACAGGAAATGCGGATTGATCTGGCTCTGCAGCGCATTGAACTGGGCCTTGCGATGCTCGATCTCCAGACCTTTCCTGCGTATGTCGGCGATGTACACGTCGTGAATCAGACTCTTGATCTGCATCGTCATGCGGTTGAATTCGTTCTGCAGCTGACCGATCTCATCCAGCGTTTCCCGGTGCTCGATGGGCACGAACTGCTGGTTCTTCACCTTCTTCATGTGGCGAAGAATGTTGATCAGCCGGACGTTCATCGACCGGGAGACCCAGAAGATGATCGCCGTCGAGACGAGCAGGTTGATCAGCGCCAGCCAGACGATGAATTCCCGCGGCCTCTGCACCTCGCGGAACACTTCCTCCTCCTGGATCACGCCGACGAGCTTCCAGCTGTCCAGATATTCAACCCCGTTGTAAGCGGTCGCGAATTCGATCGCATCATCCGGAAGGTCAAGTTCGTGGAAGAAAATCGTCTCCGTCTGCCAGTTGACATACGGATCTGTCGCATACTCCACCTGGCCCGACTCGTTGAGCAGGTAGATGTGGCCGTTCAGGTTGAGGTTGGAGAATACCTGTTCGATCGCCTGGGGGCGCAGTTCGATCTTCAAAATTTTCTCCCACTTGCTCGTTCCGAAATAGGCCAGATTGTTCATCCGGCGCACGATGACGAAGGTGTCGCGGACGTTCGCTGCAGGTTGGATCCGGTTCTCGCGCGCCGTCCGGATCAGGACGGGCGTTGAGCCTTTCACTTTCTCCAGCGCCCGGTACCAGTCGGAATTCCGGACCTGATACGTGAGGTTGCCGACTCCCCCGGAATGGAGCAGCGTCGGATTGTCAAGATAGATCTTGATGTTCTGCATGGACGTGTAGAGCGGCGTGTAGCTGTTCAAAATCTTGCGGAAATACGAATCGTACGCGGCGATGTAGTCCAGCGGACTCTCATACTCCGTCTCCAGAATCTCGTTCAGCAGGTAGTCCGTGATGAACACGTCGGACACCCGGACCGCGACGTCGATTTCCCCCCGGAACTCGTTCCGCACCTGTTCGAGGGCACGCGAGATGTCCCGCATGCGCTGGTTCTTCACATTGTTCGTCGTCACCTGGTAGAAGACGACGTTGGTCAGCACGATCGGCAGCAGCACGCAGAAAATGTACACGATCAGCATCTTGTTGCGCAGGCGGATATTGTCGAGTCTCGGCAGCAGCGACAATCTCATCATCTCTCCCCTTGTCCCTATACGGTTCCGTTCATGCGCATCTCTATCATACCTGATCCGGTTGATCAAGGAATAGCCAAAAACTGTCATGAACATGGATGAAGGCCCGGCATGCGGAATGCCGGACCTTCGGGTGAGCAGGCCGATATCCGAAAAGAAAGTCTGCTTTTCCCGGATAGCCTATACTGTCTATATTGTGGAGCGAAACCAGCCTGCCTGAAACCAATGTTTGACGTTGGGCGGAATCGTGTACTGATCGCCGGGATGAAGAACGATCTCATGAAACACGGTGTAGTAGGCTTCGTCCCCTTGCGGTGGCGAAAAAATGGAGCAAACGATCGAATCGCGCAAATCGGCCGGCATTTACCCCGCGATGGGCTATACAAGCAACCTGGACATTTTGTGCGACTTCAGGATCGACGTGTTGAACCGCCTGCCAGTTCAAAAAAGGGGACATCATCCGTTCCCGCGACCAGACCGTCGAAATCCCGGCGTCCAACCGGTTGATCGTTACCAAGGTCACCGTCAACGAATTCGTGCCCTTCTCGCAACCTTATTTTGACTACATTGTAAGGCACGCCAAATCCATCAGCAGCAACGTGCTGTCCAGCTTCAATTGCATCAAGGACGAACGGGTGCTGCGGGAACGGCTCGACGCGGTCAAACGGCACGTCAGGGCGTACAAGAAAAACAACCCGGCCGGCGTCATATTTTTCGAGGATGCCCATTACCACAGCCTCGATATCCGGAAACTGTGCATCGAAACGCTATACCCCGAAGTGGACATCGTCTGCATGAACGAAGAAGAGCTGGCCCTCACGCTGGGCATGTACAACCGCCCGGTCGACATCGGGGACATCCTCTCCTGCGTCGAGGGCGTCTTCTTCCTCAAGAACCTCTTCAACGTCAAAAACGGCATCATCGTGCATACGAAGGATTATTCGATGTATGCGGGCGTTCGTAAACAAAAGGGCCCGGCATTCGGAATGCCGGACCTTCGGGTTGGCGAGCTGCCGGAGCGGTCAGTTGCGGATCAGGTAGTCGAAGGCGCTGAGCGCCGCGGTCGCGCCCGATCCCATGGAAATGATGATTTGCTTATAAGCGCTGTTGGTGCAATCGCCCGCGGCGAATACGCCGGGGATGGCCGTCGCGCCGCGGCTGTCGACGACGATCTCGCCCATCCGCGTGCGCTCGAGCACGCCTTCCAGCCACTCGGTGTTCGGCACGAGTCCGATTTGGACGAACACCCCGTCCATCGCGAGGTGATGCTCTTCGCCGGTGGCGCGGTCGATGTACGTTATGCCTTCCATCTTGCTGCTGCCGGTGATTTCCTTGACCTGCGCGTTCTTGTGCACCGTCACGTTCGGCAGGCTGTACAGCCGGTCCTGCAGCACCTGGTCCGCCTTCAGTTCGGGCATGAACTCGAACAGCGTCACATGCGCCGCAATGCCCGCCAGATCGATGGCCGCCTCGACGCCGGAGTTGCCGCCGCCGACGACCGCCACCTGCTTGCCGGCGAACAGCGGACCGTCGCAGTGCGGGCAATACGCCACGCCCTTGTTCTTGAACTCTTCTTCGCCCGGCACGTTCAGGTTGCGCCAGCGCGCGCCCGTCGCGATGATGACCGTCTTGCTCTTCAGCACGGCGCCGTTGTTCAGGGTGACCTCGATGAGGTCTTTCTTCTCGAGCTTCTCCGCCCGAACCGACTTCATGATGTCAACCGGGTATTCCTTCACATGCTCTTCAAGCGCAACGGCGAGCTGCGGGCCCTCCGTGTGCTTCACGCTGATCAGATTTTCGATGCCCAGCGTGTCGTTCACCTGGCCGCCGAAACGGTCGGCGACGATGCCGGTGCGGATCCCTTTGCGCGCGGCGTAGATCGCGGCGCTCGAACCCGCCGGACCGCCCCCGATGACCAGGACGTCGAACGGCTCCTTGTTCGCGAAGGCCGCCGCGTCGGCGGATACGCCGAGCTTGTTCAGAATATCGTCGAGCGTCATCCGGCCGCTTTCGAAGAACTCGCCGTTCAGGTAGACGGTCGGCACGGCCATGACTTCCTTGCGCTCGACTTCTTCCTTATAAGCGGCGCCGTCGATCATCGTGTGGGAGATGCCGGGATTCAGCACGCTCATGACGTTGAGCGCCTGCACGACGTCCGGACAGTTGTGGCAGGACAGGCTGACATACGTCTCGAAACGGTACTCGCCCTTGATGGACTTGATCCGTTCGATCACTTCATCGTCAACTTTCGGCGGGCGCCCGCTCACTTGCAGGAGCGCCAGGACGAGCGAAGTGAATTCATGGCCGAGCGGAACGCCGGCGAATACGATGCCGGTATCCTCGCCCGGACGATTGACGCTGAAGCTCGGCGTGCGGGCCAGCTCCGCCCGTTCGACCGTAATACGAGAAGACATGCCGGTCAGCTCGTCCAGCAAGTCCAGCATGTCTCTCGATACGCTATCCGAACCGGCGCTGACCTTGATCACAACGTCGCCTTCAAGAAGCTGAAGATACTGCTGCAGTTGTGCTCGAATGTCTGCGTCCAGTTTCATGATCTGTGGCGTCTCCTCAGATTTTGCCTACCAGGTCGAGGCTCGGCTTCAACGTCTGGCCGCCTTCTTCCCACTTCGCCGGGCAGACTTCACCCGGATGGTTCCGGACATATTGCGCCGCCTTGATCTTGCGAACCAGCGTGCTGGCGTCGCGGCCGATGCCGTCGGCGTTGATCTCGACAGCCTGAATGACGCCGTCCGGGTCGATGATGAACGTGCCGCGCTGCGCCAGACCCGTCGTTTCGTCCAGCACCTGGAAGTTGCGGGAGATTTCATGGGACGGGTCGCCGATCATGATGTATTCGACCTTGCCAATGGCTTCCGAGGTGTCATGCCATGCTTTGTGCACGAAATGCGTATCCGTGGAGACGGAATAAACTTCCACGCCCAGCTTCTTCAGCTCGGCGTAATGGTTTTGCAGGTCCTCCAGCTCAGTCGGGCATACGAACGTGAAGTCCGCCGGATAGAAGCAGACAACGCTCCATTTGCCTTGAAAATCCGCATCCGTCACTTCGAGAAACTTGCCGTTCTGATAGGCTTGCGCCTTGAACGGCAGCACTTTGCTACCAACCAATGGCATAGGTCTCTCTCCTCCTGTTTCTTGAGAGTAGTTTTTTAGTCTATTTATTTATTTAAACTAAGTCAAAAGAAGTGTCAAATCGAAAATTTTTTTGTAACAAAATTGACAACATTTCCTGGTTTGGCGTTCCAGCAGCGCCAGCCGCAGCCAGAGGGGGCCGCACGTCAATGCCTCATTATTCCATTGTGGCCGCTATTTCCGCAGATTATTCATGATTTGCACCCTCGTCTGTCAGATCGGCCCGCATCGTCATGGAGCGGCCCGTTGTGCCGACTTCATAAAAACCGAATCGCTCATAGAGTCTTTCGGCAGGATTTCGGACGTCCACACTGAGCGATACGGCGCCGATCCCCCGATCGCTTAGCGATTGCATCAACGTCCTCAGCAGCAAGGTTCCGATTCCCCGCCCGCGATACTCCGGCAAGACGGCCATCCCAAGTTCGGGAATCGACTCGTCAATGAAGCCGTACCCCGGATTCTTCCTGCTGAAAAATCTTGCCGTCGCCGAACCGACCGGCACATCACGGATCAGCGCGATATAGCCGATATCCCCGGTTCGCCCCCATCCCTCTATATATTTCGAGACGGCCGGATCCTGCAGAATCGTGCGGCTGAACGGTTTTTCGCCTTCCGGAACGAACAGGGAGTGATACAGCATTTCCCGCAGGAACGGTTCGTCTTCCGCCGCGGCTTTGCGGACGATCGGGGCTTCCATGGGTCTCGCCGCCTTGCGAAAATCCATAATCTTGTCCATCGATCCATAATTTTGTGCCTTTATTTTAAGGTTGGTAGTTTCCAAAATTAAAGTAGAAGACAGAATTTTCCTTTTTTTCTGTATTATCCTCCGGTTGATACTGTCTTCGAATATGGCGAAGGAGGTGATGTCGGTTCCGGTCCGGTAGCAAAGTTGTCGTGTCGGGTTGGCTTTTTCTCAAGCAACGGCGTTGAAGGAGGCATGCAAAGGTCGAAACTCCACGGATCCACATTCCTGATCAAAAAGGAGGTCATTGACGATGATGATTCTCGCAAGGCAGCGGGAAAAATGGCTTGTGCTGCTCTTGATGACGGCGCTCATGGCGATGCTGCTTCCCGTCCCGAAAGCGGAAGCGGCCTACCAGCTCGTCTGGAGCGACGAATTCAACGGACCTTCGATCAACACCAATTACTGGACCTTCGAGATCGGCACCGGCAGCAACGGCTGGGGCAACAACGAGTTGCAATACTATACCAGCCGGCCGGAGAACGCACGGATCGAGAACGGCAACCTGGTCATCGAAGCCCGCCGAGAATCGTACGGCGGCATGAACTATACCTCGGCGCGGCTCAAGACACAGGGCAAAGTCAACTTCAAATACGGCCGGATCGAAGCTCGGATCAAACTGCCGAAAGGGCAGGGGCTGTGGCCGGCGTTCTGGACATTGGGCGAAGACATTGCGACGGTCGGCTGGCCGAGAAGCGGCGAGATCGACATCATGGAGCACGTCAATAACGAAGACGTGACGCACGGCTACATGCACTGGGATGCGGGCGGACACGCCTCCTACGGCGGCTCCAGCTTTGCGTTCGACGTGACGCAGTATCACGTTTACTCCATCGAGTGGACGCCGAGCTACATCAAATGGTTCGTGGACGGCGTCCAGTTCTGGGAAGCCAACATCCAGAACAACATCAACTCGACGGAGGAGTTCCACAAGCCGCATTTCCTCCTGCTGAACATGGCGGTGGGCGGCAACTGGCCGGGATCGCCAGACGCGTCGACGCCGTTCCCGGCGAAGATGTACGTCGATTACGTCCGCGTCTATCAGGATGTCGGCGGCTCGAATCCCTCGGACGACATTGTCTCCGGCGGCACTTACAAGCTGATCAACGTGAACAGCGGCAAGGCGCTTGATGTCGCGGGAGCCGGCACCACGCCCGGCACGAACGTGCAAATCTGGACGGACAACGGCACCGGCGCGCAGCGCTGGACGATCTATCGCAACGCGGACGGCACATACAAATTGATCAACACCGACAGCGCGCTCGCTCTTGACGTTGCGGGAGCCGGAACCGCGGACGGCACGAACGTGCAGGTGGCGACAGACACGGGACACGCCGCCCAGAAGTGGAACATCATCAAGAACCCGGACGGCACGTACAAATTGATCAACCCGAACAGCGGCAAGGCGCTCGATGTCGCCTCGGCCGGCACGGCTGACGGCACGAACGTCCAGATCTGGACGGACAACGGCACCGGCGCCCAGAAGTGGCAGCTGATCCGGCTCTATTGACGTAAGAAGGGGCAGCGCCGATCCGGCGACGGTCGGCCGCTGCCTCCTGTTTTGCGGTCTTGCTATATCGTTCCCGCGGCGTGCCGATACAAACGCTACTCCTTCAGGAACGGAGCAAAGTCGCACGCCGGCGGTTCATGCCTCCCTGACGGTTCGGTTCCAGCCGCCTTCAGGCGGCTGGAACCGAACGCCGAAACATTCGCCGGGCACAAACGGCCACTGTAAAAAAAAGGTTGACAATCAAGCTTTCTCCGCATATATTAGTTGCACATACAAAATAAAAACGGTGATTCCCATGGCAGACGATCGCTTCCTGGAACATTGCTTATTCTTCACGGCGAACCGCTTGGGCCGGATCATTACGAAAATCGCGGAAGAAGAATTCGCGGAGACGGGGCTTACCCCGATGTACGGCTATTTGATCCGGCTGGCGATCGGGAAGCCCGGCATCTCACAGAAAGAATTGGCCGAGAAACTGTCCATCGCTTCCTCCACGCTGACCCGCTTCGTTGACAAGCTGGAAGCGAAGAAATTGGTGAAGCGCCGGGTGTCCGGGAAGACCGTGCAGGTGTTTCCGACAGAAAAGGCGATCGCGATGGAAGAAGCCCTCCTCCGTGCATCGCACAATCTTCACGCCCGCCTCGATGCCATTCTGGGCAAAGAAACCACGGCGGCCATCACGGAAGCCGTCCTGAAGACAAGCAAACGTCTGGAACAGAATTAGGCGCGATCGTTGCTTTTTATTTTGTATGTACAACTAATGGATGGGAGGAGCCTGCTGTGCATGCAGCCGGAAAGCTCAAGTGGCATTACGGATGGGTTGTGGTGGCGATAACTTTTGCAACGCTGGTGGTATCTGCCGGAGTTCGCTCCATGCCGGGCATCCTGATGCTGCCTCTCGCGGATGAATTCGATTGGAGCCGGAGCGCGATTTCCAGCGTAATGTCCGTCGGGATTTTTCTGTACGGCATGATGGGACCGTTCGCCGCTTCTCTGCTCAGAAATACGGCATCCGGCGCGTCACCGTCATTTCATTGTCCCTGCTCGCAGCCAGCCTTGTTCTGACGCCGCTCATGCAGACGCTGTGGCAATTCCAGCTGTTGTGGGGACTTCTGTCCGGTCTGGCGACCGGAATGATGGCGAACGTGCTCGGCGTCACGGTCGCGGGCAATTGGTTCACCGAGCGCAGGGGGCTCGTCGTCGGCATCCTGACCGCCAGCGCGGCGAGCGGACAACTGATCTTTCTTCCCCTGCTGGCGAAGATCATCTCGGAAGCGGGTTGGCGCTATGCCATCTATGCCGCCGCGGCAGCCGTTCTGCTCGTCCTGATCATCGTGGCGGTCGGGGTGCGGAATCACCCGTACGATATCGGCGCGGCGCCCTACGGTTCGGATCAAGTGTCCAGACCTGAAGAGTTCAAGGGCCGGATTTTCCTTACCCCGCTGCTGGTGCTGAAAGACGCTTCGCGGAACTCCACCTTTTGGCTGCTATCAGGCACGTTCTTCTTCTGCGGCGTCTCCACCAACGGTTTGATCAGCACGCATCTGATCCCGGCATGCGGCGATTTCGGCATCACGGAAGTGGTGGCGGCAGGCCTGCTCGCGTTCATGGGGATTTTCGACCTTATCGGCACCACATTGTCCGGTTGGCTGTCCGACCGGTTCGACAGCCGCAAGCTGTTGTTCTGGTACTACGGCCTGAGAGGGCTGTCGCTCATCTTCCTGCCCCATGCGCTCAGCGCCGGTCCGGCAACGATGATGGTGTTCTCGGTATTTTACGGCCTCGATTGGCTGGCCACGGTGCCTCCCACGGTGAAACTGTCGATCCAGGAATTCGGAAAGGAACGGGGGAACATGATTTTCGGCTGGGTCGTCGTCGCGCATCAAGTCGGCGCCGCAGCGGCGGCTTATGCGGCCGGCGCCGCGCGGGATTGGTTCGGCACTTACAGCGTCCCGTTCGTCGTTGCAGGGTTTGTCTGCCTCTTCGCCGCCCTGATGTCGCTGCGCATCGCCAGGGCGCGGAAACTCGCTCACTCGTAAAGGTGTGCGGCAACAGGAGGAAATGCGTTCCCCGATTGTGGTAATATGGATGCAGTTTATTCCAGAAGAGATTGCTGCACCCATAACACCGCACGATTGCGAGGATTGCACTCAGTGAAAACGCTGAAGGATGTTCTGGCGGCACTCGCCTATACGGGGTATGCGCTCTTGTCTTATGTCATCGCGGTCGGCGCGGCAATATGGGCGGCTCCGCGCAAGCATTTCGAGTATTTCTTCTTTCTCGCGCTTATCGCGATCTATCTGCTGCTCTATGCCGGTGTTCTCCGCTTCATGCGGTCGTCCCGAACAGGCAGGCTTCGCACGATCAAATGGATTGCCGGACTCGCCGTATTCGGATTTTTATCCGCGGCCATGCTCATCCCCGGTGATCGCGAGCGGCAGGCCGCGCCGGACACCCTTCAATATTGGTCGCTGCCGACGGGTTCTGTCCTTTCCTACATTCACATTGAGGCTGAAGCATCAGCCGCCGGGAGAAAATCAACACCCGTCATCTTCCTTCACGGAGGGCCGGGCATACCGGACTTGCCGGGAGATTCCCGCTATTTCGGTCAGCTTGCGCAGGACGGGTACGACGTCTATGTCTATTCGCAGCTGGGCTCCGGGTTTTCGACGCGGCTGGAGAATCCGGCGGGGTACGGCGTGGAACGGGATGCGCGAGACCTGGAGGAAATACGCAAACAGATCGGGGCCGACAAGATGATTCTGATCGGACATTCCTACGGTTCGGAAGTGATCGCGAGATATATGGTTGATTACGGGGAGCATGTCGACCGGGCCGCGTTCCTGTCGCCGGGCGCCATGGATCCCCAAGACCACAGCGATGCGACTTTGACCCAACGCCTCGATTCGTCGCAGAAATGGAAGCTGTACCGCCATCTTCTGCATCCGAGAGCGCTGTTTGTCTACGGTTTGCTGCAGTTTCACCCGGACGCCGCCCGATCGTTTGCTTCCGACGACGAAATGGACCGGCGTTTCGAAGCGGTTTACGCCGCGACGGTGCCAGCCCTGTATTGTTCCGGGGACCAGGGGCACTCCGGGCTGAGCGGTCTCGGTTTCTACGCCAACCAGACGCCGCAATCCCTGGCAGCAGGCAACCATTACGATCTCAGGCCGCTGCTATCGGAAAAGCACTTCACCTTGCCCGTACTGATCGCGAAAGGCGGCTGCGATTATTTGTCATGGGAATCCGCGGAAGATTACCGGCGTGTTTTTCCCAACAGCAAATTGGTGTACCTGCCCGAGGCGGGACACAATCTGTACCAGGAACAGCCGGATGTGATGATGGGCATCTTGAGGGAATTACTGGAGAGCGGCACCGGGAAGCTGCAGGGGTACGAAGGACGCGTCCCGCCGGAAGATTATCAAGGAGCAAGAGCCGCTCGGAAAGAATGAACATGGGCATGAGATTGGCTGAACCGCGGGACGTGAAGCCGCTGGCGCATTTGTTTCGGCGCCGGCGACAGCCTGGCCGAGTTCATAAGTAATCTTGCCGGAGGTAGAGCCTATGGTCCGATTGGAATGTCTGTCCGAAGACGAGTTCAGCATGGTTGTCGAATGGTTCGGCCGGGAGAAACCGGACACGCTGCTTCAATGGGCCGGACCGACGTTTACCTATCCCCTGACCGTCGAGCAATTATTGGATCACTACAGTGAAGGGATAAACCATGAGCGATCAAGAACATTCGTCTACAAGATCATGGATGAATCGACCGGCGAAGCGGCAGGCATGATTCAGCTCGGCCGCATCGACCGGACAGCGGGAACAGCCGTCGTGGGACGTTTTTGGATTCAGGAACATTTGCGGCACAAAGGCGTGGGTACCGCGGCGCTTCGGAATTTGATCGACAAGGCCGTCCGGGAGTTTCAATTGCGGCAGCTGATCCTTCGGGTCTTCGACTTCAACCTGCCCGCCATCAAATGCTATGAGAAGCTCGGATTTCGGATCTGGGCCAGAAACGATAAGGTATGCCAAGCTTCGAACGGCGAATGGTGGAGCGAATATGAGATGCGATTAATGTTGGACTAGGCATTGGTTGCAGTACCGCTCAACCGATGCGTGGCGACAGCATCAGCCGAATCCTATTGCGCGTCGATCCTTCCTTCCTCCGTCAGAAAAACGCGCCGGTTCGGATTATTGTTCAGCTTCACGTTGCAGAGCTTCGCCTGGTGCTCGTCCAGGCTCACGACTTCCCACCGCCACGGGTCGTCAACGCCCCTCTCCACGAGGAAGGAAGGGGCGTCCGCTTCGGCGGCCTCCCGGTCTTCCCAGAGCTTCACGCCATGGTAAGGGATCCCGTGGATGTTCTCCAGCGCGCAGGAGAACAATTCGGAGGTTTCCTTGTTCTTCAATGCATACGGCATCATGCTTCACGCTCCATTCGCTGCCATTATACCAAAAAATGAGCCGGGATACCGGGCATCATGACGGACGGCAATCGCCTCTCCAAGCCGCTAATCGATGTGCACCGGCGGCTTGCCCTCCCCTGCTTGATGCAACCAAGATCATAACACCAAAAATCCAATTGAACCATATTATTCCTTACTTTTTGCTATTGGATCTCGCTTGACACTCCAAAATATTATGCCTAGTATTAGTACCAGATACTAATATCAGATGACAGTTCCTCTTCCATACACTCCTGAAAAAGATACGAAAGGAAGTGCCGGCCATGTACCATGCTTCCCGCATTCGTTCTAACGCCGCCATCACCGCCATTGGAACCTGCGTGCCCGAACGGGTGTTGACGAACGCCGATCTGGAGCAAATGGTGGATACGAGCGACGAATGGATTACAAGACGCACCGGCATCCGCGAACGGCGCATCGCCGCGGAAAGCGAATATGCAAGCCATCTCGCAGCGGCAGCCGTCCGGAATCTCGCCGCCCGCTGGAATAAACCGATCGACGACGTCGATTGCATCCTGACCGCCACCTCGACATCCGACGCCGTTTTCCCGAGCGTCTCCGCCCTCGTGCAGGCCGAACTGGGCATCCGGACGGCCGCGGCCGTCGATCTGCAAGCCGCCTGCGCCGGATTCGTCTCCGGGCTGCAGATGGCGAACGGCCTGATTCTGTCCGGCCTGTACCGCAAAGTGCTCGTCATCGCCGCCGACACGTTGTCCAAGGTGACGGATTACACCGACCGCACGACCTGCATCCTGTTCGGCGACGGCGCGGGCGCCGTCCTCGTCGAAGCGCAGCCTGATGGCGAACCTCCGGCATTCCTGGCCGGCGGCGCATCGACGGACGGCCGCATCGGCCATCACGTGTACCTGTCGTCCCTTGCTTCCGAACTTCGCGGTACGCCGATCACCCGAAACGGCAAGCTGATCCAGAACGGACCCGAAGTTTACCGCTGGGCCGTCGAGCATGTCCCGGAGGCGGTGCGGACGACGCTCGACACCTGCGGCATGTCACCGGAGCAGATCGACTGGTTCGTGCCGCACAGCGCGAATCTGCGGATGATCGCCGCCATCTGCGAGCGGACCGGCATTCCGCACGAGCGGACGCTGACGAGCGCCGAACGGTTCGGCAACACGTCGGCCGCCACCATCCCGCTCGCCCTCGATCTCGCGGTCCGGGACGGCCGGCTCACGCGCGGCGACACGCTGCTCCTGCATGGCTTCGGCGGCGGGCTGACGCAGGCGGGGCTTTTGCTCAAGTGGACATTGACGTAACGCCGCGCAACGCCAGTTCGATGCACGCAGTCCAATTCCCCGCCCGCTAAACACTCGTCCCTTGCGGGGCGGTTCCTGTCCGCATAGGATGAACCGAACGGTTCAACACCCTATGCGAAAGCGGGCTGACTGCATGCCATGAGAATTCTTTTCACCTACTTCGTTCCGAGCGGAGGCGTCGAGACGCTGAACCGGACGCGCTGCATCGCGCTTCGCCAGATCGGCATCGAAGGGCATCTGCTCTACCTGCACGACGGCGCCGGGCGGCAGAACATCCGCGACATTCCGCTCTTCATCACGAATTACGACGTCGACATCGTCAACATTCTGAACACCTATCGCTACGACGCCATCGTCACCGTCTGCGACCATCTCATGCTGCAGCGGCTGCGCGGCCTTGGCTACGGCGGCCCGATCCTGTACGACGCCCAGGGCTACGGCAGCCGCGAAGCCGCCGTCGGCACCCTGCATGCCGCTTCCTTCTTCGTCCGGATGTACGGCAACGCCGTCCTCGCCCAGCCGTCCTCGCACATGCTGGAGCTGATCAACGGCGTGTTCCCGGACTTTCCGCGGTTCTTCCTGCAGAACATCGTCGACAAAACCCTTTTCCATTACCGGCCCGCCCCGTGGCTCAATCCGACGAACGCGCCGATTCTCGCCTGGGTCGGACGCATCGAGCCGAACAAGAACTGGCAGCTTTTCCTGGAACTCGGCGCGGCGCTGGCGCAGCGTTATCCGCTCCTGCAACTGTGGATGTTCGAAGATCCGAACATCAGCGAACCGTGGCAGCGGGCCGCCTTCGAAGCAACCGTCCATACGCTCGGACTGCAGGACAGACTGCGGCTTTTCCCCAACATCCCGCATGATCATATGCCGTATTACTACTCGGCCATCGGCGACTCCGGCGGTCTGCTCGTCTCGACCTCGCATGTCGAGGGATTCGGGTACGCCGTCGCCGAAGCGGCCGCCTGCCGCTGTCCGGTGCTCTCGACCGACTCCGACGGCGTGCGCAACACGATCATGCACAACATCACGGGCAAATTGATCCCGCCTGACTTAAACAGCGGCGTGCAGGAGGCGATCTCGCTCATCGAGGACAGCGCCTTGCGCACCGCCATCCGGCTGCAGGGCGAGAACTACGTGCAGGAGAACTTCTCCGCCGCGCGGTACGCCTCCGATTTTCACAATGTGCTCGTCGCGCTCGGCATCCGGCCTCCGGGCTGACAAGCGGCAGCCGGCTGAACCTGCGGGGAACCGCTCCCGTACGAAGACAGGTGTCGTGACCGGCCGGGTGACGGCGCCGTATCGTGTAGGAGAGATCACCATGGAATCGAGGCGAGAATGAAGCGCATGGGACCGACCGTATCGATCATCATTCCTTTTCATAACGACCCGTATATCGCGCAGGCGGTCGAGAGCGCCTTGAGCCAGACATACCCGTACACCGAAGTGATCGTCGTCGACGACGGCTCGACCGCCTGTCAGCATCTGCTCGACCCGTACCGGCGCCACATCCACTACCTGGGCAAAGCGAACGGCGGTACCGCCAGCGCGCTCAACCACGGCATCCGGATGGCGTCCGGCCAGTACGTCGCCTGGCTCAGCTCCGACGACCGGTTCGCGCCGACGAAGATCGAGCGTCAGGTCATGCATATGCACCAGACCGGCGCGCGCATTTGCCATACCAACTTCCACGTCATGAACGAGAGCGGCGCGATCGTCCAGCACAACGGAGCCGTCGTCTTCCCGACGGCCAAGCAGTTCGCCGCCGCATTCCTGACCTTCTGCCCCGTCAACGGCTGCACGGTCATGGTGACGAAATCGCTTGTCGCCGAGCTCGGCTGGTTCGACGAATCGCTGCCCTACACCCACGACTATGACCTGTGGATCCGCGCGCTGCTCTCCGGCATCGACTTTCACTTCATCAACGAACCGCTCACGATCTACCGCCGCCACGCCGGCATGGGCACGATGCGCCACTACCCCGCCATCCAGGCCGAGGTGCAAATGGTGCAGAACCGCTACCGCCATCTGCTCCAGCATCGCGTGAACGCGATACCGGGGTAAGGGGGCGGAAGATGGGCTGATGGCCGCACGGCATGCAAGAAGCCTCCGGATGCTTTCGCTTTCGGGCGGGAGTCAGGCCGGAGGCTTCAGTGTGTTCTCTCCCAGCCTCGCCCTGTCACATCTCACCGCCAAGCCTGCGCCGCACCATTCCCCGTTGCCAAAAAACGCCTCCGACCCGACGCGCAGCATCCATCATGCGCAGCCAACCGGAAGTTCAAAAAAAAAATTGAGCCAAACGGCTCCTGTATCCCCTAACCTGTAACGCAAGCAAACGCACACCTACCCAACCCGTCACCGCGGCCCCGCCGCAGCCTACACCGCAATCCCCAGCTGCCGCAGAAACGTGCTCCACCGCCCCGCATACCGCGCGAACGTCGCCTCCACCTCCGCGCGGATCGCCTCCCGGTGGCGCACCGTGCCCATGGCGTCGTGCATGCGGTACTCCGTCAGCGGCTCCCCGAGATAGTGGAAAGGAAACCCCGCCAGCATCGCCCGATACCAGAAATCGAGATCATGCGTGAACGGCAGCCCTTCATCGAAACCGCCCAGCCACTTAAACAACTCCTTGCGCATCATGACCGTGCAGCCGTTCACCGGATTGCCGTCCACGAAAGCCCGGTAAAACAGATCCGGCCGGTCTCCCCCCAGCAGCACATGCGGATTCGTCACGCGGCCTTCGCCGTCGATGACCGCGAACGCCGTATGGCCGATCCACGCGCCGGCCGCCTCCATCGCCGCCATCTGGCGGGCGATTTTCTCCGGCCGGAACCGGTCGTCCGAGCTGAGCCACGCGACGTACCGGCCGGAGGCGAGCCGGAAGCCCGCGTTGAGCGCGCTGGCCGTGCCGCCGTTCGCCTTGCCGATGTAGTGGACGCGGTCCAGGTAAGGTGCGAGCAGCTCGGCACACGACACCGACCCGTCGTCGACGACGATGACCTCGACCGACGGATGCGTCTGCGCCAGCGCGCTCTCCACCGCCTCCGCCACATACGGATCATTGTAAAAAGGAATCACAATCGTTGCATCCGCCATAATCAACCCTCCTCACACCGGCAGCCTGTCAACCCGTCGACAGCCCGCCCGACCGACGCCCTTTACACCGTCAACCCATTCAACCGCCGTCGGACCGCATAAACCAGGCGGCGCTGCCGGCGTCATCGTCCAGCGTATCGGCCACCGACAGCGCGAACGGAATTTCCGGCCGCCAGCCGAGCGCGCGCAAAGCCGACGCATCCGCAGGCGGCGGCGACGGCGCATCCGAATCGCCGATCAACCATTCGACGCGGAAACCCGCCGCCCGCTCATACGCTGCCGCCACTTCGCCGAGCGTCCGCTGCCGGCCCGACGCGATCGGATAGACGCCGCCGGGCTCGCCGCGCTCGAGCAGCAGCGCATACGCCTTTACCGCGTCCCGGACATCGACGTAATCGCGCCGTTCCAACAGGCTGCTGAGCCGGAAGGGCGCCGGGTCCGGCGCGCCGACCAGACGGGCCCGCCGCAGTGCGCGGATATGCGCGGCGATCAGCGCCGGCAGCCCCATGGACGGTCCGGGGCCGATCAGGTTGGCCGGCTCGGCGACGATCGCCGCCGTCCCGTACAGATGATGCCAGCTGCGGACGACCGCGGTCAGCAGCGTCTTGCTCAGACTGTACGGGTGGGGCGGCCGGGGCGCCCCGCCATCCGCAGGCCAATCGAAGCGCAGCATCGAGCCGGCGGCCGCGAACCGAAAGTCCCCGCCCTTCTCACGCCGCGCCGCCTCGAGCAGATAGACGGCCGCCATCACGTTGGCTTCCATATACCTTGCCGGCTCGCGCCAGGACGGTCCGGCGGAACTGAGGCCCGCCAGGTGCAGAATCCAGTCCGGCCGGACCCGGGCGATCAAGCGCTCAACCTCATGCCGGTCCGTCAGCTCGCACCCTTCCGCCGCGGCTCCCACGTGCCGCAGCACCGCCGCACGCGGATCGTCCGTCGTCCGAAGCACGCCGACCACATCGAACCCCTGCCTGGCGAAATACCGGCAGGCGTGCAGGCCGCAGAAGCCGCCCGCTCCCGTCACGAGCAGCCGGATGCCGACCATGCCGGTCACCCTTCCCGCATCCAGTCGGCCAGCTCCGCCAGCATCTCCGGATAATCGGGCGGCATATAATCGAAGTCCGTCCGCTCCCGAACCAGCGTCCGGTCGATGCGCGGCTCATCCGAAGGCCGGATCGTCACATCGTCCCGGCCGAACGCCTCGCGGAACATGCCGAGCAGTTCCAGCTTGCTGACGATGCGCGGCGCCGTCAGATGCACGAGCCCGCCGATCTCCGGACGGCCGGCGGCATATTCCACCGCCCGCGCCAGTTCAAGCGTCGTGACACCGTTCCACAGCACCCGGGCATAACCGTTCACCGTCCCTTTCTGCTGCAGGAACCAGCGCAGCAGTCCGATCCCATCCGGGCGGATCTCCGGCCCGATGATCGACGTGCGGATCGTCAGATGCCGCGGATCGTGCACCTCGCCGAGCGCCTTCGTCCGCGCGTACGCCGACACCCCGTCCGGCCGGTCGGACTCCCGGTACCCGCCCCGATCGCCGAGGAAAACGCAATCCGAACTGATGTGGATGAGCCGGCCGCCCGCCGCCTCCGCCGCCCGCGCCAGCCAGTGCGGCAGCAGCCCGTTCACGAGATACGCTTCTTTCGGCCGGCGCTCCGCATCCTGATTGAGCACCCCGACGCAATTGATCACAAGATCGGGACCGACCCGCCCGATCGTCTCCGCGGCGGCGTCGAGGTCCGTCGCATCGAGCTTTAGCTCCCCGATTCCTCCGGAAAGCCTCCGCACCGTGTACCACACATCAGCGCCCGTCTTCCGGAAATACCGGACCATCATGTGCCCGGCCATGCCGTTGCCGCCGATGACAAGCACTTTCATGAGAGGAACCCTCCCCGGATCAGCATCGCGCGAATCTCGTCCTTCGTCATGAGCGAATCGGCAGAACTGAAACTTTGGAAGGCCACCCGCGGGTAACCCGCATACCGCTCCGCCAGTCCGGGAATCGGGAGCGGCGGCATGATGACCAGATACTCCTTGTCGTAGACGACTGTGCTCTGGCTCTCGAATTCGGTGAGCAGAATCTCGTGAATCTTCTCGCCCGGACGGATGCCCGTCTCCACGATCGGCACCCGCCGACCGAGCGCCTCCATCATCACTTCCGCCAGATCGACGATCCGGCAGGTCGGCATCATCATGACGAAAATCTCGCCCCCGACGCTTTCCGCCGACGCCTTGAACAGCAGCCGGATCGCATCCTCCAGCGTCAGGAAGAACCGCGTCATGCGCCGATCCGTAATCCGGACCTCCTGCTTCTCCATGATTTGCTGCCGGAACAGATGAATGACGCTGCCGTTCGTGCCGAGCACGTTGCCGCCCCGGACACAGACGAACGTCGTGCCGCTGCGCAGCAGATTCGCGTACACGATCAGCTTTTCGCCGATCGCCTTCGTCATGCCGTAGAAATTCGACGGATTCGCCGCCTTGTCGGTGGAAATGTAGATGACCCGCCTCACCTTGTTCGCGATCGCCGCCTCGATGACATGCTGTGTGCCGAGCACGTTCGTCTTGAGCGCCTCGTACGGCTGCTCCTCGCAGACCGGCACATGCTTCAGCGCGGCCAGGTGGAACACGTAATCGACGCCGGCGCAGGCGGCAACCAGCGCTTCCCGATCCCGGATATCGCCGATGCGGAACGTCAGGCGCCGGTCCTCAAACTCGCGGCTCATCGCCACCTGCGCCGCTTCGCTGCGGGAGAAGACGATGATTTCCGCCGGGTCCTGGGGAAGCAGCTGGCGCACCAGCTCGTGTCCCCACGAACCGGTGCCGCCCGTCACGAGGATGCGTGCATTAGTGAACACCCCATTTCCCTCCCAGCAAAAATTTGACCACGATATCCGACACATTGTCCGCATCGTATCCTTCCGGCACCTTCCAGCGGGCCGGCAGCGACGTCATCGCCGTGACGGCTTCCGCAATCCGTTCCGCCGCCACGCCGCACACGACATTGCTGCCGCAGTCCACCGTCTCCGGCCGCTCCGTCGTGTCCCGGATCGTCACCGTCGGCACATGGAACAGGCAGCATTCCTCCTGCACCGTGCCGCTGTCCGTGATCGCGCAGAACGCCGACTGCTCGAGCCTCGCGAAGTCGAAGAACCCGAACGGCTCATGGAACTCGACCAGCGGATGGCGCTGAATCGCCGCCCCGCCGGACTCGATCCGGTGGCGGGTGCGCGGGTGCACGCTGCAGATGAGCCGCTTGCCCGTCCGTTCCGCCGTCCGGTTCAGCCCTTCCACGATCGAGGCGAGCCGCTCGGGCACGTCGACGTTTTCCGCCCGGTGCGCCGTCACGATGATGTATTCGCCGGGCGTGAGGGCCAGCCGGTCGAGCACATCGCTCGCCCGGATGCGGTCTCCCTGATGGAGAATGACCTCGCGGATCGGGTTGCCCGAGATGACGATCCGTTCGCTCGGGAATCCCTCGCGCAGCAGATTCTGCTTGCTGTACGGCGTGTACGGCATGTTGATCGTCGACACCGCGTCGATGACCCGCCTGTTTTTCTCCTCGGGCACCTTCAGATCGTAGCAGCGATTGCCCGCCTCCATGTGCACGACCGGAATGCCCATCCGCTCGGCCAGCACCGCGCACAGCGCGCTGTTCGTATCGCCGAGCACGAGGACGACATCCGGCTTCTCCTGCGCCAGAATGCGGCCCGTCTCGCGGAACATCTTGCCGAGCTGCCCGCCGACGGAATAGTCATTCGCCGCCGCGGGCAGCGCGTAGTCCGGCTTCCGCACCCCGAGTTCCGTGAAGAAAATATCGCTCAGCCGCGGATCGAAATTTTGTCCCGTATGCACGAGCACATGCCGATCCGCCAGCCGGTCCAGCTTCTCGATGATCAGGCTGAGCCGGATGATCTCCGGCCGCGTGCCGAGAATCGTCGCGACGCGCAAGCCCTCCACCTGCCTTCCTTCAAGGATCAACCGAAGCTGCCGAACAAGGGTGTTCAGGTTCCGAAATGCTGCGAAGTACGCAGAATACGCAAGCCGTTTTCCTATTAACGGCATCCGGTGCCGTTATTGCCCGTCTACACGGCACGAACTTGCTGATTAACGGCACGTCATGCCGTTGTTTGTCCCCAGCGAATGCAGGATCTGCGCAATTCCGCCGTTTAACGGCATCCGATGCCGTTATTGCCCGCCCGCATGGCACGATCTGGCTGATTAACGGCACACCATGCCGTTAGTGGCGCCGAGCGAGGCTGCGGGTCCTCCTGGCCGTCCGCCCTCTGCCGCCTGTCGCACGCCGATGACGTCCGTGCCTTGCCCCGGCGATGCGCCGCGAGGCCCTCCTGCGCACGGCGGCGCGCCTGCCGCGGCGCGCAAGCCGCCTCGCCCTGCGGCTCCGCAGCCGTCTCCTCCCGCGCCCCGCGCGCCGGCCTCCTCGCGTCCGCCGCACGCGCCGGCGGCGGCTTCCGCCGCGAGACGCGCCGTCCCCGATGGCCGGACCGTGCGGCAGCGCCGCGATCACCTCGTCCGGCACCTGCCGGACTTCCTCGAACCGGTGCCCGGCGGCGAGGAACGCCGCCCTCGACGCAAACCGGCGCAGCGCGATTCCCTGGCGCAGATAGATCGCGGGCCCGCTGCCGCGGATCAAGACGGCGCGCGGCATCGACTCGGGACGGAACGCGGCGAGGAACGCCTGCAGCCTCGCCCGGTACGCGTCGATGCCGTAGGCGGCGATCGCCGCCTCGCGGCTGCGCGCCCCGATCCCGGCCATCTGGTCGGGATGATCGAGCAGCCCGATCAGCGCGGCAGCCAGCGCGCCCGCATCGCCGGGCGGCACCGCCCGCTCCGTATTGCCCGTGGCGGCGTGGATCTCCGCCAGCCCGCCGGAGGCGTACGAAATGACGGGTTTGCCGAACATCATCCCCTCGAGGGCGGTCAGGCCGAACCCTTCGGCCGCCAGGCTCGGCACCACGAGCGCGTCGAGCGCCGGGTAAATCCGCTCGATCCGCGACTCGTACCGGATCCACCGGTAGCGGTCGATCACGCCGGCCTCCCGCGCCATCCCGAGCCCGGCATCGAAATACGGCTGGTCGACCGGATTGCCGACGATCAGGAACCGGGCCTCCGGATGGCGGGCGGCCGCAGCCAGCGTCGCTTCCATGAAATGATGGAAGCCTTTGTTCGCATAGATGGACGAGGCGATGAATCCGACGAGCGGCTGCCCGTCGCCTACGCCGAGCATCCGGCGCATGCTTTCGCGGTTCAGCGGCCATTCCTCCGGCCGAAGTTCCCGCTCATCCCACGACGGCGGCAGCAGCGCCGACTTCGCCTGGGTGTCCGGCAGCTTGAACGGCGCGAGCACCGATTCGGAGATCCCGATGATCCGGTCGGCATGCGCGCCCATGAAGGCGGCAATGTGCGCCGTGTGCGCCGTCTCCTGCATCGTCTCCATTACGGCCCAGACGACCGGAATACCGAGCGCGCGGGCGGCAATGGCCGGCAGCGGATGGACGCAGGTGGCCGTGACGACGGCCGCCGGCTCTTCCGTCGCCAGCCAGCGCACGAGCTGCCGGAACGGTTCGCCAGCCATCCCGCCCAGCACTTCCTGTTGCCAATGGGGCAGGCCGAGATAGAAGGAAACGGCGAGGGGAAGCGGCAGCACGACGGTCCGGAAGCCGGCCGCGCGCGCATCCGCCGCGATCCGTCCTTCACCCGGCACCGCCAGGATGCAGTCGTAGTAAGCCGCCAGTTCACGCAGCATGAAGGCGGTCAGTTTCTCCGCTCCGGTGACGAAGTCGGGGTTGCACAGATGGGCGAATACAACGAGCCGCGGTTTGCGCCATGCATTCATCACATCGTTCGGGCGCCTGAAAGCCCGGCACCTCCTTTGCGTGTACTACACCATATGGGGAAGGCGGACAACACGGCCCGGCATTTGGCCCGGCGCCGGATGCACATCTTGCGCGCCGTCCGATTGTCATCCGAACAATGCCCCAAGCATCGCATCCAGCCTGCGGGCGTACGAATGATCGCGCATCGTCCGGTACAATCCGTTCAGCGCAATCGCCCGCCGTTCATCCTCATGCACGAGATAATGGTCGATCTTCGCCGCCAGCTCTTCCGGCGAGGCGTACGTCTCGATCTCCCGCCCGGGCACGTAATAAGCAGCCAACTCGCTGCGGACGTCCGTCAGCTGCAGCGACGCGCAGGCCGCGATCTCGAACGTGCGCGGATTCGGCGACACCGCGCCCAGTCCAACGCTGTTGCTGTTGAACGTGCCGTCGTCGGGCTCCCGGTGCATGTTGATGACGATTTTTGCCCCGCCGTAAACCAGCGCCGTCTCCTGCGGCGTCATCCAGCGCCCCTCAATACGCGAAGCGAACTGCCGGTAGTCGCGCAGCCGCTCCCACCAGTAGCCGATGATCCTGAGATCCCGGCCCTTGAGGTACGGCAGCAGCTGGTCGAAGAACGCCACCCGGTTCCAGTACCCCGATCCGACGAACGCGATGTCGCATCGGACGCCGGCCGGCGCATTCTGCGGTCGGAAATGACCAGGATAAAAGCCCAGCGGCAAATGCCAGACGCGCTGACACCCGGCGGCGCGGTAGAATTCGACGCAGTTCGCCTCCAGCGTGAACACGTCGTCGTAATGAAGCGCCAGCGAAGCGGTAATGTCGGTATAGTACGGATCATCCGTGAACCAGATGACCGTCCGGATGCCGAGCTCCCGGATCCGGTCCGGGATGTCCGGCGGGACATGCAGGCCGTCAAGGAACAGCACCGCATCCGGACGGACGGCCGCGGCCGCGGAAGGCGCCTCTTCCTTCCGCTCGACGACGGTCAGCCGCGTCACCAGCTGCTCCAGGCTTCCCGCGATCGCCTCGTCGATCGGCGAATAGGGAAACCCTTTGCCCGTCGACACATACATGACATGAACGTCCCGCACCGGCAGCGGCGCCTCGGCGGCGCGGACGGTCTGCTCGCACAGTCCCATCCAATACCCGTCCCGCCAGCCGTCGCGCCAGCCGTCGCGCCTGCCGGCGGCATAGCGGCCGGCGTACGCCCTGTTCCGGACGGAACGTTTTCTTGAAGCGGCGGTCACGCGCATCACCCCTTTGTCCTCTCGCAGATTCCGCGTCCTTGCCGCAAGATCTTCAGCTGCACGATCATCCGCCGCACGATCAACCGCCGTAACCGAGCAGCCGCAGCAGGCTGCCCGCGCGGGCCGTGTACGTATGCTCGCGCAGCGTCCGGGCGAGCCCGCGCACGGCGATCCGGCGCCGCTCGTCGTCGTGTTTCAGATAGTGCCGGATCTTCGCGGCCAATTCGGCGGGGCTGTCGAACGTCTCGAGCTCAAGCCCGGGCCGGTAATACGCCTCGAGATCTTCGCGCCGGTCCGTGAGCTGGAAGGCGCCGCAGGCGGCAATCTCGAACGTGCGCGGGTTGACCGACAGCCCGGGCAGTCCGCTCGCATTCGCGTTGTCGGAGCCGGGCTCCGCCGTGCGGTGCAGGTTGATGACGATTTTCGCCCCGTTGTAATAGAGCACCGACTCGTCAACCGGCAGCCAGCCCGGCCGAATCGCGCGTTTCAGCAGCCCGTAAGACTTGAGCCGCTCCCACAGGCCGCCGGCGATGAACACATTGAGGTCCGCCAGCTCCTCCGCGATCGCGTCGAACGTCTCGACCCGGTTCCAGAACGCCTGGCCGATGAAGCAGACGTCGCACCGGTAGGCGGCGGGCGGCGTCACCGGACGGAACCGTTCGATATCGGCGGCGAACGCCAGATGATGGACTTCGGGGCAGCCGAGCGACCGGTACAGTTCCACCGTCGACCGCTCATGCGTCACGACGACGTCATAGTGCGGCGCGATCGCCACCGTCTGCTCCGTCACATAGGGATCGTCCGCGAACCAGACGGCCGTCCGGATGCCCATTTCCCGAATCCGGTCCACCTGCTCCAGATGGTCGTCCGGGAACACGTGCAAGCCGTTTAGCACGAGCACCAGATCGGGCCGGATGAGCGCCGCCATCTCCGCCATCCGGGTCGGATCGGCGACATGCAGCTCCGCCGCATGAAGCTGCAGCGCGCCGATCATGCCGTCGTCGATCGACTCGAACCCTTGCGGCACATAGAGCACCCGGATCGGCAGACGCTCGGGCGCTGCGGGCGGGAAGACAGCGGCCGCCGCCGCCGCGGCGCCTTCCCGCCAGCCGATCGACCACCCTTCCCGCCAGCCGTCCCGCCTTCCCGCCTGATACGCGCTGCGCCGGGCCGTTCGGACGCGCGGCGTGCTGCGTTTGCGGCTCAATGCCCGTTGTTGCATGCGGCTCACCGCCTTCTCCGCAGATTCGGCTGCAAATGAAGCGAAAGGCGCCGGCCTTGTGCGGCTTGCGCCTTCTTGTGCCGTCCTGGGTAATATATGCCGGGCCGGCCACACGCACATGGTCACTTGTCCGCCCGTCGCAAAAACAGGCTTCTGCCTGTCCCGGACGCAAAAAAATCCGCTGGAACGAAACCGAACGTTTCGTCTCCAACGGATTTCTATTGCGTGCGCACACGATAAACCCGCTACGGCTGGCTTTCGTACGCAAGCTGATGTCCGTCCTCGAACCCTTGCGCAAACCCGGCATTGTACCCTTCATTGTACGCCTCGTTGTAGCCCCTGCGGTAAGCCGCCGATCCGCGCTCCGTCCGCCTGCGAAGGCGCCGGGAAGCCCGGCCCGCCTGCCGATCGCGGATGCGCCGGACCGCGCGCCTGCGCCGCACCGTCCGGTTCGGTCTGCCGGCCGCTCCCGTCTTGCGGCGCAGCCGCCGCCGAGCCGTTCCTCCGGTCCGTACGCGCCGGCGGCCCGTCCCGGAGCGCCGCCGCCTGCTTCTTCGCCTGATCATACCGGCTCCCTCCCGTCCGTTCAACCTGCTGTTCGCATCCAGATGCCGCTTATTCCGACGCCTGACCGACAGGCCCGCCGCCCCGCCGCATCTCCCTTGAACGGGCTTTGCCGGCAGGCGCATTCACCTGCAGGCAAGCCGTGCGCGCCGGCGCGCCGCCCGGCGCCTCGCCTTGCCCGCCATCCATCCGAAGCCGCTCGTCCGAAAGCCACGGACCGGCCGGCCGGCCCTGCATGACGCGCCGCAGCTTCACGCCAAGCAGCGATTCGCACATGCGCAGCTGGAGTCCGGCCAGCCGCGCCAGCATCGCCGCGACATCTTCCGGCTTCCCGCCCGGAAAGCGCGCGTTCAGGTCAGCCGTGCTGTCCAGCATGCGCGCGACGGCCCGCTGGCTCGACGCCAGCGCTTCGAGGAGCGCCAGCTTCGCTTCACGCTCCCGGTTCAGCCGCGGCATCGCTATCGATCCTCGAAATCAAATTTGCCGTCGAACAACCCGCCGAAATTGCCGCCATCGTCCTCGTTCCCGCCGAGCACCGCCTTGAGGACGCCCGTCAGGCCGCGGTTCAGCTTCGTCAGCCCTTCTATCGTCTCCAGCACATGCTCATGCACGCCAATCGGCTGCTTGACCTGGCTCTCATGATCGGCGAAAGCGTCGGACGTGACGTGGTTGATCAGCCAGTTCCGCATTTTTTCCGCTTCGACGGCTTTGGCTTCGAGAATCATGGCGACGTTCCATTCGATGTTCGCGGCGGCATTCAACATGCGCATATACGCTTGTTCCCGGCTCACCTTGCGTCCATCCTCCCGCTCATTCTTCGGAAGCTCCGTCCAGCTCTTTCATGACGGCGGCGAGATGCTCGGCCATCGATTCCTGCAGGTCGGCGATGTTGTTCAGATAAGCGACGATATTTTTGCCGATCGCCTGGGAATGCTCCATCAGCCCGTCGAACGCGCCGAGATCCGGATGCTGGTCCGGCATCGCATGGATGATCTGCGCCATCCGCACCGCGACATGCCGCTCGGCTTCCAGTACGCGCGCCGCCTGGCGGTGCGCCTCGGACAGATGGTGGATCAGTTCGTCCAGCAAATGCTGCATGACACCGCTCAGCCTCCCTGTGTCCCGCCGTATCCGTTACAGCATATGCGAAAATCAGCCCGCTGCCACTTGCGGTCACAACCGCTGCTCCGTGCGCACCGGCGCGATGATCGGCAGTCCTTCCGGAGCCGCCGCCAGCGCTTCCGTCAGCGGAACGGCCGGTTTCGCCGCAAGTCCCCAGCTTTCCGCGGCCAGCCGCGACGCAATCGGACGGCGGACGCCTTCCTCCAGATGCTGCAGCGAACCGTCCGGCATGCGGATGAGCATCGCGCCCGCCTGACCTTCGCCGGACATGCCGCCGTGCCAGAGCCGCTCCGCATCAGCGGCGGCGATCGGCGGGCCGATCGGCCAGCGCATCAGATCGACCATCGTCAGCCGGACCACGGGAATATGGAGTTCCCCTTCCACCGGCCGGCGCTCGCCCTGAGCGAGCCAGTAAACCGTGCCGCTTAAGGCCCGCACCGCCACATGGCGCGGATAGAAATCCGCTTCGCTGAAAGCGGCGGGGAATCCGTTCTCCACGCCTCCCGGTTGCCGCGCCCGGACCCAGTCGCGCACCCTTCCGACCAATCCGTGCGGATCGTGTCCCCATTTCTCGCCGTAATACGCCGCGTTGTGCTCGTTCACGGCATCGAGCGCCGGTCCGAGCGCCTTGATGCTGACGCTGCCGAAATGGTGAATGAACGTGTCGCGGGCGACCACCAGGCGGAAGCCCAGCAGCTTGACACGGATGTTGTAGTCGTCGTCCTCGTAATTGCCGACCGTGTATCCTTCATCAAAATAACCGGTCCGCTCCCACAACTCCCGCCGGAACGCGAGACAGAACCCGGTGATCCGCTCGACGTCCTGCCACAGCGCCGGGTTGGAGCGGTTGTGCGCCGCCGCGAACGCCTGCATTTCCGTCAGATTGCGATACGGCACCTCGATTCGCTGCTCACCGCCGATATAGTTCGTCACCGGTCCGACCAGCCCGATCCGGTCGTCGCTCGCGAGGCAGGCGAGCAGATTGTCAAGCCACCGCTCGGTCACCAGCGTGTCGTTGTTGAGCACCACGATCGTCTGCCCTTTCGCCATCATGAGTCCGCGGTTCACCGCGCCCGCGAACCCGTAATTGCGATCGAGCAGCCGGTACCGGACACGGCCGCGCATCGCCTCGAGATAATCCGCCGTCCCGTCCGTGGAACCGTTGTCCACCACAATGACTTCATAGGGAAGATCCGTATGCCGGAAAATGCTGTCCACGCACATCCGCAGATATTCCAGCTGATTCAGCGTCGGAATGATGATGCTGGTCCCTTCGAACAGGCGGCCGAAACCGTGCAGTCCGGTTTCGAAGCCTTCGCGGTATCCGGCTTCCCGGCCCGCCTCGTAGGCGCTCCGTTCTTCTCCGCGCAGCGGGCGCGGCCGGATCGCTTCGGCCCGCCGGCTCGCGCCGGCACCGCGGACCGCGCTTGCACCTGCGCCTGCCCTTCCGAACCTCCGGGCCGGTCCGGCCGCCTTCCCGGCACGCCCGGGACGCGCCTTGCCCGGCCGGCGGCGGCGCCCGCGCATCCGCGCCGCTACACCGAGTGCTCTCATGTTCTCACCCCTTCCGGTTATCGCGGACCAGCCGCACGCGCCGCCTCAAGCGGGCGGGCCGCTAGATTTCACCGGGCGGCCGGGCGGCGATATGATCCGCGAGGTGGCCGAAATCGAGCGCCGCCTTGCCGAACTCCGCCGCCAGCGCGGCGGCGATGACGACGGCCGGAATGCCCGCGGCGACAAGCGCCAGATCATAGCTGTCCCGCGCGGCGGCCGCTTCGCCGATCACCCGGTCGATGTCCGCGAATCCGCGGACCGGCGAAATGACGCCCGTCACCGCATAGCCCGCGGCCGCCAGCCGCGCCGCCATCCCCGGCGCCGCGTTGCCGATGACCAGCAGGCGCCTGCCCTGCATGAGCCGCGCGAGCAGCCCGGTCTGATACAGACTGTAATTGATCGTCGACTCCGTCAGCCGGAGCGACCGGATGTCGATTCCGTTTCCGGCCAGCGCCGGGCCGAGCAGCGGGCCGTAGTGGCGCCGGCGCGACAGCGGCACGCCGACGATCGACGCCTGCCGCACCGCGGCCGCCAGCCGGTCCCGCGCCGCGTGATCGGGCACGGCCATCCCCGCGCCGGCGAGGAACGGGGCTTCGCGCCGGACCACCGCCGCTTCATAGACCCTGTCGTGCGAGAGCGCCAGCAGTTCCCCGTCGCCGAGCCGGACGACCGAGAGCGGCCGCCCCTCCGCGAGCGCGGCTTCGAATTCATGGAAGACCCCGGCCGCATCAATCAGCGGCAGCAGCCGCGGCCGCAGGGCGTCGACGCCCGCCGCGATCACGTCCTGCAGCGTCAGATCGCCGAGCGTGAAGCCCGCGGGCACCGCCTGCTCCAACAGCAGCTCGCCGCCTTCGTAGCGGCCCCGTTCCAGCGCTTCCTCGATCGAGGCGGCGGACCGGCCCGCTTCCGTGCGCTCCCGGCCGGCTTCCGTCCCTTCGGTCCCCGCCGGAAGCCGGCGCCGCTGCAGGACGGCCGGCCGCTTCCCGCCGATTCGGTAGCGCCGGCGTCCGCCCTTCCGCCTGCCAACCGCCGCTCCGGCCGCCGCACCGCGCCTGCGGAGCGCGCCGGCCGTCCGCTTCCGCCTCCGGACGCGGACGACGCCCGTTCCCCGCGCTTTCCGCCGCAGGCCGCGAACCCGGCGCACCGGGCGGGCTTCCGGCACCGCAGGCGCTTCCGGCAACACCACTCCGTTCATCGCCGACCCCTCCGTACCCGGTTTGCCGCTTCATACAAAGAATCGAACGTGCCCGCATCCGTCCACCAGCCCTTGAGCGTCCGGTGGGTCAATTTACCCGCGGCGGCATACACGTTGTTCACGTCCGTAATCTCCAGCTCGCCGCGCCGGGACGGTTTGAGCTGCCGGATGATCCCGAACACGTCCGCATGATAGAAATAAATCCCCGTCACGCACTGATTCGTCGCCGCCTGCTCCGGCTTCTCCTCGATCCGGACGATGCGGCCCGACTCGTCAAAGACCGGCACGCCGTACCGCCTCGGATCGCGCACCCGCTTGAGCAGCACCATCGCGCCGTCCGGCTGGGCGGCGAACGCCTCGGCATGGGGCTTCAGCGATTCCTCGAACAGATTGTCGCCGAGCAGCACGACGATCTTGTCGTCCGGATCCACGGCGGATTCGGCCTGCGCCAGCGCCTCCGCGATGCCGCCCGCTTCCTCCTGGATCCGGTACGTGATCGACAGTCCCTCTTCGCGCCCGCTGCCCAGATAGGCGATGAACGAGCCGGCGGCCTCCCTGCCCGTCACCAGGACGACATCCGTAATGCCGGCTTCCTTCACCTTGGCGATCGCGTGGCCGATCATCGGCCGGTCGCCGACGGGCAGCATATGTTTGTTGTACAGATTCGTCAGCGGCCGGAGACGCGTTCCGGTGCCCCCGGCCAACAGCACTGCCTTCAAGCCGTTCCCCCCTCGAGCTTCGCGGTCAGTGGAACCATGCCGGGTCCGCCTGCCATTTGTCCAGAAACAGCGCCCGGTTGCGGGCGATGAGCGCCTGCTGCGCCGCTTCTCCGCCAAGCCGGAAGCTGGCGCTTCCTTCGTGATAGACGAGCGTGTCCCGGCAGATGCGCAGCCCGTATCCGAGCATGCGGATCCGGAAGCAGTAATCGTCGTCCTCATAGTGTCCGGGCGAAAATCGTTCGTCCAAACCGCCGACCCGCTCGTACACCGCCCGCTTGAACAGCAGACAGAAACCCACGAGCCGGAGCGCCGGCTCCCATTTCGCCGGGTCCGGCACGTTCATCCGTTCGGCGATCCGCATGAACTCGTCCGGACCGTCGAACGCAAGGTCGACCCGCTGGCGGCCGCCGACGTAATTGGAGACCGGCCCGACCGCGCCGATCTCGTCCGAACTGTGGAGCGCGTCGAGCAGATTTTCGAGCCAGCGGGGCGTCGCCATCGCGTCGTTGTTGAACAGCAGCAGCTGATCGCCGGACGCCATGCGCAACCCCTTGTTGCACGCCCGCGGGAAACCGGCGTTCACCGGCAGCCGGACGAACGGCAGCCGCTCGTCCGCGCACCATTCCGCCGTGGCGTCGGCCGACCCGTCATCGACGACGATGATCTCGTAAGGCGTCTTCTCCGGATCCGTATGGCGCCGGATCGACGCGACGCAGCGGCGCAGCAGCATCAGACCGTTCACGCTCGGAATCACAATGCTGGTCAGGCCGTATCGCACAGCGATTCCCCCTTCGCCGCATCGCGGCGCCGCGAAGCGTCGGGATGCGCAAGGCGGGACCCGGTCTTGTCCATGACCGCCCGCAGCGCCTCGATGTGGTCGCCGATGATCATGCGCGACACCGGATTGGCCTTGCCCGTGTTCGCTTCGCGAAGCCGGTTGCGGGTGATGACATCGACGGAGCCGCCGATCCGCACGTTCAGGCCGGAGGCGAGCGCGAGCGCCTGCGCCTTCGGCGGCACGGCGAGCGCCGCCGGACCGAGCCGCTCGACGGCGCGGCGGCTCAGCGCATGCGGCACCGCGGTCATCGAAGCCGCGCCCAGATCCGGCCGGCCGAGCGCGCGGTTCAGGAAAGCCTTCAGCCGCGTCACATCGTCCCACCGGCTGAACGGGCCGAGCTGCCGGCCCAGCCCGTTCAGCGCCACGTCCGCCCCGCGCCGGACGGCGTCGACGAAAGGCCTGAGCTGCCGCGCGGGAATCACAAGGTCCCCGTCCAGGAAGAGCAGGACGTCCGCGTCCGCCGCGGCGGCGCCGGCCGCCCGGCCGACATCGTGACCGAGGGGCTCCGGATAATGGAGAATCGTCACGCCGGGAATCGCGCGGACGACGGCCAGGCTGCCGTCCGTGCAGCCGTTCAGCACGACGATCAGCTCATCCGGATGCAGCGCCTGCGCCTCGCGGATGACGCCGCCGATCGTCGCGGCTTCGTTGCAGGCCGTTATGATGACGGCCAGCCGGCCTTCGCCGGCTTCGGGCGGCCGAGCGGCGTGCCGGCGCAGCTGCCGGCGGACCGCCTTGCCGCGCTGCACTCTCCGGCGCCGTACGGAGCCGGGCCGCCCCGCGCGGCGGCGCGGCGCCAGCGTCCGCCGCCTGCGCGCCGCATGCGCGCGTTGCTTCGTTCCTGCCTTGCGCCTGCTTCTCAACGGCTCTCACCTCACTTTGCTCCGCCTGCGATCCCCGTCGCTGAATCCGCCCCGCGGATCCATCCGCTCGGACAGCCAGGCGATCGCTTCGAGATGGTCGCCCACGATCAGCGGCTCGAGCGGCCGGCTTCGCTCCCGCGCCCGGCGGGGCGGATTGAGCCGCCCGACCGGCACGCGGCGGGCGAGGCGGATGTTCAGGCCGGCGGCGGCGGCCTTCGCCTGGGCGAGCGGCGGCACCGCCAGCGCGTCCGCGCCGATGGCCTCCAGCGCCCGGCGGCTGATCGCATGGGGCACGGCCGTCATCGACGCTCCGCCGAGATCGGCGCGCCCGAGCGCTGCGTTCAGCGCGTGCTTCGCCAGCACGACCCCGTGGACGCGGCTCTTGCCGGTCGGCCCGTGATAATCGTTCAGCGCGACGTCCGCGCCCGCCTCGACCGCCGCGACGAACGCCGCAAGCACGTCCCTTCGAATGACCATGTCGCCGTCGATGAAGAGGAGGATGTCGCCGCGCGCGGCGCGCGCGCCGACCGCGCGTCCGACGTCGTGGCCCAGCGGCTCGGGGAATGCGATCACCCGGGCGCCGGCCTGTCCGGCGGCGGCCGCGGACCCGTCCGTCGAGCCGTTCACGACGGCGATCACCTCGGTGCGGGGATGGACGCCGCGCGCTTCCCGCACGGCCGCCGCAATCGTGCGGACTTCGTTCATGACGGGAATGATCACCGACACGAGCGGCCTGGCGTCTGCGGCAGTCCCGGCAGCAGCAGTGCTGTCTTCCATCCGGAATGCCATCGGATCGGCGGCCGCCGTGGGCGCTTGTCCCGCTTCGATGCGCACGGCGCCCCGCCGAGCGGGGATGCCCCGCCGCTTGCCGCCGGTGCGGCTTCGGCTTCCCGCCGCCCGTCCGTACGGCGGCCTGAGCGGCGCCGCGCTTCGGCCTGACCGCGGCCTGCGGGATGCTGCCCGCCGCCGGCCCCCGGTCCGCCGCGCCCTCCTGGATGTCCGCACAGCCATCACCCCCGGAAGATCGGCATTGGCCGAACTTTTCCATCCCATTGTATGTACCGGAGACGAGCGCGCAACGGCAAATGACTCGTGGGCGGGACACCCGCACCCGTATAACGACACGACAAAATAACACAAAAATGTACTCGATAAATGTGGTGCAGATTTCATAAATTCATACGATCAGAAAAATTGAGTCGCTAGCTGAAAGAAAATTTTACCGCGAGGCAGGATAAAGGAGAGAAAGCAAAAACGCCGCCTATTGTCCATTCGACCGACATTTCCGGCATGACGATCGGCATGACGCAGCGGCGTATGGGGATAAGGTTGATTATCAATCGCGACCGTTTTGCTGAACATCAGTTGCCATAAAACTCTAAACTGTGCATGCCTCAACTGGTTGTGAGGACAAACGAATAGGGGAACAGGAATTGCATTAACCATCGAACTTTATAAGTTCCTGAATCCGTGATCATTCGACGAATAAATACAAGGAGAAAGCAGGCAAATGCAGCCCCGAAGACGAATCATTCAGGTATTCGAAGCTTCGCAACCATTCACCTGCGGGGTGCTGTATGAAAATCAA
>Ga0310835_100201_pt1 | contig 50615 bp, 37 predicted proteins | sample SM_ome_3_FD_201308 | JGI IMG/M metagenome (GOLD analysis project Ga0310835, IMG submission 201308) | Sorghum-adapted microbial communities enriched on stacked mutant (SM) sorghum from Joint BioEnergy Institute, Emeryville, California... ...
AATCTCCGTGCACTCGGCGTGCCCGAATGGGCGGCTCGAATGATGGCGAACTCACGCCGTGGTCCGTGGGAAATGTCCCGTAACACAAACAATGCCCTTCCGACTTCCTACTGGGAAGCGAAAGGGTTGAAAAGTCTGCTTTCTCGTTACCTTGAGCTTTGTTAACCTTACGGAACCGCCGTATGCGGACCCGCATGTACGGTGGTGTGAGAGGTCGGGGGCTAGCCGCCCCCTCCTACTCGATTTTCGGCACGCCGCCGTCCCGACCGGTTGCGAAACCGGCGCCGGAGCGCGATAATGGAGCAAGGTTGCGGACTTGCGCGGAAGGGAAGTGCGGAATGGAACCGATCGAACGCGGCAAATTGCTGCTCAAGCTGATGCTGGTGCTCGCCCGGGATCGGCGCGCGATGCAGGGTAGGATTCAGACGACGGGTTTTGTGAGAGAATACGGGGAGCTGCCGCCGGATCTCGGCGTGGCGACGCTGGGGCGGCTCGGCGACGGCGAGATCGCCGCGCTGGCGGACAGCGTCGGCATCCGGCCCGCGCCGGCCGGGGCGAAGTGCGATATCTACATGAACGGGATGGGCTACCGGATCGAGTCGCTGGCGGCGCATCCGCCGGTGATCGTGCCGGACGTTGAACCGGAAGGACTGGCGGAAGCGTGCCGGCTGGCCGGCGTCCCGGCGGACCGGCTCCTGAAGCGGCTCGGAGCGTGCGGCGCGGACGAGTTCCGGATCGCCGATCCGGATTCGCCGCTGAAGGACGAGCGGGAATGGCTCGCGCCGCTGCTCGAATATTACTGGTTCACGGGCTCCGAGCGCGGCCGGTCGAACTTCCCGGCGGACTATCTGCTGGACTTCGACGACCCGCTCAACATGAACACCTGGCGGACGTTCGACAAGCCCAACGCGGTCGAGTCGGTCTGGGACCGCCTCGTCATCCGCGCCGCGGCGGTCGGGCGGGACGGCGCGGCGCGTACGGTCGTGCGCATCCGCGTCGCGTGATTGACGCGGTGCGGCGCATGGGGTCGCGTGGCATCCGCATCGTGTAGCGGTACGGCGCGGCGCGTGGGGTCGCGTGGCATCCGCATCGTGTAAGCGGTACGGCTCGTCGCGCGAGGACGCCTGCGTCCGCGTCGTGTGAGCGACGCGGCGCGGCGCATGGGGTCGCGTGGCATCCGCATCGACAATAAGCGAAATAGCTTCCGTTATGTTGTCGAAAACGGCGGCTTCCCGAAAAATAGAAGCAGCCGCTTCCTCTATTGCCCTGGCGAACACGGAAAATCCCCGATTTCCCGATAAATAAGCGAAGCGATTGCTTTTATTTTTTCGCGGAAGGCGGTTTGTCCGGAAATAGAGGAAAATACTTCTGCAATTGCGCAAGAGGCTTCGTTCCGCCGGAATGGAACGAAGCCTCTTCGCCATTAATGCGCCGCTTTCTTGCGGAAATTGCTGCCGGTCACTTCCGCGACGTTCTCGATCGCGACGACCGCCTTCGGGTCGAGCTCGTGCACGATCTCGCGCAGATCGCTCAGCTCGATCCGGCTGACGATGATGAAGATGATCTTCTTCGGCTCGCCCGAGAACGCCCCTTCGCCGTAGATGAACGTCAGGCCCCGGCCCAGCTTCTTCGACAGCGCCTCCGCGATCGGATCCGGGTTGTCCGAGATGATCGTGACCGACTTCATCTCCTCGAGGCCGTCGACGACGATGTCGATCATCTTGAACGCGATGAAATAGGTGATGATGGAATACATCGCCGTCTCCAGGCTGAAGACGAGCATCGCCGCCAGCAGGAAGATGAACACGTTGATGACCATGATGAACTGGCCGACGGAGACGGGCTTCTTCTTGCTGACCAGAATGGCGAGGATCTCGGTGCCGTCCAGCGCGCCGCCGGTGCGGATGACGAGGCCGACGCCCGCGCCCAGGATGACCGCGCCGACGATGGTGGCCAGGAACATGTCATCCGTGATCGGTTCGAAATGATGCAGATAGGCGGTGGTCGCCGAGAGGATCGCGACGCCGAACAGGGTGTGGAACGTGAAGCGCAGCCCCATCTTGCGGAATCCGACATAGAGGAACGGGAGATTGAGCAGCACGATGAAAATGCTCATCGGCACTTTAAACATTTTGGCCGCGATGATCGAAAGACCGATGACGCCGCCGTCCAGAATGCTGTTCGGCACGAGGAACAGTTCGAGTCCGATCCCCGCGATGACGGCGCCGACGGCGATCATCAGCAGTTGCTGCGCCTCGTGCAGCAGCTTTTTCTTCTTCGAGACAACCATATCCTTATCAGCCCCAATACAGTCTCGCCCGCAGGCCATACCGAAAACCGGCGGACATTCAAATTTTTGCACGCTCAAAATTATACACGTTGAAAAAGGCTCGTTCAAAACAAAATCCGACCGAAATTCATGGCGAACCATGCGCAAACCGGCCCTTTACATTCCGGAGTACAACTGTTATATTACAAATAGAACAGTCATACAGAACGGTGGTGTCGGGCATGCTGATCCACATCGATTACCAGTCGGATATCCCGATCTATGTGCAGCTCTCGAACCAGATTATCGAGGGAATGGCCTCCGGCGAGCTCAAGCCGGGAGAGCCGCTGCCTTCGGTCAGGGCGCTGGCCGCGGATCTGGGCATCAACCTGCACACCGTGAACAAGGCGTACACCCATCTGAAGCAGGAAGGGTTCATCCAGGTGCACCGGCAGCGCGGTGCGATCGTCCGGCCCGATCCGATGCCGCCCGCGGACGAGGCGTTCCGCGGCAGGCTCGAGGCGCAGATGCGTCCGTTCGTCGCCGAGGCGGTCTGCCGCCGGATGGACGAAGCCGATTTCCTCGAGGCATGCAGACGCGTGTACAGACAATTCGTGAAGGAGGAGTCCTGAGATGAACGGCATCGGTTACGCGCTGTTCGCCGTCGTGACGCTTCCGCTCGCGGCCATCGTCACGTTCATCCCGTGGCTGACGCGGCGGACGGAAAGCTTCGGCGTATCGATCGAGGAGAAGCATTACCACGACCCCGAGATCGCGGCCATGCGCCGGACCTATGCGACCGTGACGGGAACGGTCGGCCTGCTCGTCATCGTCGCCTGCCTGATCGTCGCCGCGCGGATGAGCGAAGAATCGCTCGTCTGGCTGCTTCCGTCCGCGACGGGCGTCATGCTGGCCGCGCATCTGGCGATGTATCTGCGGTTCCACTTCCGCATGCGGGCGCTCAGGCGGGAACGCGGTCTCGTGTCCGCCGGGATGCAGATGACGGTCGTGGACACTGCGTTCCACCGGGAGAAGCGCGCCTATTCCATGGTCTGGCTGATCCCCCATCTGCTCGTCGCGGCCGCCACGGCGCTCTTCATCGTCGCGAACTACGACGCCTTTCCGGACCGGATCGTCATGCAGTACGACCTGGACGGCACCCCGACCCGGCTCGTGGACAAGACCTGGGGGACCGTGCTCTTCCCGGTGTGGATTCAACTGTTGATGATCGTCATTTTCGGCATCGTGAACTACACCATCTCCGCGAGCAAGCAGCAGATCGACGCTTCCAACCCGCGGGCCTCGCTGCGGCGCAACCTGATCTTCCGGAGAAAATGGTCCGCCTTCACCCTGACGTCCGGCTTCATGCTCACGGCGCTGTTCGGCGCGATTCCGCTGCAGCAGGTGTACGATTTCGGCCCCGGCGCCACGACGGCGCTGATCCTGTCGGTCGTAGCGATCATGCTGCTGTGGGTGGTCCGGCTCGGCTTCGTCACCGGGCAGGGCGGGAGCCGCATCCGGCTGCCGGACGACGCGTCCGAGCCCGCGTCCGCGTCCGGCAAGGTGAACCGCGATGATGACAAATACTGGATTCTCGGGCAGTTCTACTACAATCCCGACGATCCCGCGCTGTTCCTCGAGAAGCGGTTCGGCATCGGCTGGACGATCAATTTCGCCCGCCCGCTGGCGTGGATCATCTTCCTCGCGCCGCTGGTGGCCGCCGCCGTGCTGATCATTCTGGTGGAACGCGGATCATGAGATAGATAACCATCATACGGGAGGGGACCGACATGAAGAACCGGAACCGATCGGGCCAAGGCCCGCTGACGCGCCTGATGCGCGCGTTCGCGATTGCCGCCGCGCTCCTGCTGGCCGTTCCGCTCCAGGCGTTCGCCGCGGAACAGGCGGGGAACGATGCCGCGGGAACGCCGTTGACGAAGGAGTCGGCGGCGGAGTTTCTGAAGGAATTTTTCTCGCTCGCGAAAGCCCATTACACGGGAGCCGCGGTCGTCATCGTGAAGGACGGCGAGACGATCGCGCTCGAGGGGTTCGGATACGCGGACGCGAAGAAGGAGGAAGCCGTCGACCCGGCGGGGACCCTTTTCCGGATCGCATCCGTATCGAAAACGTTCACCGCCGTCGCGGTCATGCAGCTCGTCGAACAGGGGAAGATCGATCTCGATGGGGACATCCGCGACTATCTGCCGGGCCTCGAATTCGACAATCCGTTCGATGCCCCGGTGACGGTGGCCCATCTGCTGCTGCACCGGAGCGGATTCGAGGCGCGCGAGCCGCAGAACGAGGACATGCACGCGGACTTCGATCTGAACGTCCCGATGGAGGACTATGCGAAGCGGCACATGCCGCCGGTCGTCCGCGAGCCGGGCACGGCCTACATGTACGACAACTTCGCCTACCTGCTGCTCGGGCTGATCGTGCAGAACGTCAGCGGCGAGCCGTTCGAGGCGTACATGGACGCGCACGTGTTCGGGCCGCTCGGCATGGACAGCAGCGCGTTCCGTCTGACCCGGGAGCGGCTTGAGCGGCTCGCGACGGGCTACACCGCGCCGGGCAGCGATCCGATCGAGCCGTACGTGTTCAACCCGACGATCATGCCCCACGGCGGCATGCTGTCGACGGCGGAGGACATCGGCAAGTTCATGATCGCGTTCCTGAACGAAGGGGAGACGCCCGACGGCGCGCGGGTGCTGTCGGCGGAGTCCGTCGCCGCGATGAGCGAATACCGGGACGCAATCCATCCGCTCATGCCGGACACGACCCTGGGCTTCGAATCGGCCGCGCAGCTTCCGCTGGCCGGCTCGAGCCGGGCGGTGCTGACGAAGCTGGGCGACCTGCCGGGCAACAGCTCGATGCTGCTGCTCCTGCCGGAAGAGGAGACCGGCGTGTTCCTGACGTACAACCAGACGGGCGCGCTGCGCGATCTGTTCTACACGCAGTTCATGAAGAAGTTCTTCCCGGCGTACGCGGCGCCCGCCGATCTGTCCGCGTTCGCGGGGGACGAGGCGGCCGGTCTCGGGGCGCTGGAGGGGCTGTATGCCGACCTGCGCATGCCTGCGATCGTCTACCTCATCGAGGCGGCCGGAGACGATGCCCTGAAGGTGTCCGACGCGCTGATCGGCACCCGCACGTTCCGCCGCGCGGGCGGCAACCTGTTCGTCGATGAGATGACGCAGCGATTCGCGGCGTTCCGGATCGATGACGGCGGCGCGGTGTACATGCGCGAGACGGCGCTCAATCCGCTCGGCTACGCGCGCAAGGCCGACGCGCCCGCCGGCTACGCCGACGTGGCCGCGGACGATCCGTACGCGCCGTACATTCTCGGCATCCAGTCGCTCGGCTACTATCCGAACGGGGAGGGGCTCGAATTCGGGCCCGAGCGGCCGGTGACCCGGGCAGAGCTGGTCTGGCACATGCTGGCGATCAGCGGGGTGAAGGGTTCGGCTTCGGAATCGTACGCGTTCGCCGATATCGAAGGCCATCCGCTGGCGCCGTACATCCAGATGGCGGCCGAGCTCGGACTGGTGAGCGGCGCCGGCGACGGCCGCTTCGAGCCCGACCGTCCGGCGACGCGGCAGGAGGCGGCGGTCATCGTCTGGAACTCGTACAAGCGCCTGTTCCCGGAGACGCTTTTCGTCCGCACCCGGGTGGAAGGGAACACGGCGGCCTGGGCCAAATCCGCGGCGCGCATGATGGTGGCGCTGGGCCTGCACGGGCCGGAGGTCGTCCTGTCCGAAGGCGGCGTCCCGGTCTACAACGGCGCCGACCCGCTCACGCGGCGGGAAGAGGCGGCGCTCCTGTACAAACTGCTGCTCACGCCGGTGCAGCAAGTCGCGGCCGGGCTGGCGCAGCAGCAGCCGGCCCAGGCCCCGTCCGGAGACGGCGCGTCTGTCGGGGTAGCGGCGGGTTAGACGGCATTACGCAGAAGGGGCCGTCCCGGATGGGACAGCCCCTTCTTTTTATTTTCCGCCCGTGAACGTGATGCCCTTGACGAAGAAGCGATTGGCGAAGATGAACAGGAGAAGCGCCGGGAGCGTGAACACCATCGACGCGGCCATGATCAGGTTCCAGAAGCTGTAGTATTGCCCCTTGAACGTGTTGAGGCCGAGCGGCAGCGTGTACATGGCCTTCTCCGACATGATGACCAGCGGCTTCAGGAATTCGTTCCACGATCCCATGAAAATGAACACCGCCTGCGCCGCAAGCGCCGGCACCGCCAGCGGCAGCGCGATCCGGAAGAACGTGCCGAACCGTCCGAGTCCGTCGATCTCCGCCGCCTCCTCCAGATCCTTCGGGAAGCTGAGGAAGAACTGGCGCATCATGAAGATGAACGTCGCGTTCACCGCGGCGGGCACGATCAGTCCCTGGTAACTGTTCAGCCAGTGGAACTCGTTCAGAATGAGGTAGCTCGGAATCAGGGTGAGCTGCCCCGGAATCATGAGCACCGCCAGGATGCCGAAGAATATCGCCTTGTTGCCCGGAAAATTGAACCGCGCCAGCGCGTAGCCCGCCATCGAGTTGAACAACAGGTTCAGCCCCATGACGACAACCGCGACGAATGTGCTGTTGGCGAACCAGCGCGGGAAGAACGGCTCGTCGACGAAAATCTGCCTGTAGTTGTCAAGCGTGAACACCTTCGGAATGAAGTTCGGTTCCCCGGTCGAGATCTCGGCCAGCGTCTTGAACGAGGCGGACAGCGCCCAGAGGAACGGAATGAACGTGATGACGGCGTATAAGATGAGGATCGCGTACTGGACGACGCGCAGCGTGATGCGCACACCTTTTTTGTCCCACATGCGGCTGTCCCTCCCTCAGTTCAGCTTCTCTTCGCCGAAGAGCCGGCGCTGGATGAAGGTGATCAGCATGATGACGGCGGCGAGCATGACCGCCAGCGCGGCGGCGTAGCCCATGTCGAGGAGCTTGAACGCGTATCCGTAGATGAGCAGCACCACGGTCAGCGTCGAGTTGTTCGGGCCGCCGGAGCCGTTCGAGAAGATGTACGCCTGGTCGAACAGCTGGAACGTGCCGATGATGCCCATCGTGACGACGAAGAACGTGACCGGCTTGAGCAGCGGCAGCGTGATGCTCCAGAACTTTCTGAGCGTCCGCGCGCCGTCGATCTCGGCCGCCTCGTAGAGCGAATCCGGGATGTCCTGCAGCGCGGCCAGGTAGATGACCATGAAGTACGGAGCGGTGGACCAGACGTTCATCAGCATGATCGCCTTGAGCGCCACGTTCGGGTCGCCGAGCCAGTTGAAGGCCGGAATGCCGAACGCGCCGAGTATGTCGTTCAGCAGCCCGTCGGTCTTGAAGATCCACATGAAGATCAGCGTGAGCACCGCGGAGGACGTGACCGTCGGAAGAAAATACAGCGCCCGGAACGCGTTCCTGCCTTTCAGCTTCGAGTTCAGCACGGCGGCGAGCAGGATGGCGAGCGCCGTCTGCAGCGGAACGACGATGATCGCGTACTCGAACGTATTGTACAGGGCGATCCAGACGCGCTCGTCGTCGAGCATCCGGACGTAGTTGTCGAAGTCGATGAAGCGGTACGAGATGCCGCCGAGCAGCTGCACCTTGTGGAACGACAGATAAAGCGCATACACGATGGGCGCCAGAGTGAATATGCCGATGACGAGAATCGTCGGCAACAGGAATACATAGCCGGCGGCCGTCTCTCTGAGCTTGCGCCTGCTCATGCGCGGTTCCTCCTTCGCATCGGGACTTGCGGTTTCCGACAGGCAAGAGCGCATTCGTCGGTCCCGGGCCGCTTTGGGCCGCTTTGGGCTGCTTCGGGCGTGCGACGAATGTGCTCGTGCAGGCCGGAAGGGGCGGCTGGGCCGCCCCCGCCTTGCGCCTGAACCGTTGGCGAGCATTACTGCATCGCTTCGATTTCCTTGTTCGCCGTTTCTTGCGCCTTCTTCATGGCGTCTTCGAGCGATTGCTCGCCGAGGAACGCGCTGACGAACTGGTTGTTGAAGTTGTTCATGATCAGCGGACCGTACTTGCCGACTTGCCACGGCGTTGCATACGCCGAGCCCGCGACGATCGCCGCGCGGTATTCGTCGTTGCTGTAGCCGAGTTCGGCCGCGACGGACTTGCGCGTCGGCAGCGCGAAGCCTTTGCTGGTCCAGATCTTCATGCCTTCCTTGCCGGTCAGGAACTCGATCAGCTTCCAGGCTTCCTGCTTATGTTTCGACTGCTTGTTCATGACGTATGCGACGGTGAAGGCCATCGTGCCCTTCTTGCCGTTCACGCTCGGCACTTCGGCGGTGCCGTATTGGAGATCCGGGAAGTTGTTGTCCAGGTACGGAATCGCCCAGTTGCCTTCGAGCACCATCGAGACCTTCTCCTGGCCGAACATTTCGCCGCCCCAGCCGGAGCCGACTTCGGACGGTTGCACGCTCGTCTTGTCGATCAGGTGCTGGTCGATGACGAGTTGCAGGCCCTTCAATCCTTCGGGCGTCGCGAACGCGGCCTTGCCGTCCGCGTCGATGACCTGTCCGCCGTAAGCTTCGATCATGAACATTTGCCGCGCGAGCTCCGGCGCGACACCCAGGCCGTAGCGGCCGTCCTTCGTGAGGATCTTCGAGTATTCGCGCAGCTCTTCCCAGGTCTTCGGCGGTTCGGTCAGCCCGGCTTCTTCGAAGTGCTTCTTGTTGTAGAACAGAACCAGCGTCGACATGTCTTTCGGGAAGCCGTAGTAGTTGCCGTCTTCGCCCTTGAACGCGTTGAGCAGCGGCTCTTCGATGTCATTGAGGTCGAACTCGTCCGTGATGTAGCCGTTCAGCGGCTCAAGCACGTTCTGCGCAAACAGCGCTTCGGCCTCGGACGAGTCGAGATAGAACACGTCGCCGGCCTGGCCGCCGATCAGACGCGTCTTGATGACGTCCATGTACTGCTCGGAGATGACTTCGTATTTGACCTTGATGTTCGGATACTTCTTCATGAATTCGTCGAGGGTCTGTTGCAGCAGTTCCTCTTCTTCGGGCGACGCGCCCCAGCCGTTGAGCGTGATCTCTACCTGCTCCGGCGTTTCGGAACCGCCGGACGACGAGCCGCCGGACGAATTCGGCGAGCTGCCCGACGAGGACGAACTGCCTGCCGAGGACGACGCGTTGCCTGACGACGAGTTGTTGTCCGACTTGCCGCCGCAACCCGCGATAATCAGCGCCAGGGCCAACAAGACGGACAGGATGGTGAACCCTTTCCTTCTCATTTTTGCGAACCTCCCTTTAAGCTTGAACATCTTGATGATGTATTGCATGAAGCACGCGCAGCTCGCAGCCGGTCGAGTTGTGCTCGACCGAGACCGCCGGTTCCGCACTCCCTTCCCGCCGCGTGACCGTCAGCGAGAGGGTGCCGGAGCCGATGCGAAGCCGGCGCACGCTCAGCCGATTCATGCCTTCCGGCAGGGCCGGCCTGAGCCGTATGACGCCGCCCGGGGCGTCGGGATCGAGTCCCAGGAACACCTGCAGGAATACGAGCGGCGTGCCCGCCGCCCATGCCTGGGGCGAGCAGGCGACCGGATACGGGACCGGGCGTCCGAGCGTATCCGGATAGCCGCAGAACAGCTCGGGCAGCCGGGCGTACTCGAAATGTTCCGCCGCCCGCATGAGCCCGCCGACAACCTTCAGCGCCTCCTCCGTGAAGCCCATGCGGCTCATGCCGATGAGGCACAGCGAGTTGTCGTGCGGCCAGACGCTGCCGTTGTGATAGCTCATCGGGTTGTACCCGGTGGACTGCTCGCTCATCGTGCGGATGCCGTATCCGCTGAACATATCTTGCGCCGTCAGCCGGCGCGCGACCAGCGCCGCGCGGGTTTCATCCGGCAGCCCGGTCATCAGCAGATGGCCCGGGTTCGAGGTGACCGACCGCACCTGCCGTTTGTCCCGGTCGAGGGCGATCGCGTAAAAGGATTCATCCGCCATCCAGAACGATTGCTCGAATTTTTGCCTCATCGCCTCGGCGGACCGCTCGAGCGCTTCCGCGTCGTCGTTGCGGCCGAGCCTGCGGAAGATTTCCGCCATGCCCGTCTTCGCGCGGTAGACGTAGCCCTGCACCTCCGCGAGGGCGATCGGCGTCTGCGCGAAATCGCCGGACGCGTGGACGATCGAGTCGCCGGAATCCTTCCACCCCTGGTTCGAGATGCCGCCCGAGGATTCGGAATGGTACTCGACGAAGCCGTCGCCGTCCAGGTCGCCGCTTTCGTCGAGCCACTTCAGCGCCCGCTCCAGCGCGGGCAACAGGCCGCGGATGGCCTCGATGTCGCCGGTCCAGCGGCAATATTCGACGGCCAGGACGATGAACAACGGCGTGGCGTCGACCGAACCGTAGTAGGGGGTGAATGGAATCTGGTTCGTGTTCGCGAGCTCGCCGTACCGGATCTCGTGCATGATTTTGCCCGGCGTCTCGTCCCGCCACGGATCGACCTTGCTGCCCTGGTAAGCCGCCATCGTCCGCAGCGTGCCGAGCGCGACTTCGGGATTGGCCGGCAGCATCTGCAGCGCGGCGATCAGGCTGTCCCGGCCGAACGGCACCGCGTACCAGGGCAGGCCGGCGACGGGGAAGGGCCCGTGGCCCAGATCGGTGAGCAGCATCCGCAGATCGAGCATGCCGCGCTGATACAGCCGGTTGTAGATCGCGTGGTCGCTGTCGACCGACGTGGACGCCTGCTCCCACCCGCGGTAGGACGCGTCCAGCCGCCGCAGCGCCTCATCGCGCGGCATCGGTTCCGGCGCGCGCTCGCCGGCGATGACGGGCGTGACGGTCAGCTCGATCGTGCGGGCTTCGCGCGGCTCCAGCTTGACCGCAAACGTTACCGATCCATCCGGCGAAACCCGATCGGCCTGCCCGTTCCAGGCGATCCGCGTCTCTCTCCCGATGTCGTCCGCGCCCGCGTAGCGGATGACGATCCGGTCCGATTCGGCGGTCATGCCGGTGACGGAGCCGATCCGCCCCGCCTTGATGCCGCGGACGGTGAACATGTCGGCGAAATCCGCGCCGAATGCGATCGTCGTCTCGAATTCGATCGTCTTCGGACTGTAGTTCGTATAGGTCACCGATTCGTACAGAATGCCGTCCTGGATGAACCGGTGCCGCATGATCTCCACCGATTCGCGCCACAATCTGATCCGCCCGTTCTCTTCCATGTGCGGATTCGTCAGCCGGAACACGGCCTGGCAGTTCATCTCGGCCGAGGACTCGAGCAGGATCGGCTTCACGCCGTTGACGAATAGCTCCAGCCGGCTCAGGAACCGGGTGTCCCGCGTGTACAGGCCGCTGCCGTCCGTCGATCCCGGCGGGATGTCGCCGCTCTCATCCGTCAGGAGGAACAGGTCATTCTCTTTGATTACGCGATGCTTCAACTTGAAATCCTCTCCAGACTCCCGCCATTTATCCGAAACGTTTCGGATACCAGTCATTATATTCCGCTCCGGAAACGTTTGCAATAGGGGACGGGCAAGAAATTTCGGGCGGTTGAAATCTACTGATATTCCGCTAAAATAGAGTTGAAAAGTACGAAACGTTTCGGAAGGGGCAAATTCTCGTGACGACAATCAAGGATGTCGCGCGCCTGGCCGGCGTCAGCGTGACGACAGTGTCCCGCGCGCTGAACGGACATGACGACGTCAATCCCGAGACGAGGCGGCGCATTCAGGAGGTTGCGGAACAACTCGGATACAGTCCCAACATCGCCGCGAGAACCCTTGTCTCCAAGCGGAGCCGCACGTTGGGCTTGTTGCTCTCCGCCCTGACCCGCAACAGCGTGAAGGACAACATTGTCTTCGAGATGCTCTGCGGCATGAACGATCGCGCCGCCGAACTCGAGTACGACCTGGTGCTGTTCAACACGACGCCGCAGAAGCAGCGGCAGAAATCCTACAAGGCGCTGTGCAAGGAGCGGGGCGTCGACGGCGTCATCATGATGGGCATGCGGCTGGACGATCCCTATCTGGAAGAAATGCTGCATGCCTCCATTCCCTGCGTGCTGATCGACATTCCGATCGAGCGGAAGAAAACAATCGGCTACGTGATGACCGACAACGTACAGGGCGCGCTGGAGGCGGTCACGCACCTGATCGGGCTCGGCCATCGCCATATCGGCATGATCAACGGGCACGCCCAGGCGGCTGTCAGCATCCAGCGGCTCGACGGCTACAAGCAGGCGCTCGAGCGGCACGGCATCCCGTTCGACGAGCGGTACGTCGAGGACGGCGCGTTCCGCGAAGACGGCGGCAAGGACGCGGCCTTCCGGCTGCTGACGGCGCATCCGGAGCTGACCGCGATCTTCTGCGCGAGCGATCTGATGGCGCTCGGCGCGCTGCAGGCGATCCGCGCGCTCGGCAAGCGGGTGCCGGAGGACATCTCGATCATCGGCTTCGACAACATCGTCGCCGCGCAATATTGCACGCCGGCTCTGACGACGGTGAACCAGGACAAGTACCAGATGGGCTACCTCGCCGCGGCCATCCTGATCGACATGCTGGAGGGGCGGCAGGTGCAGCGCTACCGCACGATGCCTGCCGAGCTGATCGTGCGCGCCAGCACGGGGCCGGCGCGGGAAAATTGAGGAAGACGATGAAGCCTTCACGAAGCCTTCGCGATCCGGCGGCTCGCGGAGGCTTCTTTTCTTGGCGGGCCTCTTCGGCCTGTAACGGTGCAAGGTGTTGCCGCAGGTGTGACTACCGCGCCGCCGGACCGGCTCTAACGGAACATGGTTCCGTTAAAGGGCTGAATCCCGGCTAGGTCGAATCTGCGATTGGCCGCTAACGGAACATGGTTCCGTTAGCCGGACCGATCATGCCGCCGGACCGGCTCTAACGGAACGTGGTTCCGTTAGATGAGCGAATCTCAGCCCGGTCGAGTCTGCGATAGGCCGCTAACGGAACGTGGTTCCGTTAGCCGGACCAATCATGCCGCCGAACCGGCTCTAACGGAACGTGGTTCCGTTAGATGAGCGAATCTCAGCCCGGTCGAGTCTGCGATTGGCCGCTAACGGAACATGGTTCCGTTAGCCGGACCGATCATGCCGCCGGACCGGCTCTAACGGAACATGGTTCCGTTAAAGGGCTGAATCCCGGCTAGGTCGAATCTGCGATTGGCCGCTAACGGAACATGGTTCCGTTAGCCGGACCGATCATGCCGCCGGACCGGCTCTAACGGAACGTGGTTCCGTTAGAGGAGCGAATCTCTGCCCGGTCGAGTCTGCGATTGGCCGCTAACGGAACATGGTTCCGTTAGCCGGACCGATCATGCCGCCGGACCGGCTCTAACGGAACGTGGTTCCGTTGGAGGAGCGAATCTCTGCCCGGTCGAGTCTGGAAGCGGCGGCTGAAGGGAAATAGGACCTCCTTCAAGATAGCGGACACTTATCGTGTCCATTTAATTCGGTGTCCACTTTATTATTCTTGGCTGACGGAGGTCCGAGAGAGACGGTTCGGCGGTCGGATGCGGCTGTCTGGTATGTCTGTAACGGCATGGAGGACCGTTAGCGGGGATCGTCATCGTCAGCGCTCCGAACGTGCTCTAACGCAGGACCGAGAGAGACGGTTCGGCCGCTGTCTGGTATGTCTGTAACGGCACGGAGGACCGTTAGCGGGGATCACTGGCTCTCCGAGTGAGCTCTAACGGCACGCAGGACCGTTAGAGGCGGTTCGGCGGTGGGATGCGGGACCTTCGGCGATCAATCGTCGGTTGAAAAAACGCCGCCATCTCCGCTCAACCGTCGCTTGTATCCGCGTCATCCGTTTCATGGCGAGCGACTTCCCGGGGCATGCTAACGCTGGAAGCGGCGGCATGCGGACGGGATGGCGGGGATCCGAATATGCTGACAATGGACGCGGAACAGGAAGCGTCCGGTTCGCGGGATGCGGCGGAGCGGGAAGTACCCAAACTGCGGGATACGGCGAAGCGGGAAGCGTCCAGTTCGCGGAATGCGGGCAACCCAAGCGGAAAGCGCCCGATCCGCGGGGTGTAGCGGAGCAGGATGTGTCCGGTCTGCGAGATGCGGCGGAGCGGGAAGCGCCCGGATCGCGGGATGGGGCAGAGCGTGATGCGCCCGGCCCGCGGGATGCGGGCAAATCAAGCGGGATGGAGGGTCGGCGGATGCGGATCGGCGTGCCGAAGGAGATCAAGAACAACGAAAACCGGGTGGCCCTGACACCGGCGGGCGTCAGCGCGCTGACCCGCCTGGGCCATGAAGTGATCGTCGAGCGGTCGGCGGGAGCGGGCAGCGGGTTCGCCGACGAAGCGTACGAGGCCGCGGGCGCGAAGCTCGCGGACCGGGCGGCGGACGTGTGGAGCGCGGCCGACATGGTGATGAAGGTGAAGGAGCCGCTGCCGGAGGAGTACGATTTTTTTCGCCCGGATCTGATCCTGTTTGCGTACCTGCATCTGGCGCCGCTGCCGGAGCTCGTGCGGAAGCTGGTCGAACGGAAGGTGTGGGGCGTCGCGTTCGAGACCGTGCAGCTGCCCGACGGGTCGCTTCCGCTGCTTCAGCCGATGAGCGAGGTGGCGGGGCGGATGGCGGTGCAGATCGGGGCGCAGCTGCTGGAGAAGACGCACGGCGGCAAGGGCATCCTGCTCGGAGGAGTGCCGGGCGTGGCGCCCGCGGAGGTCGTTATCATCGGCGGCGGCATCGTCGGCACGAACGCGGCGAAGCGGGCGATCGGCTCGGGCGCGCGCGTCACGATCCTGGACGTGAACCCAAAGCGGTTGCGGGAGCTGGATGACCTGTTCGGCGGGCGGGTGACGACGATCATGTCGCATCCGGTCGAACTGGAGCGGGCCGTCGAGAAGGCGGACTTGCTCATCGGGGCGGTGCTCATCCCCGGCGCGAAGGCGCCGAAACTCGTCAGCGAGGCGATGGTCAGGCGGATGCAGCCGGGCTCGGTCATCGTCGACGTGGCCGTCGACCAGGGCGGCTCGATCGAGACGATCGACCGCGTGACGACGCACGACAATCCGACCTACGTGAAGCACGGCGTCGTCCATTACGCGGTCGCGAACATGCCGGGCGCGGTGCCGCGCACCTCGACGATGGCGCTCGAGAACGTGACGCTGCCCTACGCGATGAAGATCGCCGGCATGGGCATCAGGCAGGCGGTGCTGCACGATCCGGCGCTCGCCCGCGGCGTGAACACCGCCTGCGGCGCGGTGACCTGCGAGCCGGTCGCGAAGGCGGTCGGCATGCCGTACGTGCCGGTCGAATCGCTGCTGAAGGCCCGAAGCGGGCGATAGGCCGCGCCATGCGCATGCATGCCGGACGCCCGATCGGGCGAGAATAAGCCGGAATGCCGGCATCCGGACATGCGGGAGGTGTGAGCGTTTGAAATCGATGATGCTGGCCGGCCTGATCGCGCTGCTCGCGCCGACTCCGGCGCCCTCGCCGGCTCCGGGGCCCGTGCCGGACTCGCCCGGCGGAGCGGACGGCGCGCTGACGATCCGGCTGCCCGGCGAGACGATCCGGATTCATCGCGCCGAATTCGCGCTGCCCGGCACCGGCTTTGTCGATCCCGAAAGGTTTGAACGTCTGGCGGACAGCCTGGCGGCAAAGCTGGACTATCCGGCGCGGAACGCCAGATTCACGGCGAGCGGGGCCATTCAGCCGGAGCGGCCGGGACGGCAGCTGGACCGGTCGGCGTTCGAGTCGCGATTCTATATGTATTTCTACGGCGGCGGGGAAGCCGACATCTGGCCGCCCGTGCGCATGGTGCCGGCGAAGGTCGACAGCGAACTGCTGGTCGAACTGCGCGGAAAGGTGATCGGCCGGTACGTCACCTACTACAACCCGGGAAACCGCAACCGGTCCCACAATATCGAGCTGGCGTCCAGGACGCTGGACAGCACGGTCGTTTTTCCGGGGGAGACGTTCTCCTTCAACAGGACGATCGGCCGGCGGACGGTGGAACGGGGCTACAAGGAGGCGCCCGTCATCGTGCGCGGCGAGTTGTTCGAAGGGGTGGGCGGCGGCATCTGCCAGGTGTCGTCGACGCTGTTCAACGCGGTGGACAACGCGGGGCTGCAGATCGTCGAGCGTTACGCCCACAGCCGGAACGTCGCCTACGTGCCGCCCGGGCGGGACGCGACGGTGAGCTGGTACGGGCCGGATTTCGTCTTCCGCAACACGCTCGACCAGCCGGTGCTGATCCGGTCGTACGCCGCCCACGGCACGATGCGCGTCGTTCTGTATTCGACCGAATCGGTCCGCCATCATCCGCGGATTGTGCCGGGCATGCGGCCGGGGCGGATCGAGGAGGTGCGCGATACGCTGCATTCGGGGACGGACTGACCGGCGCGGCGCGGAAAGAAGTTCTTTGCGGAGAGCGGTCCTTTTTTGACATTGCGGGCCAAATCCGGTATCCTGAAAGTACGCTTAATTCCCGGTGGCAATGTCCGGGAAGCGGGGGAACCAGTCCATTGGGGCGAATCGTCCGCAGGTTGGACGTAGGGGACCATCTACCCCGAGCCCGTCAGCTAACCTCGTCAGCGGGAGATGGGTCTGAACTGAATGTTTCCAATGGCGCGCATTGATGTCGCCACAGACCCCTCGCGGGTCTTTTTTTGCGTTTGCTTCAGGCCTGATCCGCAATGGAGTCATGGTTCGGCTGGTTTCTAATCGGACGGGAAAGGAGGTTGTTCCGAAACATTGCCATTGTTACAAATCCCTGAAGCTTGACGAAAGGAGAGGCGTAAAATGGCGAAGGTGAAGTACATTACGGACATTTCGAAAATCACGATGCTGTCCGAGGAGGAACGGGAACAACTCCGGCCGATCACGGAGAAGTTCGTCTTCCGCGTGAACGACTATTATCTGAACCTGATCGACTGGAGCGACCCGGACGATCCGATCCGCAAGCTCGTCATCCCGAACACGGGCGAGCTGAAGGAGTACGGGCGGTGGGACGCGTCGGACGAGGACACGAACTATGTCGTGCCCGGCTGCCAGCACAAGTACGGGACGACGGCGCTGCTCATCGTCTCCGAGGTGTGCGGCGCCTACTGCCGGTACTGCTTCCGCAAGCGGCTGTTCCGCAACGATGTGAAGGAAGCGGTTACAGACGTGTCGCCGGGGCTGGAGTACATTGCGGCGCATCCGGAGATCAACAACGTGCTGCTGACGGGCGGAGACAGCCTCATGCTCGGCACGCCGAGGCTTGCGGCCATCATCGAGCGGCTGCGCGCGATTCCGCACGTGAAGATCATCCGGCTCGGCTCGAAGCTGCCGGTCTTCAACCCGATGCGCATTTATGAAGACCCGGATCTGCTCGAGCTGATCCGCAAACATTCGACGCCTGAAAAGCGCATCTATGTGATGGCGCACATCAACCACCCGCGCGAGATCACGCCCGAGGCGAAGCGGGCCATTGACGCGCTGCATCAGGCGGGCGCGATCATCGTCAACCAGACGCCGGTACTGCGCGGGATCAACGACGACGCCGGGGTGCTCGCCGAGCTGCTCGACAAACTGTCCTGGGCGGGCGTGACGCCGTATTATTTCTTCGTCAACCGGCCGGTGGCGGGCAATCGCGATTTCGTGCTGCCGCTGGAACGGGTGTACCGGCTGGTCGAGGAGGCGAAGGCGCGCACGTCGGGTCTGGGCAAAAGGGTCCGCCTCGCGATGAGCCACACGTCCGGCAAGATCGAGATTCTCGCGATCGAGGGCGGGAAGGCGTATCTGAAGTATCACCAGTCGCGGGACGGCGAGTACGGCAAGTTCATGGTGCTCGATTGCCCGCCGGACGCGGCGTGGTTTGACGATCTGCCGGGCAACGAGCGGTTCTGGAAGAAGCCCGCGAAGAAGACCGACAAGGTGGTGTCGGCCAACGAGCTTCCGCCGGTGCCCGTGAAGCGGGTGCGGCGCGCGCACGCGGCCGAGACCGCGCGGCGGGCCGAGGTGGCCGAGTCGAGCTGAGCGGCCGCGGGACGGACGGCCCGCAAAGCCGGTCGACGGCGCGGAATCCCGGTCGGAAGGGCCGCGGCGCGGATGCCGAAACGGGGGATACGGACAACTCAAAAAGCGGTTGATCGGGGAGCTGTCTCCCGATCAACCGCTTTTTTCATCATTTCGGCCCGCCGTACGCCCCCGTCGACTCCCGCTGCACCAGACGCGTCGGCAGCAGAATCTCCCGGTACGCCTCCCCGGGCGACTCGATGCGGCGCAGCAGCTGGGCGAACGCCTCTCTCGCGAACAGGTCGAGGTCGATGTTCATCGTGGTGATCTTCGGCACGCCGATCTGCGAGAAGTCGCTGTTGTCGAAGCCGCAGACCGAGACGTCGTCCGGGATCGCGTAGCCCATGCTCCGCAGCGCGGAGCAGGCGAAGAACGCGAAACCGTCGTTCATGCAGAACCAGGCGCTCGGCTTGTCGGCGACGGCGCGGATCGCCTCCTCGATCCTGCCGCCTTCCTCCGTGACGCGGATCAGCATGTGCGTCTGCGGCGGCTCGATGCCGTGGTCCCGCATCGCGAGCAGGTAGCCTTCCCATCGTTCCTGATAGCTCGGCGAGGCTTCGATATTGCCGAGGATGCCGATGTTCCGGTGCCCCAGCTCGAGCAGATGCCGGACCGCCGTGTAGGCGCCGAAGCGGTTGTTCGTCAGCACGGCGTCGGCTTCGATCAGCGGATGATGGTGGTCGATGAGCACGGTCGGAATGCCCTTGGCGAGCACGTGATTCACATATTCGGTGGTGATGTGGGAAAGAATAAGCAAGCCGTCCACGTCCAGCTTCTCGATGAATTCCGGAAGCACCAGCCGGTCGCGCGCCTCCGGCATGATCGACTGGATGCGCAGCGTGATCCCGTGGCGCTGCGCTTCGCGCTCGATGGCGAGATAGATCTCGCCAAAGAAGTTCTTCATCGAGAAGGCGTATTCGGACGCGATGAGCCCGATCGTGCGCACCCGCTTTCCCTTGCCTTCCGACGATTTCTTCGGCGTGTAGCGGTAACCCATCTCGATGGCGGTCTGGATGATTTTCCGGCGGGTCTCCTCGCTGACGCCGTCCTTGCCGGACAGCGCCTGGGACACCGAATTTTTCGACAGGTTCAGACGGTCCGCGATATCCTGCATGACGATTTTCTTCTTGGCCATCAAGACTAACCCTCACTGCGGCGAACAATGCCGATGCGTTTCGATTTGTAACGTTACAAAATCAATATACATCAACATGTTCAAAAAGTAAACGAAAACGCGGAAATTCGGGAGATAACGCGGGAAAAAAGCGAAAAATCAGGTTGTTGACAGCGTTGTCATCCTGATGCATAATGTGTTTGTAATGACGTCAATAACGTTACAAATCGAAACTTGTCAGTCTTGTAATGTTGTTGTTGTCATTATGCCGGAAACGGTGTCGAAATTTCGGGTTAGGGGGCAATGGTGATGAAAAAGAGGTTATCGTGGCTGACATCGATTCTTCTGGTCATCGCGCTCGTGTTGTCCGCCTGCGGAGGAAGCGGCAAGGACAGCGGGAGCAACGCGGGCGGCGGCAGCTCGGGCGGAAGCGGCTCGGACGGCGGATCGTCCGGGGGTTCGGGCACGCCGGCCAAGAAAGTGCAGATCCGGCTGGCGACCTGGGCCGGCGCCGATGAGGCGAAGGAGCTGCAGGCGATCCTTGACGATCTGAACGCGAAGTCGGATGTCTATGAAATCGTGCAGGATTCCAACCCGGCGGAATACGACACGCGCATGATCACGCAGCTGTCGGGCGACTCCGGTCCCGACCTGTTCTGGGTCAGCGCGCAGCGCGCCGCGCAGTTCGCCGCGGGCGGCGTCATGCTGGACATCACCGACCGGCTGGCGGGCTCGTCGCATCCTGCGGCCGACACGAACGACTATTATGAGTCGTCCTTCGGACCGTTCACGCATGACGGCAAGATCTACGGCCTGCCCTGGCTGCAACAGCCTGTCATGATGTATGTGAACAAGGCGCTGTTCGACGAAGCGGGGCTCGGCTATCCGGACGAAAGCTGGACCTGGAACGAATTCCTCAATGCCGCGAAGAAGCTGACGAAGGACGCGAATGGCAAGCGCGCGGACGAAGCCGGCTTCGACCCGAACAATACGGTGCAATGGGGCTTCACGCTGAACGGCTGGCCGCCGGCGCAAATGTTCATCTGGCAGAACGGCGGCGAAGTCATCACGGAGGACAACAAGTCGCCGATCGACTCGCCGGAAGCGATGGAGGCGCTGAACTTCTACGCCGATCTCGTGCAGGGTCCGCTCGTGCCGTCGCAAAGCATCATCCGCGACCGCGGCTTCGACCAGATGTTCCGCAACGGGCAGGTCGCCATGTTCATGGGCGGCGCGGCCGACGACCTCGACCGGACCGTCGAGAACGTGCAGGCGTTCATGGTGCCGGCGGGTCCGGGCGGCAAACACGTGACGTTCGCCGACATCCTCGGCATGGGCATCAACGCGAAGACGAAAAATCCGGACGCGGCCTTCGAGGCGTTCCTCGACCTGACCGACGCGATCCACCACTGGAAGATCATGCCGCCGCGCAAATCGCTGGCCGATCTCGCGACGCTTCAGGAGCTTCATCCGGACAAGGCACATTCGCTCGAGGCCATCATCGCGTCGATGCAGTACGGCAGACCTTACCGCTATTCGGAAAAGTATCCGGACTGGGACAACATCTTCTGGACGCAGCTGATGGACCCGATCATCAACGCGGGCGCGCGTCCCGACGATCTCGTCCCGAAAGTGAAGCCGCTGCTTGAAAACGCGCTGCAATAACGATGCATGCGAAGGAGGCAGTCCGCTGCCTCCTTCCTTCATACAATCGGTCAATCGGTCAAGCCGCCCGTGACGGAAAGGAGGATACGGCAATGGGACACCATTTGGCCACATTCATCCGCTGGCTGCTCGTGCCGGTCGCGCTGATCGCGATCGCCGCCCTGCTCTACTGGCTGTTCCGGTGGATCGGCTGGAAGAAGAAGCAGGCGATGGGTCTGGCGCTCGTCTCGCCGTGGATTGTCGGTTTTCTCGTGTTCACCCTCTATCCGCTCGGCGATTCGCTGTACCTGAGCTTCACGAAGTCGTCGATCTTCGGGAAAACGGAATGGGTCGGGCTCGCCAACTACATCAAACTGTTCACGCTGGACATCGAGTTCTGGCCTTCGGTCCGGATCACGCTGCTCTACGCCCTGTTCTCGCTGCCGATCGGCGTCGTCGGCGCGCTGCTCGTCGCGATGCTGCTGAACAACCGGATCAAGGGCATCGGCACGTTCCGGACGATCTACTTCCTGCCCGCGGTGCTGCCGGAGGTCGCGGTGGCGCTCCTGTGGCGGTGGATGTTCAACAGCGAGTCCGGCATTCTGACCTGGCTCCTGTCGCCGTTTCTGCATCTCTTCGGCCTCGACAAACCGAACTGGTTCGGCGATCCGCGGTTCATCCTGCCGGCGTTTGTCATCATGAGCGTCTGGGGCGTCTTCGGCACGAACACCGTCGTCTTCCTCGCGGGGCTGCAGGGGGTGCCGCGCTCGCTGTACGAGGCGGCCGAGATCGACGGCGCGAACGGGTTCCGCAAGTTCCTGCACATCACGGTGCCGCAGATCTCCCCGGTCATCCTGCTGCAGGTCGTCATGGGCATGATCGGGGCGCTGCAGATCTTCACGATCGCGATGTTCGTCCGCCCGTCGACCGCGGCCGGCAAGTTCATGAACCAGCTCGTCTATGAGCGCGGCTTCACCCAGATGCACATGGGCGAAGCGTCCGCGATCGCCTGGGTGCTGTTCCTGATCATTCTGGCGCTGACGCTGCTCGTGTTCCGCTCGTCCCCGGCCTGGGTGCACTACGAGTCGGACATGAAGCGATAAGGAGGTGTGCCGATCATGGCGAGAAGCCTGGCTGCGGGACAAGGATTTCCGAGCGTCAGACGGATGAACGCAATCAAGCGCGCCATCATCTATGTCATCGTGATCTTCCTGGCGGCGGTCATCCTGATTCCGTTCTTCTGGATGCTGTCGACCGCGTTGCAGCAGGAAGGGGATATTTTCGCCTGGCCGCCGAAATGGATACCGGATCCGCCGCAATGGCGCAATTTCGCGGACGCGTGGACGGCGATGCCGTTCAGCCGCTACCTCTGGAACACGATCTTCGTCGTCGCGCTCGGCATCACGGCGGAACTCGCGAGCGCCACGCTGGTCGCGTACGGGTTCGCGCGGTTCCGGTTCCCCGGCAGCGACCTGATCTTCCTCGTGCTGCTGGCCACGATGATGCTGCCGTTCCACGTGACGCTCATTCCGACGTTCCTGATCTGGCAGCATTTCGGACTGGTCGGGGAGTTCGATCCGCTCGTGCTGCGGGCGTGGACGGCGTGGGGGCCGTTCTATATTTTCCTGCTGCGCCAGTTCTTCCTGACGATCCCGCGGGAACTGGACGACGCGGCGGAGATCGACGGGGCGAACACGCTGCAGACGTTCTTCCTGATCATGCTGCCGCAGATCCGGCCGGCGCTGCTCGCGGTCGCGATCTTCGCGTTCCGCGGCTACTGGAACGACTTCCTCGGACCGCTCATCTATCTGAACGACATGAGCCTGTACACGATGAACGTCGGCATGTACTTCTTCATGGGCGGGGTGAACGAGGCGCCGCAATGGAACTACCTGATGGCGATGTCGGTCATCATCGCGCTGCCGGTCGTGCTGCTGTTCTTCGCGGCTCAACGTTATTTCATCGAAGGTATCACCTTTACGGGACTCAAGGATTAAATGAAATATAGAACCGGTCTGATACGGATGGAGGAGAGACTGTGGCAGTGCAACCGCAAATCGGCATACGGCGTTCGCCGCTCAATCCGCTGATCACGCCGGCCGATGTGAAGCCGTCATTTCCGGATTGGGAGGTGCTCGGGGCGTTCAACGCCGGCGTGGCGGAATGCGACGGCGAGATCGTGCTGCTCCTGCGCGTGGCGGAGCGGCCGCGACAGATCGATCCGGGCAAGGTGACGGTGCCGGTGCTGCGCGCGGATGCGAGCGGTTTCGGGGCGTCGTCGGTGTGCATCGTGGAGCTGGACCGGAACGATCCGGACCTGGACTTCAGCGATCAGCGCGTCGTGAAGAACCGGCACGGCGAGACGATCTGGCTGACGACGCTGTCCCATATCCGGGTGGCGAGAAGCCGCGACGGCGAGCGATTCACGATCGACGAGGCGCCGAGCGTCGCGCCGGCGGGTCCGCTCGAGACCTGGGGAATCGAAGATCCGCGCATCACGAAAATCGACGACCGCTTTCTTGTCACCTACAGCGCCGTATCGGAGAAGGGCGTGGCGGTCGGCCTGCTGTCGACGCGCGACTTCCGCTCGTTCACGCGGGAAGGGACGATTCTCGCGCCGACGAACAAGGATGTCGTGTTGTTCCCCGAGCGCATAGGCGGGAAGTACATGATGGTGCACCGGCCGGTGCCCGAAGGGATCGGCAAGCCCGAGATGTGGATCGCCGAATCGCCGGATCTCGTCCACTGGGGCAATCACCGCTTCCTGATGGGCCTGTCCTGCCGCGGGTGGGACAGCGCGCGGATCGGCGCGGGCTGCGCGCCGATCCGGACGGACGAAGGCTGGCTGCTCCTGTACCACGGAGCGGACGCCGACCATCGCTACTGCATGGGCGCGGCGCTCCTCGACCTGAACGACCCGGGGCGCGTCGTCGCGCGCACGAAGGAGCCGATCCTGTCGCCGGAGGCGGAATACGAGCAGCACGGCTTCTTCGGCGGCGTCGTCTTCGCGTGCGGCGCGGTCGTGAGGGACGGGCTGGTGACGATGTATTACGGCGTCTCCGACGAGTCGACGGCGTCCGCAACTTTTCGACTTGATGAAGTGTTTAATCTACTGAGATAGGAACATACAGCGGAAAGGACAATCGACGTTCATGGCGGACTGGAAGAGCAGCGGGGTCAAATCCTGTGTCGAATTGCTTGAGGGCTATCGCGCGAAGGGCAAGCGGCCCTATTATGTGGAAAAGATCGTGTTCGAAGGCGTGGAAGGCCGCGACGTGTACAACATCACGGCGCCGTTCCTGATGGGCGGAGAGCTCGTGATCGCGGGGAGGGTCGAAAACCGGGACAGCGAGCATTCGGAGATCCACTTTTTCGCAAGACGGGACGGCAGGTGGGTGCAGCGGAGCCATTTTCCCGTGCTGGCGCTGCAGGATCCGTTCCATACGCGCATCTCGGGCGAGCTGATCTTCGGCGGCGTTGAGATCTTCCCGCATCCCGCCGATCCGGGCAGGCTCGGTTGGCGGACGGTGTTCTACAAGGAAGCGGACCTCGTCCACAAGAAACCGTTCTTCCAGGGGCCCGACCACATGAAGGATCTGCGTCTCGTCCAGCTGAAGGACGGCAGCATCGGCGTCTTCACGCGCCCGCAGGGCGAGAAGGGCGGCCGGGGCAAGATCGGCTTCGTCCGCATCGGCACGCTGGACGATCTGTCGCTCGACGTCATCCGGCAGGCGCCGCTCCTGGAGGGCCAGTTCCTCGACGAGGAGTGGGGCGGCTGCAACGAAATCCACGTGCTCTCGAACGGGCTGCTCGGCGTGCTCGGGCACATCGCGCGGTTCGACGAAGAGGGCAACCGGCATTATTATCCGATGACATTCGTGTTCGATCCGAATACCGGGAAGTTCTCCGACATGACGATCATCGCGGAGCGGGCGGATTTTCCGGCCGGGCCGGCGAAGCGTCCGGACCTCGTCGACGTCGTGTTCAGCGGCGGGCTGATCCGGCATTCGAACGGCACGGCCGACCTGTACGCCGGCATCAGCGACGCGGAGGCGCACCGGGTGACGATCGCGGACCCGTTCATCGCGTACGAGAAGTGAGCCGCCCGTCGGAAGGCGCGGCGGCTGCAGGACGGGCCGCCGGCCGCCCGGCGAGGCGCGGTCGGATGTCCGGCGGGCTGCCGATCGTCTCGCGGGTCGCGGCGATCGCCTGACGGGCCGCCGGCCGCCTGGCGAGGCGCGGGCGGATGTCCGGCGGGCTGCCGATCGTCCCGCGGGTCGCGGCGATCGCCTGACGGGTCGCCGGCCGCCCGGCGAGGCGCGGGCGGACGCCGTTGCCGGATGGCGCGCGGGCGCGGCCTGAGCGTTGGACAATTGGCGGGACTGCCGGGGGAGCGCAATTTGCGCGCTTCTCCGGCGGTTCTTTTTTTCTGCGGCCGGGCCCACGCTCTACGGTGGTGCGCCAACGAAACGGAGCGGCGTTATTCCGCCGAAATCGGCCGTATTTCGTGATGCGACGAAACCGTGCGTTCTTGTTTGCCGTCCCGGGGCGAATTCAGGCCGGTGCGGCCGCGATTGGCGTGTCTGAGTTCCGTTGCGGTTGTGATCCCCCGTCATCCGCGGTCAATCGCGTGTGTGAGTTTCGTTGGTCGCGCGGCCGGTTGTCCCCCTCCCGGTTCAGGAAAAAGTTGTCTGTTGACAAATCTATTAATATCCAATAGATTTACTTGTATTAAAATATTGTCTATTCCGAGGGGGAAACTGAGAAATGAAGAGCAAGTTCGGAATCCGCGGCGCTCTCGCGGCGATACTGGCGGCAACGCTGGTCGTGACGGGCTGCGGTCAAGGCAAGTCGGGAGGCAAGGCCGACGTGGATGTGCCCGCCAGGCTCGCCGAACGGGGCGACGTGAAGATCAAGGTCATCCGCAAGATCGGCAACGACGACCATACGGCGCAATTCCTGGCCGGCGCGAAGCAGGAAGGCGAGGCGCTCGGCTTCAAGGTCGACACGTTCGCGGCGAACGGCGACTCGGTGAAGTTCCTCGAGGCGCTCGAGCAGGCGGCCACCGAAGACGTCGACGGCGTCATCATCTCCCACGGCGACGATCCGGCGACGGTCGAAGCGGTCAGGAAGCTGCGCGACAAGGGCATCGAAGTCGTCACGTTCGACTCGACCGGCGACCTCGCGTCGATCGAAGGCGTCACGATGACGGCGCAGGACGACCAGGCGCTGGCGCGCTTCGCGCTCGACAAGCTCGTTCAGGACACGGGCGGCAACGCGAACATCATCTATCTGTGGGTGGACGGCTTCCCGCCGATGATCCGCCGCAACATCGTGTACCAGGAAGTGCTGAACGCGAATCCGGGCATCAAGGAACTCGAACGGTTCGGCGTCGCGAACGAGAACACGTCGGTCGAGACGCAGAACGCCGTCGCGGCGATGCTCACGAAATATCCGAAGGGCGAAATCGACGCGATCTTCGCGACGTGGGACGCCTTCGCGATCGGCGCCGCGCGGGCGCTGATCGAAGCCGGCCGCACGGAGATCAAGATCTACGGCATCGACGTCTCGAACGCCGACCTGCAGATCATGCAGGAAGAAGGCAGTCCGTGGGTGGCGACGGCCGCCGTCGATCCGAAGATGATCGGCGCCGTGAACGTGCGGCTGCTCGCGAAGAAGCTGGCGGGCGAAGAGACGCCGGCCGAATACAACCTCGAGGCCGCGCTGATCGACCAGGAGACGCTGGGCAAGGCTTCCGGCGAGGTCAACATGGCGACGCTGGCCGAGATCATTCCGGGTTGGGGCCGGACGGACGCGTTCGAAGAGGACTGGATGAAAGCCCTCAAAGAAGCCAACGCGAAGTAAGGACGACCGGCGAGGCCGGTTGACGGCGGCGCCCTTGTCCGGCAGTATGCCGGATGGGGGCGCTTGATCTGTTGCGCGGGAGGTGAACCGGATGGAGCGGAAGGCGGAAGGGTTGCTCGAGATGCGCGGGATTTCGATCGCGTTTCCGGGCGTGCAGGCGCTGGACGGCGCGGATTTCACCGCGGCGGCGGGACGCGCGCACGCGCTGATCGGCGCGAACGGCGCGGGCAAGTCGACGCTGATGAAGGTGCTGGCCGGCGCGTACGGCCATTACACGGGCGAGATCCGGATCGACGGCCGGGAGGCGAAGATCCGCACGCCGCGGGACGCGAAGGCGCACGGCATCCAGGTCGTCTACCAGGAGGTCGACACGGCGCTCGTGCCGAACCTGAGCGTCAGCGAGAACATCATGATGGAGAAGCTCGTCCATGAGATGAAGGGCCGGCACACGGTCCGGTGGGGCGAGCTGCACCGCGAGGCGCAGGAGGTGCTCGGCCGGCTGGAGGTCGGCATCCCGACGCGGAAGCGCGTAGCGGAGCTGTCGCTCGCCGAGAAGCAGATGGTGCTGATCGCGCGCGCGATGACGACGGACTGCCGCTTCCTCATCCTGGACGAGCCGACGGCGCCGCTCAGCAACGCGGAGACGGAGCGGCTGTTCCGGCTCGTCCGGCTGCTGAAGTCGCGGGGGACGGGGATCATTTTCATCTCGCACCGGCTGCCGGAGCTGTACGAGATCTGCGAGGACATCACGATCATGCGGGACGGCCGGGTGGTCGCGCGCGGCGAGCTCAAGGACTGGACGCAGCAGCAGATCGTCGAGCGGATGCTCGGGTCGAAGTGGGAAGGCCAGTTCCCGAGGCGGACGAACACGCCGGGCGAGGTCGTGTTTGAGGCTAAGGATATCCGCGACGGGGACCGGGTGAGGGGCGCGAGCCTCTTCATCCGCGCCGGCGAGATCGTCGGCCTCGCCGGGCTGGTCGGCGCGGGCAAGACCGAGCTGTGCCGGGCGCTGTTCGGCGCGACCGGGCCGGTCTCGGGCGAGATCAGGCTCCACGGCCGAAGGCTTGCCGTCGGCTCGCCCTTCGACGCGGTGCGGAGCGGCCTTGCGCTCGTGCCCGAAGAGCGCCGGCGCGAAGGCGTGTTCGTCGAAGAGTCGGTGACCGCCAACCTGACGGTGGCGACGCTGCCCCGCTATACGCGCCTGGGCGCGTGGCTTAGCGCGGCGCGGGAACGGCTTGCGGCCGGGGACATCATCGGCCGGCTGGGCGTGAAGACGCCGAGCGGCGCCGCGCGGGTCGCGAACCTGTCGGGCGGCAACCAGCAGAAGGTCGCGATCGGCAAATGGCTGCTGGCCGACGCCGAGGTGTACATGTTCGACGAGCCGACGAAGGGCGTCGACGTCGGGGCGAAGCGGGACATCTACGAGCTGGTCGCGGAGCTGGCGGCGCGCGGCAAGTGCGTGCTCTACGCGTCGAGCGAACTGCCGGAGATCATGGGGCTGACGGACCGGGTGTACGTGATGTACGACGGCCGGATCGTCCGGGAGCTTGAAACCGATCGCACGAGCGAAGATGAAATCATGCTCTACAGCACGGGAGGCACGGGAGTATGAAGGTGAAGGACACGGCCGCGGCGCTCAGGGGGTTCCGTTTGTTCGACTGGCTGTACAAATACGGGACGCTGCTGACCATCTTGCTGCTGATCGTCATTTTCTGGGCGTCGACGGACCATTTCTTCAGCAATTCCAACCTGATCAACATCCTGCGGTCGATCTCGATCGTGACGATCATCGCGACCGGACTCACCGTGTCGCTGGCCGTCGGCGGCTTCGACCTGTCCGTCGGTTCGACGGCTTCGATCGCGTGCGCGGTCGCCATCTCGATGTTCGTCTGGTACGGACAGCCGCTTGCGATCGGCATCGCGGCGGCGCTGGCGGCCTGCCTCGTCGTCGGGCTGGCGAACGCGATGCTCGTCACCCGTTTCAAAATCCAGGACATGCTCATGACGCTGGCGACGATGTTCGTCTTCCAGGGGCTCGCGCTTACCTGGTCGCGCGGGGCGACGATCTCCGAGAACATGATTCTGCCGAGCGGCGATTTCGCGACCGGCAAGATCCCGGAGGCGTTCCGTCTGCTGGGCCGCGTGCCGTGGATCATCGTCATCATGCTGGTCGTCGTGCTGGCGGCGCATCTTTTTCTGAACTATACGAAATACGGGCGCTACATGTACATGATCGGCGGCAATCCGGAGGCGGCGAAGCTGTCGGGCATCCCGGTCAACCGGTACCGGCTCGCGGCGTACGTCATCTCGGCGCTCCTGGCCGGGCTCGGCGGCATCGTGCTCGGCGCGCGCGTCGGGAGCGCGGAGGTCAACGCCGGCGCTCCGTACCTGATGGAGGCCGTCGCGGCGGCGTTCATCGGCTTCTCGGTGCTCGGCTCCGGCAAGCCGAACGCGCTCGGCACGTTCGCGGGCGCGGTGTTGATCGGCGTGCTGTCGAACGGGCTGATCATGCTGTCCGTGCCGTACTACGCGATGGACATCGTGAAGGGCGGAGTGCTCGCGGGGGCGCTGGCGATCACGTATATCCGCGGGCGGCATTGATGACGCGGACGAGACGGGTTGCGTCATGCGGACGGCGTTGACGAAGCGGGATGCGTTGTCTACGCGGAAGGCGTTGGCGAGACGGGCAGCGTTGGCGACGCGGGTAGTATGGACGAGGCGGGCAGCGTTGGCGACACGGATGGCGCTGTCGACGCGGACGGCGTTGACGAGGCGGGCAGCGTTGGCAACACGGATAGCGTTGTCGACGCGGAAGTCGTTGACGAGACGGACAGCGTTGTCGACATGGACGGCGTTGACGACACGGGATGCGTTGGCGACGCGGGTAGTATGGACGAGGCGGGCAGCGTTGGCGACACGGATGGCGCTGTCGACGCGGACGGCGTTGACGCCGGGCGGGGCATTCTGATACGTTGGGCGTGACTCCAATTTCGAAAGGAGCCGCGCCCTTCATGTTTCTGCGCAGTGTCACGCTTCTCCGCGACGGGGAACGGGATTTCGAACGCTATCCGCTGTCGATTCCGGCGATCCGCAACTTGCGCTCGCTGTCGTTCACGGCGGCGGTAACGTTTTTCGTGGGGGAAAACGGCTCCGGCAAGTCGACGCTGCTCGAGGCGATCGCCTGGCAGTGCGGCTTCAACACGGCGGGCGGCGCGCGGCATCACCTCCACGAAGTGGAGGCGTCCGACGCCGCGCTCGGGCCGCACATCCGGCTGTCCTGGCTGCCGAAGGTGACGTCGGGGTTCTTCCTGCGGGCCGAGAGCTTCTGGCATTTCGCGTCGTACCTCGACCGGCTGGCCCAGGAGGATCCGTCGTTCCGATATGAAGGTTACGGCGGGCGCTCGCTGCACGAGCAGTCGCACGGCGAGTCGTTCCTGTCGCTGTTCATGCACCGGTTCGGCAGCCGTTCGCGCAGTCTCTATCTGCTGGACGAGCCCGAGGCCGCGCTGTCGCCGGCGAGGCAGCTCGCATTTCTGCGCATCCTGCACCGGCACGCGGCAAGCGGCCGCGCGCAGTTCATCATCGCGACGCATTCGCCGATTCTGCTCGGGTTCCCCGGCGCGGTCATCTACAGCTTCGACGGCGGGGAGATCCGCAAGGTCGCCTGGGAAGAGACGGAGCATTACCAGATCACGAAGGGGTTCCTGAACCGGCCGGACCTGTACCTGGGCGAGTTGTTCCGCGACGACGAGGAGGAGTGAGGCGCGGCGGCGGAGCCGGCTGGAGCGGACGGCCCGGGGTGTAAGCGGAGAATCCGCAGGTGAGGCGGGATACCGTGGGCAGGTGAGCGAGGAGGCCGCAGGGAAGCGGACGGCCCGGGGAGCGAGACTGCGGGTGAGCGAGGAGGCCGCAGGGAAGCGGACGGCCCGGGGGGCGGGACTGCGGGTGAGCGGAGCGTCCGCGGGAGGAGCGGGAGCCGGCGGGAGCGGGAGTCCGGCCGGCTTACCGCGCCAGATCGCGCCGCAGCGCGACGATCTCCCTGAGTTCCTCCGTCGACAGCTCGGTGATCCAGTTCTCGGAGCCGGCCATCACCGTCTCGCTGAGCAGCCGCTTGCTCTCCAGCATCTCGTCGATCCGCTCCTCCAGCGTGCCGAGCGCGATGAACTTGTAGACGTGGACGTTGCGCTTCTGCCCGATCCGGTAGGCGCGGTCGGTCGCCTGGTTCTCGACGGCCGGATTCCACCAGCGGTCGTAGTGGAAGACATGGCTGGCCGCCGTCAGGTTGAGGCCGACGCCGCCGGCCTTCAGCGACAGGACGAACACGTGCGGCCGCCTGTCGGCGGGAAGGTCGCCGGACTGGAACATCTCGATCATCCGCTCGCGCGCCGCCCTCGGCGTGCCGCCGTGCATGTAGAGCACCGGCTCGCCCAGCGTCTCCTGCAGCACCGCCTGGATCAGCCGGCCCATGCCGACATACTGGGTGAAAATGAGACAGCGTTCGCCCGCCTCCCTGAGCTCCTTCACCATCTCCATCAGCCGCTCCAGCTTCGCCGACCGGGCGGCGAGCGCCGCCGCGTCGACGGCCGGGGCGTCCGGTTCACGCGGCCGGTCTTCCCCGTCCGCGCCGTCCGGCTGCCGCACGACGGGCAGCGGTTCCTTCGTCACCAGCGCCGGGTGCGCGCACAGCTGCTTCAGCCGCGTGATTGCCGCCAGGATCGCGCCCTTCCGCTCGATTCCGGTCAGCTCGCCCGACCGCTCCAGCAGCTCGCGCACCGTCCGCTCGTACCAGGCGGCCTGCTCGGCCGTCAGGTGGACGTAGGTCTTCATCTCGTTCTTCTCCGGCAGGTCGAGCTGCACGGCGGGATCCTGCTTCTGCCTTCGGAGCAGGAACGGCCGGACGAGCTTCCGCAGCTCGGCGAGGCGCCGGTCGCCGTCTTCCTTCAGCGCGGCGCCGCCATACCGCTCCCCGAACGCCCGCTGGCTGCCGAGATATCCCGGATTGAGAAAATCGAAGATCGACCACAGCTCGGACAGCCGGTTCTCGATCGGTGTGCCGGTGAGCGCGATCCGGTGGCGCGCCGGGAACGTGCGCACGGCCGCGGCCTGCTTCGTCGCATGGTTCTTGATGTTCTGCGCTTCGTCGAGGCAGACCGCGTCCCAGGGGACCGCGGCGATCGACTTCCGGTCGAGCGCCGCCGTCGTGTAGGTTGTCAGCACGACATCGACCGATTCGGCCGCCTCGCGGAAGGCGGCGCCCGACGAGCGCCCGACGCCGTAATGCAGCAGCACGCGCAGCGAGGGGGCGAAGCGGGCGAGCTCCTTCTGCCAGTTGCCGATGACCGATGTCGGGCAGACGATGAGCGACGGCATCGCGTGGCCGAGGGCGCGCATTTCGTCCCGCGCGTGCAGCAGGTAGGCGATCAGCTGCACCGTCTTGCCGAGCCCCATGTCGTCCGCGAGGCAGGCGCCGAGGCCGAACTGCCGCAGGCGGACGAGCCACGTGAAGCCGATCTGCTGGTACGGGCGCAGCGCGGTCTTGAGCCCGTCCGGCGGCGAAAGCGGCGGCTGGCTGTCCGGACGGCTCAGCTGCCCGATCATCCGCAACAGCCGGCCGCCCAGTTCCACCTCGAGCGCGACGCGAACTTCATCGGCCGCGTCGACGCCATCCGCCGCCGTGTCCGTGTCATTCGCAGCTTCAGCCGACGCGTCATTCGCCCAGGAATCGCCGGCAGCGCCGCCGAGCAGGTGGAGCTGCAACACGTCGCGGAACGTCAGGCCGCGGGCCGGATCGTACTGCGCCATTGCCCTGCGGATGCGGGACAGCACCGCCGGGTCAAGCGCGACCCACCGGCCGCGGATGCGGACGAGGCGTTGTCCGCGTTCGGCGAGCTCGAGGAATTCGCGCTCCGTCAGCTCGGTGTCGCCGACGGCGACGCGCCAGTCGAACTCGACGAGCGACTGCAGCCCGAACAGCGACGGGCCGGCGCCCGCATCGTGCCGGACGCGGGCGCGCAGGCGGGGTTTCGCGCGGCGCGCGTCCTCCCACCAGCCGGGCAGCAGCACTTGCCACCCGGCCGCGACCAGGCGGACGCTGTCAGCGCTCAGGAAACGCCACGCCGCCTCGTCGTCCAGCGCCAGGCCGTCCGGCGGCCACTCTTCATCCCGTGGCAGGCCGGGCAGGGCGGCGCGAAGCCGGGCAAGCCACCCGGCGGCCCGCTGCCGCACCGCGTCCGTCCACGCCGCCGGCCAATCGCCGGCGGCCGAGCCGTCCGGGCCGAGCCGGACCGGAACGATCGTCTCCGGGCGTTCCTTGTCCTGCAGCACGAATCCGAGCCGCCACCCGGCGCCGTCCGGACCGGGCTCGACGAGCCGCAGCGCCGGACGGAACGGCGCCGTATCCTGCCGCCAGCCGATATGGACGAGCCACTCGTCGTCGCTCATGCTTCGCGCCGCTTCCGCGGCGTCTGCGTCAAAGAGGCGCGGAAATTCCCGGCGCAGGTCGGCCGCCAGCTCCTCCGTGCCGTAGTGGAGGTCGAACACGGCCGCGGTGAAGGCGGCGCGAAGCCGCCGGCCGAAATCATCGTCGGCTTCGCCCGATTCCGCGAGCGCGTCGATCAGCCGGTCGATCCCCCGGTCCTCCCAATGCCATTGCAGCCAGCCCTCGGCCATCGCCTCCCGGCTCGGCGCGTACCGTTTCTCCTTCGCGCGGGCCATGAGAGCGGGCGCAAGCCGCCGGAGCAGCCCGGCTTCGCCGCCCCATGCCCAATCCACATGGACGAGCAGCGGCGGCTCCGCGAAGAACGGCACGACAAATTCCGCCGGCAGTTCGACGATTTCGATGTTCCGCAGGCTGCGGATTTCCAGTTCCGTGCCGTAGAACGAGGCTTCATGCCAGGCGAACAGGAGCTGCTTCAGCCGCACGCCCGGCACGAACCCCCCGGATTCGTCCAGCCCGTAGATCAGCGCGTCGCCTTCTTCCGTCAGGCTGAGCCGGACGTCGATCTTTCCCGGATCCATTCTCATCGCAAGGTTCCCCACTTCCGCCCGCTCCGCCGCGCTCCGATTCCGCCGCGGCGGACGGCGGACGCTTCAAATGAGCCAACTTCCATTATAACACAGCGGAACGGCGGAAACGCCCGTCCACCGTTTCTTGTCAAACTTGTGTCGAGCAGGCTATAATTGACGTCAACTCCGAATGATTTTTCGACGGACGGTCGCTTTTCTTCGGCACGGATCGACAGTCTTACGGGGGACGTGGATAACGTGAATCGCTGGACGATCGGGGTATTGATTCCGGTTCCGGACGGTTATTACTTCGGCGATATCCTGTGGGGGATTTCGCGCGAAGCGCTCCAATGCGACGTCGATGTGCTGGTCGTCTCGACCGCCGCGTTCGACGGCTTCGGACTGCGGGTCGCGTACGATGCCCGCGTCGGCTGGGATCTGGTCGACGCCTGGATCGTCGTGTCGGAACCCGTGTCCCGCCTCCATGCGCTGGAGTTGGCGGCCTATGGCAAACCCATCGTGGCGATTGCGGACCAATACGGTCTTTCGGATTCGGTCCACGTTGTCAAATGCGACAATTACGGCGGATCGAAAGCGCTTGCACGGCACCTTCTCGAGCGGGGACACAAGCGGATTGCGTTCGCGGGCAACCTGAACCATTCCGATTATCGAGAGCGCTTTGACGGCTTCCGGGATGCCCTGGAGGAGGCCGGCATCCGGGTGGACCGGAACGATGTCTATGAAGCGCAGGCGGGTGAAACGGTCGCCCGCATGATGCTGGAGGACGGCCTGCCGCACACGGCGGTGTTCGCCGCGTCCGACCTTGTCGCCGCCGCGCTCGTGAAGCAGCTGGCCCAGGCCGGCGTGCGCGTGCCCGAAGATGTGGCGGTGGTCGGTTTCGACGACAGCGGCATCGTGAAAACCTGCAATCCGCCCCTGACGTCGGCGAGGCAGCCGATCATCGACCTCGGCCGCTTCGCGTTGCGCCGGGCGATGGATATTCTGGAAGGACGGATCGGGCGGGTCGGCGAGACCGTCTTGCCGGTCCATGTCTTCATCCGCGGATCGAGCGGCGGAGAGCCGGCCGATCTCTCGGAGAACGACCAGACGCTGTCGTGGAAGAACATTCCCGGCGAGGAACTGGAGCGGCTGATCGAGTCGCATCGACGGCTCAGCCTGCGCCTGATCGATACCCGGGACATGTCGTGGCTGCGCTATACGAATCAGCATTGGGGCGTCGTCGGCCTGTGGGAGGGTGAGCCCGGCAGTTCCGATCTGATCGTCGACAGCGCCTACAGCGTATATGGAACCGTCCTGCCGGACACCGGCAGCCGGTGGAAGCCGGAGCGGTTCCCGCCGATGCCGCCGCTTAGCCGGAGATCGGACGACCCGGAGTTCGTGCTCGTGCAGGTCATCCAGTCGGATGCGCGGAACTGGGGCCTGCTTGTCACGGCGGGGCCGGTCAACGAGCGGTTCATCCGCGGCCACGACACGCGCCAGCTGCCTTCGCTGCTCGGCGCGATGTTCAACCAGCGGAAGCTGCTGGACGACCTGCGGCAGCGGGAAGCCAGCCTCGCCGCGCTGGCGGAGCGGCTCGGCGTCGTCTCGCGGACGTCGCACGACGGCGTGTTCGAGCTTGAGCTGCCGTCCCTGAAGATGGAATGGATCACCGGCTTCAAGCCGCTCTCCGGCGTCGTTCAGAACGCGTGGCCGACCGACGGGAGGGCGCTGCTCAATCTCGTGCACCCCGAGGACGTGCCCCGCGTCAAGCTCGTGTGGGAAGCGGCGCTCAAGCATCGGATGCCGCTCCATATCGAGTTCCGCGTGAAGCGGGGGAACGGATTTATTTGGGTGTCGGCGGCGGGCGAGACCATTTGCGACGCTGAAGGGAATCCCGTCCGGTTCGTCGGCGCCATCACGGACATTCACATGCGCAAGATCGCGGAACGGGCGCTGCTCGCATCGGAGGAACGCTATCGCGCATTCTTCCGGCATACGCCGGTCATGCTGCTGTCGCTCGACGAACGGTTCGTCATCACGGACGCGAATCCGTGCTGGCTGGAAGCGATGGGGTACGAGCGCGAGGAAGTCGTCGGCGTGAGCTGCCTGCGATTCCTGACGCCCGAATCGGTGGAGAAATGGAACGCCCATTGGTCCGGCGGGTCGGAAGAAGCGGGCATCGCCGACATGGAACTGCAATGGGTGACGCACGGCGGCCAGACGATCGACGGGCTCGTGAACTGCCGCCGATTCGGGGAACCCGGCTTCGTGCGCATCTATCTCTCGGTTCGCGACATCACGGAACGGAAGCGGGCGGAAAGGCAGATTCATTTTCTCGCGCATCATGATTCGCTCACCGGGCTGCCGAACCGGCGGATGTTCAACGAGCGGCTGGAGCGGGCGATCGCGGAGGCGAAGGCGAATGGCCATTGCGTGGCCGTCATGATGATCGACCTCGATCATTTCAAGGTCATCAACGACAGCCTGGGCCATGACATGGGCGACGCCCTGCTCAGGATGGCGGCCGGGCAACTGAAGGAGATCGTCGGCGACGCTGGCCTTGTCGCCCGCATCGGCGGAGACGAATTCATGGTTATGCTGTCCGGCCCGGAAGCCGGGCGGACGGCGGAGCGGCTCGCCGAGCGCATCGTGGATCAGATGCGGCAGCCGTTCAACATCTCCGGGCACGATCTGTTCTCGACGGCCAGCATCGGCATCAGCCGCTATCCCGACGACGGCTCCGAGATCGGCGAGCTCGTCAAGAAGGCGGACACCGCCATGTACCGGGCGAAGCAGCAGGGGCGGAACCGCCTCGAGACCTACAGCGTCGCGATGGAAGAGGCGGTCAAGGAACGGCTCGACATCGTCAACCGGCTGCGTCTGTCCCTGGGCGCGATGGCGGGATTCTATCTGCTCTACCAGCCCCAGCTGGATCTCGCGAGCGGGCGGCTGATCGGCGCGGAGTCGCTGATCCGCTGGGCGCTGCCGGACATCGGCAGCGTACCGCCGGGCGTTTTCATCCCGCTCGCGGAGGAATACGGCCTGATCGCCCCGATCGGCGAATGGGTGCTGCGCGAGGCCTGCCGGCAGCTCAAGGATTGGTCGGAGCGCTACGCCGGCGGGGACTGGCATCTGTCAGTCAACCTGTCGGTGCGGCAGCTGCAGCAGCCGGATTTCGTCGCGCTCGTCGACCGGATACTGGCGGAGTCGGGCGTCGATCCCGGGCGGCTCTGCTTCGAGATCACGGAGACCGCGGCCCTGCACAATCTCGAGTCGTGCGCGCAAATCCTGAACGAGCTTCGGACGCGGGGGATCCGGATCGCGCTGGACGACTTCGGCACCGGCTACTCGTCCCTGCTGCTCTTGAAGAATCTGCCGCTGTCGGTCGTGAAGATCGACCGCTCGTTCACGCTCGACCTGCTCGGCAGCAACGCGACGGCGTCGATCGTGTCGGGCATCATCGCCATGTCGAAGGGGCTCGGTATGCACGTCATCGCCGAAGGCATCGAGACGGGAGAGCAGCTCGAGGCGCTGAGCCGGCTCGGCTGCGAAGGCTTCCAGGGGTATTACGAGAGCCGGCCGTTGCCGCCCGATCTGTTCGAGCGGCGGTATCTGGCGGTCGCGCCGCCGGACGGGGAGTAGCGGCGGTATCCGACGGGCGCGCCGTCGGAGGAGGAGCAGCGGCGGTATCCGGCGGACGCGCCGTCGGAGGAGGAGCAGCGGCGGTATCCGGCGGCCGCGCCGTCGGAGGAGGAGCAGCCGCGGTATCTGGCGGTCGCGCCATCGGACGGGGAGTAGCGGCAATATCCGGCGGTCGCGCCATCGGACGGGGAGTAGCGGCAATATCCGGCGGACGCGCCGCCGGACGGGGACTGTCGCAGGTATCCAAGCAGCGAATAAGCGAAGCTGCTTCGTCTATTTTGTCGAATCGGGCCGGCGCGGCCGGAATAGACGAAGAAACTTCGCTTATTTTTTTGAAATCGGTCGTTTTCGGGCGAAATGCGGAGGATAGGCGAAAATTTTTCTTTTATTTCGGCTTAAATCTCGAATATACGCGAAATAGAGGAAAAATCTTCGCTTATTCGAGACGGTCGCCGATAGAGCGAGGCCGGCATCGTCGTTGGAGCGCAGCCGGGACCATCCGATGGAGCGAGGCTCAATTCCGCGGCAACCCGCCACAGCGCAGACGGAAGGCGAAAGCCGCGCCGAACGGTTCCGATGGCGGAGCCCGCAGCGCGGCTTATCGGCTTCGAAGCGCGGATACGAACAGCAGGATGGCGGTCACGAGATGCAGCAGCCAGCCGAGGAACGGGATCCAGGCCAGCATGGAGGTGACAATGCCCATCACCGAGCCGTAATACGAATCCTGGTGCCGGACGCACACGATGAGCGCAACGGCGTGCAGGACGCACATGACGACCAACACCCAGTAGCCGCTCGCGATCACGATGAAGCCGCCGAGCACCGGAATGGCCAAAACGGCTTCCAGCACGCCGGTCAGCAGCTTCATCGCCCTGGAATTGGACATGGACGCGGCCTCCCCCGAAGCGGAATCGGTTCCGGCGAATCGTGCGCCGGACACCCGCTACTATCTATATTCACCGGCGGGCCTGTTCCGTCAGCGGAATTCCTTCCTTGTTCCGCCTGTCGCGCTGCATTACAATGGAACTGTCAATAAACACGTGTGCGCAACCCGCACCCTCCACGAAAGGAACGATGGCGCATGAAGAAAATCGGGTTCATTGGCCTCGGGAACATGGGCCTGCCGATGGCGACCAATCTCGTCAAGGCCGGGTTCGAAGTGTACGGACTGAACCGCAGCAAGGGAGCGGAGGAGAAATTCGCGCAGGCGGGCGGCAAGACCGGGCTGACCCGGGCGCAGCTCGCGGCGGAGATGGACATGGTCATCACTTGCCTGCCGATGCCGGCCGACGTCGAGGCGGTCTACACGTCGGAGGACGGGCTCATTCCGAACGGCCGGCCCGGCCTGCTGCTCGTCGACTGCAGCACGGTCGGACCCGATCTGAACCGCCGGCTTCACGAGGCGGCCGCCGCCCGCGGCATCGCGTTCCTCGACGCGCCGGTAAGCGGAGGGACGGTCGGCGCGGCCGAGGGCACGCTCAGCATCATGGTCGGCGGCGAGCGCGAAGCGTTCGACCGGGCGATGCCCGCCTTCGAGGCGATGGGCAAGCAGATCTATTACGTCGGTCCGAGCGGCAGCGGCTCGGTCGTCAAGCTGATCAACCAGCTCATGGTCGGCATCCACACGCAGGCGGTCAGCGAGGCGCTGGCGCTGGGACGCAAGGCCGGCCTTGACGAGGCGGCGCTCGTCGACATCCTGATGGCGAGCTTCGCGAGCAGCCGCATCCTCGGCCGCCATTATTCGGGCTTCATCGCGAAGGAATCGTACGATCCCGGATTCGCGATCAAGCTGCTCGGCAAGGACCTCGACCTCGCGGCGGAGATGGCGGAGCGGAGCGGCGTCCGGCTGAAGGCCGGGGCGCGCGTGCGCGGCCTGCTCCACCGCGCGATCGCGTCGGGTTACGGCGACCGCGACATGGCGGCGATGTTCCGCTTCCAGACGGACGAGGACGCGAAGGAGCGCGAGGGCGGGCCGATCAAGCATTTCGCCGTCTTCCTGCCGATGAAGGACGCGGAGAAGAGCGACCGCTTTCGGCCGGAGCATCTGCAGTTTCTCGCCGAGCAGCGCGTGGCCGGCCGGCTGTTCGCCAACGGCCGGTTCGCCGACGGCGCCGGCGGCCTCGTTATCTACAAGGGGCGCTCCTACGAGGAAGTGGAAAGCTGGGTGAAGCAGGATCCGTACATCGTGCAGGGCGCGCGCGGGTACGAGATCCACGAGTGGGACATCGTGCCGGCGGAAGGGTGACATCCCTTCGGGCATTCGTTCGTGCATCCATTCGCAGTCGTGCGGCGGCATCCGCCACGCACGGATCCGGACCGATTGCGCGCGGGAGCGGGACAAGGCCCGAACCGGTTCAGGGAAAACAGGAAGCCGTCCTTGCGGTCCGGTCAGACGGACGCGCGGGACGGCTTCCCTTTTGCTCACCGTACGCGGAATGACTCCTGCGTCTTTCCGGTGCTGGCGATGGTGACCCGGACGTCGATGTTGCGCAGCGACGATTCATCCAGCGGGAACCGTCCGCCGGCCGTAAGCCTCCGGAACAGTTTCGGATCGTTGCGGTAGACGGGATCGAGCAGATTGAAGACGTCCGCCTGCCGTTTGATCCCCTCATTGTACGTGAGACGGATCTCGTCCCGGATCGTTTCCTCCGCCCGGCGGATGATCGTGTCGAGCGTCATGCCGGCGCTGTGTTCGGAGATGACCGCCCGCAGGGAGAGCTTCAGGTCGAAACGGATGCGTCCGCCGTCGTCCTGCCAGGCGATGCGGAACTTCGGACGACGGAAGACGAGCACGGCTTCCGTCCGGCCGTCCTGCTTGATGTAGACATGGGTCCGCTCCGTTTCGGCTTCGAGCCAGCGCTTGCCGAGCAGCAATTCGTCGGACATGACGGCGTGCCATTTGCCGTCCTTCAGGATGACCGCGTCGTGGATCTCGATGGCCGCGTACTTCTTCTGCCTGTCCGCCCAGCGGAGCCTTTCCAGGCTGATGAGGGGGAGGAGTGCCGTCCGACCCGCTTCGTTCATTTCGACGATCAGCTGGAACATCCGCTTGGGCCGGACGATTGAACTCTGGCGGTAGGTGTCCACCGGATCGCCGAGCTGCGAATAGACCGGGGAAAATTCCAGTATCGGCGACGCCAGCAGCACGTCGTCGATCGGCTCGCGCGTGGCGAACAGCCAGTGGGTATAGCGGAATTCGTGGTACCGCGACAAGACGCCGATGCTCGTCTCGATTCCCTGCTTCAGCACCGATTCGCTCAGCACGACGCTGTTCAGATGCCCCCAGTAGAAGCGCCGCTGGGAAGAAGTGTACAGATCCTGGAGCGCCTCCTGGATCGACCCCCCGATGCCCAGACCGACCCAGGAGCCGCCGGTTTCCTGCTGCTCCGGGCCTCCGCCCTCATGCTTCCCCAGCGCGGAGAAGTCGATGATCTGCACATAGAGCCGGTATTTCCCGTCCCGGTAGTCGACGCCGACCGCGTGGGCGTAGAACATGTGCTCCAGTTCGCGGAGGTCCCAGCAGCCGGCGATCGGGAGCGCGAGCAGGCAGAGCGAGCCCGCAAGCAGCGCGGCCTTCGCCGGTCGGAGCAGCCACGCGGGGAACCGCTTCGCCGGACGGAGCAGCCACGCGGGGAACCGCTTCGCCGGTCGGAGCAGCCACGCGGGGAACCGCTTCGCCGGACGGAGCAGCCACGCGGGGAACCGCTTCGCCGGACGGAGCAGCCACGCGGGGAACCGCTTCGCCGGACGGAGCAGCCTCGCGGGGAACCGCTTCCCCGGTCGAAGCAGCCACGCGGGGAACCGCTTCGCCGGACGAAGGAGCCACGCGGGGAACCGCTTCCCCGGTTGAAGCAGCCTCGCCGAGAACCGCATCCCCGGTCGGAGCAGCCACGCGGGGAACCGCTTCGCCGGACGGAGCAGCCTCGCGGGGAACCGCTTCCCCGGACGGAGCGTTCTCATCGGGAACCCCCTCCCCGCGCATTCCCGCCGGAGCGCGTCGGATCGCCGGGACGCATCGTCTCCGGCCGCTGCATCGGGCTGCCGCCGGGCAAGCGCAGGATGGTCCGGATCGCCGACAACGCGTCGCCCGCGTTGAAGGGCGAGATCGGCGTGAGATAGGGCACGCCGAACGACCGGGTGGAGGCGAGCAGCACGATGATCGCGAACGCGGACAGGATGAAGCCGTATGCGCCGAGCACCGACGAGACGATGAGCACGCCGATCCGGAGCAGGCCGACGGTGCCGGCCAGCGAACGGTTCGCGATCGCGAACGTGGCCACCGCCGTCGTCGCGATGACGACGAGCAGCGACGGGCTCGTCATGCCGGCGCGGATCGCGGCGTCGCCGATGATGAGGCCGCCCACCACCGTGAGCGTCTGGCCGATGGCCCGCGGCAGGCGCACCCCCGCCTCCCGGAACAATTCGAAGGCGGTCAGCATCAGGAACGCCTCCACCGGAGCGGGAACCGGGACGCCCTTGCGCGCGACGGTGATCGTGGCCAGCAGGGTGAGCGGGATCTGGTCCGGATGGTATGTCGTGACCGCGATGTAGAAGCCCGGCAGGAAAAGGGAGACGACGAGCCCCAGACAGCGAAGCGCCCGCCCCACCAGGATGTTCAGGAAATGGTTGTGCAGATCCTCCGGCGACGTGAGCATGAAATACAGGTTGGCCGGCGCGATCGAAGCGGTCGGCACGCCGTCGATGACGATCGCGAACCGGCCCCGGAGCAGCGCGGCCGCGACATGGTCCGGACGGCCCGAGTAGTGGAACACCGGCAGCGGCGAGAGGCGGAAGCCGGTCAGCCGGTTCTCGAGCTGGTCGTTGCTCTGGAGGGCGTCGATGTCGACGGCCTTCAGCCGTTCCCGCACATCCGCGATCATCTCCGGACGGGCGATGTCCTTGATGTAGAGCAGCGCGGCCTTGACCATGCTCCGCTTGCCGAGCGCGAAATGCTCGCAGGCGAGCGACGCCGTGCGAAGCCTTTTCCGGACGAGCGCCACATTGACGGTGACGTCTTCGACGAAGCCGTCGCGCGGTCCCCGGATCGACACCTCGGTCGGGGCCTCTTCCGGCACGCGGCGGGGAGGATTGGCGAGGTCCAGCACATAAGCGTGCCGCCGGCCGGGCAGGAACAGCGCCAGCCTGCCGTCCAGGATGTCCGTCGCCGCTTCGTCCAGCGTGGCCCGTCTGTCCAGCGCGGCCATCGGCCAGCCGTCCGCGTCGTCGCCCGCCGCCGTCTCATGGCCGTTCCCGCCGCCCAGCAACTCGCGCAGCACCGTCTCGTTCAGACGCGGGGAATCGGCCATGCCTTCGCAATAAACGAGCAGCCCGTCCGGCTCGCCGCGGGCGACGGCCACCCTGCGGTACACGATATCGTCACAGCGGTCGAAGATGCCGCGGAGCCGGGCCTCGTTCTCTTCCGGCTCCGGCGAGACGGGAACGGGCGGCCGGCCTTCGGGATGCTGCCCGCCGCTCATGCCCGCTCCCCTGCCTTCCGCCGCTCCGTCGCGGCGATGATGAAGAGCAGCAGGCAGAACGACGCGATGAAGATCAGGCCGCCGGGGACATAGAAGCGCGCCAGGATGTCGTCGAAGACGGAGTCGCTGACGGGGAACTGCCCGGCGAACGCGAGCAGCGCGGCGGCCAGGATCAGCGCGGCGTTCCGGCGTTTCGCGCCGGTCAGGCCCAGGATGTCCAGCGCGATATAGAGGCCGAGCGAGATGCGGATGAACGCGCCGCACAGCCACTGGTAGATGGACAGGAAGTCCGCGTGCTCGAAGAAATGGCCGAACGTCACGAGCCGCCATTGCTCATAGGAGGGAAACCGCATGCGCGCGCCTTCCTCCGGGCCGAAGATGGCGATCGTGCCGAGCAGCGGCCCGAGCGACAGCTCGATCAGCAGCAGGCCGACGACAAGCAGCGGCAGATGCCGGACTTCCGATTTCAGCCGATGCTGGAGAAACAGGAAATAGCACACCTCCGACAGGCCGACGCCCGCGCAGACCATCCCCCGGACAATCGGCGAACAGCCGTTTTCGAGCAGCGGGAACAGGAGCTTGTAGTCCTTGTGCGGAATGTTCGCCGCCATGACGAAAAGGCCGAGCGTGATGACGACGGGCAGCAGAATGCCGGTGGCGGTTGCGATCGAGCGCAGCCCGGACCCCGCCAGAGCGGCGATCACGAGCATGAACGCGGCGGTGATCACGATTTTCGGCGTTCCGGGCAGGTAGGAAATTTTCGTCCAGCCGGTCACATCCCGCAGCGCCAGCCAGCACAGCGCAAGGAAATACAGCGACGCCAGACCGGTCAGCACGCGGGACGGAACCTTGCCGATGCGCCGCCGCAGCCAGTCGTCCAGATGCCGTTGCCGGCTGCGCTTCATGATGAACATGACGAGCGGAATCCACAGGGCGATCTGCACGGCGCCGGCCAGAAGGACCGACAGCCAGGCGTCGCGTCCCGCCGTCCGGAGGAGGATCGGGATGAGGATGACGTGATTCAGGATGCCGCCGGAAGTGATCATGATCATCGCGGCGCCAGGCAGCGTAATGTTGTCCGAATCCATGGCTTGTCTCCTGCAACCGGCATTTTTGTGTTATTGTGGGTATCATGGAGAATGTTTATGCCTGTTTCCGCGGGAGGGAATCCAAATGACGATTCTGACGTTTCCGAAGGATTTCGTCTGGGGCGTGTCGACGTCCGCCTACCAGATCGAGGGCGCGCTGACGGAGGACGGCCGCGGCCCGTCGATCTGGGACACGCTGGCCGCCATTCCCGGACGCATCCTGAACGGCGACGACGCGAGCGTCGCGTGCGACAGCTACCATCGCTATGAAGAAGATATCGCGCTGATGAAGGAGCTCGGCGTCAAGGCCTACCGCTTCTCGGTCTCGTGGCCGCGCATCTACCCGAAAGGGGACGGCGAGCTGAACCCGAAGGGCATCGAACATTACAAGCGGTTCGTGACGAAGCTGCGCGAAGCGGGCATCACGCCGTTCTGCACGCTCTATCACTGGGAGCTGCCACAGGCGCTGCAGGACCGCGGCGGCTGGGAGAACCGCGCGACGATCGACGCGTTCGTCCGGTTCGCCGAGACGATGTTCCGCGAGTTCGACGGGCTGATCGACTTCTACATGACGTTCAACGAGCCGTGGTGCATCGCGATCAACGGCCATCTGCTCGGCCGGCACGCGCCCGGCATTGCGAACTGGCAGTCGGCGATCCAGGTCGCCCACAACGTCATGGTCGCCCACGGCCGGACGGTGCGCCGCTTCCGCGAGCTCGGCGTGCGCGGACAGATCGGCTACGCGCCGGACATGTACTGGTACGAGCCGCTCACCCGCAGGGCCGAGGACGTCGAAGCGGCGTACCGGGCGTTCCAGATTTACAACTGGTTCGTGGAGCCCGTGTTCACCGGCCGGTATCCGGAGAAGATGGCGGAGTGGATCAAGTCGAAGGGCGCGGAGCCCGTCGTCGAGCCGGGCGACATGGAAACCATCCGCGAGCCGATGGATTTCCTGGGCCTGAACTTCTACGGCGGCAACATCGTGCGGCACAAGCCCGGCAACAACTATCTCGATCTCGAGCATGTCGATCTCGGATACCCCAAGTCGGACAAGGGCTGGTTCATCTATCCGGAAGGCCTTTACAAGATGCTGACCTGGCTGACGGACCGGTTCGGCCCGATTCCGATCTATATCACGGAGAACGGCGTCTGCTACAACGACGAGCCGGGAGCGGACGGCCGGATCCGGGACGACCGCCGCATCGCGTTCCTGCGCGACCACATCGCCGAGCTCGGCCGCGCGATCGAGTCCGGCGTCAACCTGAAGGGGTATCTGACCTGGTCGCTCATGGACAACTTCGAGTGGGCGTTCGGCTACACGTGCCGGTTCGGCCTCGTCCATGTCGACTTCCACACGCTGAAAAGAACGCCGAAAGACAGCTTCTACTGGTACAAAAAGGTGATCCGCAACAACTGGATCGAGCTGGAGAGCCGTTGACGCGATTCCGCTCCAAAATTCGGTATTTACAAACCTGACATCCCATGGTAACATCTGTTCTCAACAAGCAATTGACGGAAGGATTTCTAGGGATCCGACGGCCCGACCGGGCCGGGCGAACCGAGCGAAATCGTCGCGTCGACATTCGGATCTATAGGGCAAGACGCGATACACCGTAAGGGATAAAAGACCTTCGGCAAGTTCCGCCATACCGGCGGAGCGGGCCGGAGGTCTTTATTTCTTTACCAGAACAGAGATATCGGGAGGTTTTCGGTTGTGTTGGCGCTGGAAGTGGAGGGACTGGTGAAAACGTTCCGCGTGAAGCGGAAGCGGGCCGGGCTGGCGGGGAGTTTTCGCTCGCTGGTGAGGCCGGAGTGGGAAGAGAAAACGGCGGTGGCCGGCATCGACCTGAAGGCGGAGGCGGGCGAGACGCTCGCGTTCCTCGGGCCGAACGGCGCGGGCAAGTCGACGACGATCAAGATGCTGACCGGCATCCTGCATCCGACGGCCGGCCGGGCCCGCGTGCTCGGGATGACGCCGTGGAAGGAGCGCGCCGCGCTGGCGTTCAGGATCGGCGCCGTCTTCGGACAGAAATCGCAGCTCTGGTACCATCTGCCGCCGGCGGACACGTTCGAGCTGCTCGGCCGGATGTACGAGCTCGGACGGGCGGATTACCTGCGCCGGCGCGACGAACTGGTCGACCGGTTCGAACTCGGACCGCACATGCAGACGCCCGTCCGCAAGCTGTCGCTCGGCGAGCGGATGCGCTGCGAGATCGCGGCGGCGTTCCTGCACCGCCCGGAGCTCTTGTTCCTCGACGAGCCGACGATCGGGCTCGACATCGTCGTGAAGCGGCGCATCCGCGAACTGATCGCGGAGCGGAACCGGGAAGAGGGGACGACCGTCTTCCTGACGTCCCACGACCCGTCCGACATCGAGCAGCTCTGCCGCCGGGCGGTCGTCATTCACCACGGGACCGTCATTTTCGACGCGCCGGTCGGGCGGCTGAAGCGCGAGGTGCTGACGTACAAGACGGTCCGGGTGAAGCTCGGGGACGGCGCGCGGCTGCCGGAGAAGCTGCCGGACGGCGTGCGGGCCGCCGAAATCGGACCGTCCGCCTGGCGGCTGTCCGTGGATACGTCCGCCGCCGCGATCGAGGAGGTGCTCGCCGCGTTCGTCGGGCATTGCGCGATCGAGGACATGACGGTCGAGGATCCGCCGATGGAGGATGTCATCACGGCGATCTACGAGGGCAAGGGCGGCTTTGCGCCCGCCGGGCCCGCGGAGGAGGGGGCCGCGTCATGACGGCGGTTCTGGCGAAGCTCCGGAAGTACCGGGCGGTCGGGATCATCACGGTCAGGCAGCAGATGCGCTACCGGGTCGATTTCGTCGTGCGGGCGCTGTTTCTGCTGCTGATCCTGTTCATTTTCATCCATCTGTGGAAGGCGGCGTACGCGTCGAGCGGCGCGGAGACGATCGAAGGGTTCGCGCTGAACCAGATCATCTGGTATCTCGTCTTCGCGGAGGCCGTTACGATGGCCTGCCCGCAGTTGTGCGTCCGGATCGAGGACGAGGTGAAGCAGGGCGAGGTGGCGGTCCGGCTCATCCGGCCGATCGCCTACAACGGGTTCCACTATATGACGTTCATGGCGGAGGCGGGCGTCCGCTTCCTCGTCCAGCTCGCCGCGGGAAGCGCGATCGCCTGGGCGTACATGGGACCGCCGGCCTTCGGGCTCGGATGGGCCGGGCTCGCCGCGCTGCTGCCCGGGGCGTTCACCGTCGCGTTCCTGCTCAATATGGCCGTCGCGCTGCTCGCGTTCTGGGTCGAGGAGACGCGCGGCATGGAGTTCGTGCTGCAGAAGCTGAACTTCACGGCCGGCGGCATGCTGCTGCCGCTCGAGCTGATGCCGGACTGGCTGGAGCGCGCCTGCGGGTGGCTGCCGTTCCAGGCGGTGCTCTATTTTCCCGCGCGGACGGGCGTGGCGTTCGACGGCGGGCGGCTGGCCGAGTTTGTCCTGGTGCAGTGGGGGTGGGCCGCGGCGCTCGCCGTCCTGTGCGCCTTCATTTACCGGAGAGGAGTGCGGAAGCTGAATGTCAACGGCGGTTAGATCCGCGGGCGGGCGCGGCGTGCCCGGCCGGCGGGCGGCGGGAGTGCTGCGTTACGTGCTGACGTGCTGGAAGCTGAACCTGGCCGCCGCGATGGAGTACCGGGCCAGCTTCTTCATGCTGGCGGTCATGATGTTCGTGAACAACTGCATCTGGCTCGTATTCTGGGCGATTTTCTTCGCGCGCTTCCCGGCCGTGAACGGCTGGGAACTGCGGGACGTCATGCTGCTGTGGGGCATCAGCGCGGGCGGCTTCGGCTGGTCCTGCGTGCTGTTCGGCAACTACACCCGCATCGCGCCGATCGTGGCAAGCGGCGAGCTGGACGTGTTCCTGACGCAGCCGAAGCCGCTGCTGCTGAACGTGCTGGTCAGCCGGATGTCGCTGACGGCGATGGGCGATTTCCTGTTCGGCGTCGCGATCTATGCGCTGGCGGGCGAGCATACGCTGATTGGCGCGGCGAAGTACGCGCTGGGCCTGCTGATCAGCGGGCTGCTGTTCCTGTTCGTCACGCTCGCGGCCGGCTCGCTGGCGTTCTTCTTCGGGAATTCGGAAGGGGTGGCGTTTCAGATTTTCAACGGGCTGGTCGCGCTGAGCACGTATCCGGCGGACATCTTCAAGGGGACGGCGCGGATCGTGCTGTTCACGGTGCTGCCGGCCGGCTTCATCAGCTACGCGCCGATCGGGCTGCTCAAGCGGTTCGACGCGTCGTTCATCTGGCTCGCCGCCGCCGCGGTCGCCGCGTTCGGCCTGCTGGCCGTCTCGCTGTTCGCCGTCGGCCTGCGCCGGTACACGTCGGGCAACCGGATCGCAATGCGCGGCTGAGACGGGGGCGGTGATGCGGCGGCGAGCCGGCCGGATCTGGTGCAAACATGCACCAAAATGCGGGCTGGGCGCGCGTACCGGCCGAAATCGGCGCAGAAATGCGCCGGTTTGGCCGCCTCCGAACCGTCCGACGCCCCGGCGAGGGGACCGAACTGCCAAAAAAATTCTGTTGCCGGATCGGAACGCCGCATGTATAATGGGGCTGAAAAGCTTTTCAAACCCAATCATACGCTTGCTTCTGGTCGCAATCACGGGGTGCTGCAATGAAACCGACGATTCGCGATGTTGCGAAACTGGCCGGCGTTTCGATCAGTACCGTATCGCGGGTCATGAACGCACCCGAAACGGTCGTGCCGGAGAAGCGGCAGCGCGTCCAGGAAGCGATCGAGCGGCTGCAGTACCAGCCCAACGCTTTCGCGCGAGGCCTGATCTACAAGAAATCCGAGACCTTCGGCGTCATGATCCCGGACATCGAGAACCCGTATTACGCGGGACTGCTCCGGGGCATCCAGGACGCCGCCGTGAAGCTGAACCACAGCGTCATCATTTGCAACACGGACCGTGACAAGAGCCGGATGCTCGCCTACGCGCGGAACCTGTTCGAGAAGCAGGCGGACGGCATCATTTTCGCGAGCGACTCGCTGTTCCGGGAGTTCTACGATGAAATGAAGCGCAGTCGTCTGCCGTTCGTGCTCGTCTCCACCGAGGCGCCGGAATACGATGTGCCGTCGGTGGACATCGACAACGAGCAGGCGGCCTGCGAGGCGGTTCGCCATCTGATCCGGCTCGGCCATCGGGAGATCGGCATGATCAGTTTCCCGGTCGGGGAGACGATATCCGGCGCGCCCCGCCTGGCGGGCTTCCGGCGGGCGCTTGCGGAGGCCGGGCTCGCGCGCTGCGGGGACAACGTGGAGTTCGCGGCGCACCGGTTCGAGGACGCTTACGAGGCGGCAGGCCGGCTGTTCGCCAGGTCGCCGGAGATCACGGCGGTGTTCGCGGCGTCCGACGAATTCGCGATGGGCGCGATCGCCTGGGCGAGGGATTACGGCCGCGGCGTGCCGCAGGATCTGTCGGTCGTCGGCTTCGACGACATCAGGATGGCGCACATGTATATCCCCCGGCTGACCACGATCGAGCAGCCGGTCTACCAGATGGGCGTGCGGGCCGTCCACAAGCTGCACGAGCTGGTGGCGAACGGGAAGGTGTCCGAGCTGCGCGAACGGCTGCCTTATCGGCTGATCGTGCGGGAATCGACCGCAAGTTTCCGCGGATGAACGCGTCTCCGCGTCGCGGGTCCCGTCCGACGCCGATGATGGCCGACCGCCCGGCGGACCTTCGGAGCGATGTATTCGCGCCCGCATCTGATCGGAGCGATGTATTCGCGCCCGTATCTGAAAAGCTTTTCGGAATGCGGTTGCAGCGAAGTCGCCGCAAGCGGACGATCCGCGGAAACGCGGGTCGGGAGTGAGCCGGGAAAGCGCGCCGGTTTGAGCAAGTTTAACCGCGTCCGCGCACAAGCATATTCATCCGTGACCACGCATAAGTTTGAAAAGGTTTTCGAAACCCGGCGGGATGTCCGGCGGAGACAGCGTTCATATCCGAGACCGCATCACCACGGGATGCGCGCCCGCTTCGCCGATTTCCCCGGACCGGCACGAACCGGTTCGGCCATACAAAAAACGAATGGAAAGGGTTGAGGTCTCATGCATTCCATCATGAAGAAGAGAGGGATGGCCCTCGTCGCCTTCTTCATGGCCGTCGTTCTGGTGCTCACCGCATGCGGCGGCGGCAAGAACGACAATCAGGCCGGCAATTCGGGCGGCACGAGCGCCAGCACCGGCAGCAGCTCCAACTCCGGAAGCTCCTCGAGCGGCGATTCCGGAAGCTCCGGCGGCTCGGACGGCGCGAGCCAGGACAGCGGCGCAGGCGACTCGTATCTGGCCCAGGCGTACAACGGCGCCTTCAAGGGCACGGTTGTCACGATGTACGGTCCGTTCGTCGACGCCGACGAAATGAAGTTCAACGAGAGCATCAAAGAATTTGAAGAGAAGACGGGCATCGACATCCAGTATGAAGGCTCGAAGGAGTTCGAAGCGACGATCGGCGTGCGGGTGAACGGCGGCAACGCGCCGGACATCGCGGACTTCCCGCAGCCGGGCCTGCTGAAGGGCTTCG
>Ga0310835_100203_pt1 | contig 49702 bp, 55 predicted proteins | sample SM_ome_3_FD_201308 | JGI IMG/M metagenome (GOLD analysis project Ga0310835, IMG submission 201308) | Sorghum-adapted microbial communities enriched on stacked mutant (SM) sorghum from Joint BioEnergy Institute, Emeryville, California... ...
TGGACGTAGTCGTAGCCGATCAGCACCTTCTTGTGCTTGTGCGCGACGGTCGCCTCTCGGCCGTGAGCGCGCCAGCCCCCGCCGTCGGGGATGCGGCCGAGCTTCTTGACGTCGATGTGCACCAACTCCCGCAGCCGCGGGCCTAGTCCGTGGTCGTCTCGACGTTGAGGATGTTCCCGTCGGGGTCGGTGAACCAGACCGCGCGCATCCCGGGCGCGCTCGCCACGCCGTCGGCCCACTCGATGCCCTCGGCCTCGAACGTGTCGAACCTGACGCCGCGCGCGGAGGTCGGCCACCTCGGCGTCGAACCCGTCGTCGGGCACGCCGAAGGACAGCGCGGTCGCCTGGTTCGTGCCCGCGTACGCCGACGGGTACACGAGGAACTCGCCGCCGGCCGACGCCCCGACGCCGGCCCCGCCGAGCGCTCCCGACGCCGCCCCGCCCGCTACATCTCCTCGTGCACGTTCGGGTCGCCGCCGAACAGGCGCCCGTCCGGCCGGCCGAGCGCGGTGATGGCCGCGACCTCGTCGTCGGTGAGCTCGAAGCCGAAGACGTCGAGGTTCTCCCGCCGCCGGCCCGGGTCCGCGGACTTCGGGATCGGCACCGAGCCCAGCTGCAGGTGCCACCGCAGCACCACCTGCGCCGGCGTCACGCCGTGCGCGCGCGCCGCCGCCACCACGGGCGCCGCCTGCTTCACGGGCGCGGCCTTGCCGAGCGGGCTCCACGCCTCGGTGACGATGCCGTGCGCGGCGTGGAAGGCGCGCAGCTCCACCTGCGGGAAGAACGGGTGCATCTCCACCTGGTTCACCGCGGGCATCACGCCCGTCGCGTCGGCCACGCGCGCCAGGTGCTCCTCGGTGAAGTTGGAGACGCCGACCGTGCGGACCCGGCCCTCCTCGCGCAGCCGCACCATCGCGCGGTAGGCGTCGACGTACTTGCCGATGCTCGGGTTCGGCCAGTGGATGAGGTACAGGTCGATGACGTCGAGCCCGAGCGCCGCCGCGGACCGCTCGAACGAGCGCAGCGTCTCGTCGTAGCCGTGGTCCCGGCCGGGCAGCTTGGTGGTCACCACGATGTCCGACCGCGGCACGTCCGTCTGCGCGATCGCGCGCCCGACGGCGTCCTCGTTGCGGTAGTTCACCGCCGTGTCGATGAGCCGGTAGCCGATCGCCAGGGCGTCGAGCACCGCCGCGGTGCCCTCGTCGCCGCGCAGCGGGTAGGTGCCGAAGCCGATGTCGGGCAGGGTCGTTCCGTCGTTCAGCGCGCGCATGGCCCGACGCTAACCGACGCCGCCGGCGTCCCTCACCACGCGCCGTCGGCGCCCGCCCGACGTCGGCCCGGCCTCTCCCCGACGGCGCCCGCGTGGCCGACGTCACCCCGCGCCCGGCCGATTTCGCCCGCGCCGCGGCCGGGCGGGCGGGCACCCGTCTGACAGGCTGACACGGCGCGTCCGCGCCCCCCGCCCAGCGAATCGAGGTCTCCCATGTCCACCACGCCCGGCTGGTACGACGACGGCACCGGCACCATGCGCTGGTTCGACGGCCAGCGCTGGACCGACCAGGTGCAGCCGCCGCCCCCGGGCCCGGGCGGCATCAGCGGCGCGATCGCGAAGATCGAGGCGGAGGCCGTGGCCGGCAGCCGGCCGCGGCCGGCCGCCCAGGGCGCGTCCTACGTGGTGCTCCAGGTCATCCTCAAGGAGAAGCTCTGGGGCACGGGCTCCGGCAACCTCACCGAGCTGGAGAAGGCGATCAACGCCCAGGCCGCGCTCGGCTACCGCCTGCACACGATCACCACGGCCGCGTCCGGGAGCAAGGGCCTCGGCGGCGGCGACCGCATCCAGGCGACGATGGTGTTCGAGCGGCTCTCCTGACCGATCTCGGCCCGACCCGGGCCCCAGGCCGCCGACGACGGCGCGCGGCTTGCCGCCGTCGTCGGCCGGCTGCCATCATCGCCATATGGTGATGACACAGGTGACCGGCGATCCCGCGATGGCCACCGACGGCCCGGCGACGCCGTCCGAGCAGGACGCGCTCGCCGTCGCGTCGTGCCTGTTCCACGGGTTCGGCGACGCCTCCCGGCTGGCGATCCTGCGGCACCTCACGCTCGGGGAGCACCGGGTGGTCGACCTCACGCGCCACCTCGGCCTCGCGCAGTCCACGGTGTCGAAGCACCTCGCGTGCCTGCGCGACTGCGGGCTCGTCACCTCGCGCGCCGAGGGCCGCGCGTCGGTGTACTCGCTCGCGCACCCGGAGGCCACGCTCGAGCTGCTCGCCGCCGCCGAGCGACTCCTCGCCCTGACCGGCGACGCCGTCGCGCTCTGCCCGGTCCGGCTCCGGGAGCCGGCAGACGCGTGAGCGGCCACGCGCACGCCCCCGCGACGGCGACCGGACGGCACCGGCGCCGCCTCGTCGTCGTGCTCTGCCTGACGGCGGGCGTGGTGGTCGTGCAGGTGGTGGGCGGGCTGCTCTCCGGGTCGCTCGCCCTGCTCGCCGACGCCGGCCACATGCTGCTGGACGCGACGGGCGTCGGGATCGCGCTGCTCGCCGCCGCCCTGGCGACCCGGCCGGCGACGGACGCACGCACGTTCGGGCTGCTCCGCGCGGAGATCCTCGCGGCGCTCGCGAACGCGGTGCTCCTCGCCGCGCTCGGGGTGTGGATCCTCGTGGAGGCGGTGCGGCGCTGGTCCGACCCGCCCGAGGTGGCGACGGGCCTCATGCTGGCGGTGGCCGCCGTCGGCGCGCTGACGAACCTCGTGAGCCTGCTGCTGCTGCGCGAGGGGCAGGCGGAGAGCCTCAACGTGCGCGGCGCCTACCTCGAGGTGCTCGGCGACCTGCTGGGGTCGGTCGCGGTGCTGGTGGCCGGCGTCGTCATCGCGACGACGGGGTACCGGCGCGCGGACGTCCTCGCGTCGGCGGCGATCGGCCTGTTCGTGCTGCCGCGGGCATGGTCGCTGCTGCGCTCCGTGCTCGACGTGCTGCTCGAGGCGACCCCGAAGGGGATCGACCTCGACGCCGTCCGCCGGCACATCCTCGGCGTGCCCGGCGTGGTGGGCGTGCACGACCTGCACGCGTGGACCATCACGAGCGGCATGCCGGTGCTGTCCGCGCACGTCGTCGTCGACGAGGAGTGCATCGCGGACGGCCGGACCGGCGAGGTGCTCGACGCGCTGGGCGCGTGCCTGAGCGAGCACTTCGACACCGACCACTGCACGTTCCAGGTCGAGCCGATCGGGCACGGCGAGCACGAGGCCGTCGGGCACCGCTGATCCCCCGACGGCGCGTCCCCCGGACGCCGTCCTTCCCGAACGCCGGAGACTTTCTTTCACATGGCGACAGAAAGTCTCCGGTGCTCACACGGTCGCGCCCGGCAGCCCCCCGGTTTGTGGTCCATATACCCCCTGGGGTATCTTCCAGGCATGCCCACCACCTCTGAGGCGACCCCCGCACGCCCACGCCGGATCGTCGTCGTCGGCGGCGTCGCCGGCGGCATGAGCGCCGCCGCCCGCGCCCGGCGCCTCGACGAGACGGCGTCGATCACCGTCGTCGAGCAGTCCGACCACGTGTCCGTCGCCGGGTGCGGCCTGCCGTACCACGTGTCCGGCGAGGTCCCGCGGCGCGACGACCTCCTGCTGCACACCCCCGAGTCGCTGCGGGCCGCCCTCGCGATCGACGTGCGCACCCGCACCCGCGCGACGGCGATCGACCGGGCCGCGCGCACGGTCACCGTGACCTCCCCCGACGGCGTGGCGGTGCTCCCGTACGACGCGCTGCTCCTCGCGCCGGGCGCGGTCGCGGTGCGCCCGCCGATCCCGGGCCTCGACCACCCGGCCGTGCACGCGCTGCGCACGATCCCCGACCTCGACGCGCTCGTGGCGCACGTCGCCGGCCTGCCCGCGGACCGGCCGCGGCGGGCCGTCGTCGTCGGCGCGGGGTTCATCGGGCTCGAGGCCGTCGAGGCGCTCGCGACGCGCGGGCTGGCCGTCGACCTCGTCGAGGCGGCCGACCACGTCCTGCCGCCCCTCGACCCCGAGCTCGCCAACCTCCTGGCGGACGAGCTGCGCGCGCACGGCGTCGGCCTGCACCTCGGCGTCACGGCCGCGTCGGTCACGGACGCCGACGGCGGGGTGGTCGTCGCCCTGTCCGACGGCGCCCGGCTGGCCGCGGACGTCGTCGTCGTCAGCGTCGGCGTGCGCCCGGCCACCGAGCTGGCGCGCGACGCCGGCCTCGAGCTCGGACCCACCGGCGCGATCCGCGTGGACGCCGACCAGCGCACGTCCGACCCGCACGTCTGGGCGGTCGGCGACGCGGTCGAGGTGACGCGCGCGGTGACCGGCGAGGCCGGTCCGGTCCCCCTCGCGGGCCCGGCGAACCGGCAGGGCCGGCGCGCGGCCGAGTCGATGCTCGGCCACCGCACCACGCCGCAGGCGCCCGTGCTCGGCACCGCGATCGTGCGGGTCTTCGGCCTCACCGCCGCGACCACCGGGGCGAGCCAGGCGGCGCTGGCGCAGGCCGGCGTCGGGCACGAGGTGGTGCGCATCCACCCGGGCCACCGCGTGGGCTGGCTCCCCGGCGCGGAGCAGGTGCACCTCGTCGCGAGCTTCGCGCCCGACGGGCGGCTGCTCGGCGCGCAGGCCGTGGGCCGCGCCGGCGTCGACAAGCGGATCGACGTCCTCGCCACGGCGCTGCGCGCGGGCATGACGGCGGACGACCTCGCCGAGCTCGAGCTCGCCTACGCCCCGCCGTACGGGTCGGCGAAGGACCCGGTGAACATGCTCGGCTTCGTCGCGCAGAACGTGCTCGACGGCACGATGCCGCAGTGGCACCCGGCCGACCTCGACGAGGTCCGCGCCACGCACCTCGTCCTCGACGTCCGCAGCCGCGGCGAGGTCGCGCGCGGGAACCTCCCCGGCGCGCTCAACGTCCCGCACACCGAGCTGCGCGACCGGCTCGACGAGGTGCGCGCGGCCGCGGCCGGGCGGCCCGTCGCCGTGCTCTGCGCGAGCGGCGTCCGCTCCTACCTCGCCACCCGCGTGCTGCTGCAGCACGGCTTCGTGGCGCGCAACCTCTCCGGCGGCTGGCTCAGCCTCGTGGCCGCCCGGCCCGACGTCGTCGCGCCCGACGCCGTCGCCCCCGACGGCGTGCCCTCCCCCGTCCCCGCCCTCGCCTGACCCGAGACGCACCCGAGAAGGAGGCCCCGATGTGCAGCACCATCCGCTGCTCGACCTGCGGGAAGATCACCTGGACCGGCTGCGGCCAGCACGTCGAGGCCGCGCTCGCCGGGGTGCCGCCGCGCGACCGCTGCACCTGCCGCTGAGCCGCCCACGGCGACGTAGGCTCGGGACACGTGGCGACCTTCTCCTCCGTGACCCGGCAGCACGTGCTGGCGGCCATCGCCGAGCACGACACCCGCGGCGAGGCCGAGTTCCTCGCCCTCTACGGGTTCGAGCCGTCCGGCGGCACGCTCGCCCACGAGGGCCGCCGGTACGACGCGCGGGCGATCCTCGGCGTCGCGCACCGGTACGCGACCGGTCGCCTCGCCACGACGGAGGAGTTCCACGGCGACCTGCACGCGATCGAGATCCTGCGGCGGCGCGGGTTCGAGGTGACCGCCCCGCCGTCGGCGCGCGGCGCAGGCCACGGGCGCACCGCCGCACGCACCGCCCCGGGCGGCCGCACGGCCGCGAGCCGGCCCCGGCGCGCGTCGCGTGCGAGCGTCGAGGCCGCGCCCGCGATCTGCCCGACCTGCCTCATGGCGCTGCCGGCGACGGGGGTCTGCGACACCTGCGGCTGAGCCCCCTGGGCCCGGGCCCGTGGACCCGGCCGCGGGAGCCCGGCCCTACCCTGACCCCATGGCGGACACCTGCGTCGCGCGCGTGCCGGTCTTCGCGCACCTGTCCCCCGAGGACCAGCGGCGCGTCGCCGACCTCGCCCGGCCCACCCGGCTCGCGGCCGGCGAGACCGCCTTCTCGCCCGACGACGCGCTGCCCCGCCTCGTCGTCGTGCACACGGGGCGGCTGAAGGTGTCGCGCGTCTCCCCCGACGGCGCAGAGCAGGTCGTGCGCGTGCTCGGCCCCGGCGAGTTCACCGGGGAGGCGGCGGTGTTCACCCGGCACCGGCCCGACCACCGCGGCACCGCGCTCGAGCCCAGCCAGCTCTGCGTGTTCCGCCACGAGGACCTCGAGCACCTCGTGCGGGAGCACCCGGAGGTCGGCCTGCGCATGCTCGCCACGGTGAGCGAGCGCCTCGTCGACACCGAGCACCGCCTGCGCGCGCTGACCTGGTCGGACGTGGAGAGCCGCCTCGCCGAGTACCTCCTCGGCCTGCCCTCGACCTGGGCCGACGGCGTGGCCACCGTGACCCTGCCCCTCGCCAAGAAGGACGTCGCCTCGCTGCTCGACACGTCGCCCGAGAGCCTGAGCCGCGCGCTGGCCCGCCTCGCCGAGCGCGGGCTCGTCGAGGCGGGTCGCGGGCGGGCCGTGCGGATCACGGACCCCGCGGGCCTGCAGGCGCTCGTCGAGTAGCGCCGCGGACCATGATCGTGAAGCGTTCCTTCCGCCTGGCGAACGGAACGCTTCACGATCCGCGCAGGGCTCGGTTCATTTTCCGGCGACGTAGGAAAGGCTCCCCTTACCCGACGCAACGGGCGCTGACCAGCACCGACGCCGTCGTCGGGCACCACCGTCGGAAATGCCACGAACACGCGCCCCGGACGTGGGCCGGAAGTCCGGCCGGGGCCCGTTCGGGCGGCCCTAGCGTGGTCACAGCCGGCGTTTGGCCTGGACCCACTTCGACGACGCAGGGGTCCGCGGACACCCCGCGGCCTTGCGCTGTGCCCTGCTGGCCCGACGACGGAGGACCGACGTGCACGAGCTGTCCGAGAACGACCGGATCACAGTCACGGTCAACAACCGCGAGCTGCAGGTCTTCGACGACCTGACGATCCTCAAGGCCCTCGTCATGGAGGGCATCGAGGTCCCGTCGCTCTGCCACGACATCCGGCTCAAGCGGTCCAACGGCAACTGCGGCCTCTGCGTCGTCGAGGTCGCCACCTCCCCGGACGAGGCGCCGCGCGACGTCAAGGCGTGCGTCACGCCGATCCGGCCCGGCATGGTCATCACCACGCACTCGCCGCGGCTCGAGGACTACCGCAAGGTCCGGCTCGAGCAGCTCCTGTGCGACCACAACGCCGACTGCGTCGCCCCCTGCGTGCAGACCTGCCCGGCGAACATCGACATCCAGACCTACCTCAAGCACGTCGCGGACGGGAACTACGCCGCCGCGCTGCGCGTGATCAAGGACCGCAACCCGTTCCCGTCGGTCTGCGGCCGCGTCTGCCCGCACCCCTGCGAGTCGCAGTGCCGCCGCAACCTCGTCGAGGAGCCGGTCGCGATCAACCACGTCAAGCGGTTCGTCGCCGACTGGGACCGCGCGCAGGACGAGCCGTGGACCCCGCGCCTCGCCGAGCCCACGGGCAAGAAGATCGCCATCGTCGGCGCGGGCCCGTCCGGCCTCTCCGCCGCCTACTACAGCGCCATCGCCGGCCACGAGGTCACGGTCTTCGAGAAGCAGGACCACGCCGGCGGCATGATGCGCTACGGCATCCCCGAGTACCGCCTGCCGAAGAAGACCCTCGACGAGGAGATCGACTTCATCAAGGCGCTCGGCGTGCAGATCGTCACGGGCGTCAGCCTCGGCACGCAGCTCCACCTCGAGGACCTGCGGCGCGACTTCGACGCCGTCTACCTCGCCATCGGCTCGTGGCGCGCCTCCCCCATGCGGATCGACGGCGAGCACCTCGAGGGCGTCGAGCTCGGCATCGACTACCTGCGCCACGTCACCAAGGGCGCGAAGGTCGACCTGGGCGAGACCGTCGTCGTCATCGGTGGTGGCAACACGGCCATCGACTGCGCGCGGACCGCGCTGCGCATGGGCGCCAAGAACGTCAAGCTCGTCTACCGCCGTACCCGCGCGGAGATGCCGGCCGAGCCGCTGGAGATCGCCGAGGCGCTCCACGAGAACGTCGAGATGGTGTTCCTCACGGCGCCGACCCGCATCACCATCGGCGAGAACGGCCGCAAGCAGGTGCACTGCGTCCAGATGCGCCTGGGCGAGCCCGACCGGTCCGGCCGGCGCCGCCCCGAGGTCGTCCCGGGCAGCGACTTCGTCATCGAGGCCGACTACGTCATCGGCGCCATCGGCCAGACGACGGACACGACCTTCCTCTACAACGACCTGCCGGTGCGCCTGAACAAGTGGGGCGACATCGACATCGACGGCCAGACGATGCAGACGTCCGAGCGGAACATCTTCGCCGGCGGCGACTGCGTCACCGGCCCCGCGACCGTCATCCAGGCCATCGCCGCCGGTCGCCGCGCGGCCAAGGCGATCGACGACTTCGTCACCCGCGGCTACGTGCGCCCGGCGCACGAGGACTACTCCTGCAGCCGCGGCACGAACGAGGAGCTGCCGCAGGCCGAGTTCGAGGGCATCCCGCGCCTGGTCCGCGCCGTCATGCCGGCGCTGCCCCCGGGCGACCGGGTCGACAGCTTCGTCGAGGTCGAGCTCGGGTTCACCGAGGAGCAGGCACGCGCGGAGGCGTCCCGCTGCCTCGAGTGCGGCTGCTCCAAGCAGAACCACTGCGCCCTGCGCAACGAGGCCACCGACCACGGCGTGCAGTTCGCGCCGCCCCTCCACGTGCGGCCGCGGTCGCCGATCCAGGAGGACCACCCGTTCATCGTCCGCGACAACAACAAGTGCATCTCCTGCGGGCGGTGCGTCGCGGCGTGCGCGGAGATCGAGGGCGTCGGCGTCCTGGCGTACCAGTTCCACGAGGGCCAGCTCACGGTCGGCACGCACAACGGCGAGCCGCTCGCGCTCACCGACTGCGTCTCCTGCGGCCAGTGCGTCCGCGCCTGCCCGTGCGGCGCGCTCGACTACAAGCGCGAGCGCGGCGACGTGTTCACGGCGATCAACGACCCGAAGAAGGTCGTCGTCGGGTTCGTCGCCCCGGCGGTCCGCACGGTCATCGCGAGCGAGTACGACCTGCCGGTCGACCAGGCGTCGGCGTTCATCGCCGGGCTCATGCGCAAGGTGGGCTTCGACAAGGTCTTCGACTTCTCGTTCGCCGCGGACCTGACGATCATGGAGGAGACCACCGAGTTCCTCGACCGCGTGGGCAACGGCGGCGTCATGCCGCAGTTCACGTCCTGCTGCCCGGGCTGGGTGAACCTCGTCGAGCGCCGCTACCCGGAGCTCATCCCGCACCTGTCCAGCTGCAAGTCGCCGCAGCAGATGATGGGCGCGACGGTGAAGGGCCACTTCGCGCAGCAGGCCGGCGTCAGCCTCGAGGACCTCTACGTCGTCTCGATCGTGCCGTGCCTCGCGAAGAAGTACGAGGCCGCGCGTCCGGAGTTCGCCCCCGACGGCGTGCGCGACGTCGACGCGGTGCTCACCACCACCGAGTTCCTCGAGATGGTGCAGATGCTGCGCCTCGAGCCGGAGGAGGTCGAGCCGGCCGAGTTCGACGAGCCGTACCGGCGCGTCACGGGCGCGGGCGTCCTCTTCGGCGCCTCCGGCGGCGTGGCCGAGGCCGCGCTGCGCATGGCGGTCGAGAAGCTCACCGGCCTCCCGCTGGTCGAGGACCTCGAGTTCGAGGAGGTCCGCGGGCTCAACGGCTTCCGCGAGGCGACGATCACCGCGGGCGACACCACGGTGAAGGTCGCGGTGGTGTCCGGCCTGGGCAACGTCGCGGAGCTCGCGCGGCGGATCCGCGAGGGCGAGGACGTCGGCTACGACCTCATCGAGGTCATGGCCTGCCCGGGCGGCTGCATCAACGGCGCGGGGCACCCGGTGCCCGACCGCGTCGGCGAGATGGCCGCGCGCCAGCGCGTGCTCGTCGAGATCGACAAGCTGTCGAAGTACCGCAAGTCGCAGGACAACCCGGACATCCTCCGGCTCTACGACGAGTACTACGGCGAGCCGAACAGCCACCTCGCCCACGAGCGGCTGCACACGTCGTACGCGCCGTTCCGCGGCTGCCCGGCGATGGTCGACTGAGCGCGAGGTCGCTCGCCGACCGCCGACGACGACGCCGCGCCCGTGAGCGAGCGGGCGTGACCCGGGGCCGGCCCACCTGCGGGTGGGCCGGCCCTCGTCGTCGTGGCGTCGAGCCCGGGGCCGGCCGTCGTCGTCCGGCGTCGACCCGAGACATGGGACCTCTGGCCCGGGGACGGAAGCCCCACGTCGGCCCCCCGGCCGAGTCCTACCGTCGATTCCGGCGGTGCGCAGCGGGTAAACCCGGCGCCCGCCGCAGAGGTGACCGACCGAGGAAGGACCCCACCGTGACACGCACCGCCCGAGCGCTGACCGGATCGCTCCTGGCAGCACTGCTCCTGGCCGGCTGCGCCGGGACCGACTCCCCCGCCCCGTCCGCGCCCGCGGAGGGCGCCACGGCGACGGCCGAGGAGACCACCCCTGCGGAGGAGCCCACCACCATCCGCATCGCCTCCCTCAAGGGCCCGACGACGATGGGCCTGGTCGACCTCATGCGCGACGCCGAGGCGGGCGAGACCGAGCAGGACTACGAGGTCACGATGTACGGCGCGCCGGACGAGGTCGTGCCGCTCGTCGTGCAGGGCTCCGTCGACGTCGCGCTCATCCCGGCGAACCTCGCCGCGGTCCTCTACAACCGCACGCTGACCGACGACGGCGCCGCCGTCCAGGTCGCCGCGATCAACACGCTCGGCGTGCTCGGCATCCTCGAGAACGGCGACACGGTCCACTCGATGGCCGACCTCGCCGGCCGCACGATCGTCGCCTCCGGCAAGGGCGCCGCGCCGGAGTACACGCTCAACTACCTGCTCACCGAGAACGGCCTCGACCCGGCCACGGACGTCACCATCGAGTGGCGCAGCGAGCACACCGAGGTGGCCACGGTGCTCGCCTCGACGCCGGGCGCGGTCGCGATGCTCCCGCAGCCGTTCGCCACCGTCGTCACGGTGCAGAACGAGTCGGTCCGGCCCGCGCTCGACCTCACCGAGGAGTGGGCCAAGGTCACCGAGGACGGCTCGCAGCTCATCACGGGCGTCGTCGTCGTCCGCACCGAGTTCGTCGAGGAGCACCCGCAGGCGTTCGCGGCCTTCCTCGCGGACTACGAGGAGTCCGTCGCCTTCACGAACGACAACCCGGCCGAGGCGGCGGAGCTCATCGCCGAGGCGGGCATCGTCCCGGCCGCGCCCGTCGCGCAGGCCGCGATCCCGAAGTCGTACATCACGTTCATCGCGGGCGCGGAGCTCGAGGAGGCCTTCAGCGGCTACCTGCAGGTCCTGTTCGACGCCGACCCGGCGTCGGTCGGTGGGAGCATGCCGGGCGATGACTTCTACTACGGCGGGTAAGGACTCCTCCCCCTCCGCGCGGAGGCGGGGACCGGCGCGGGCCGTGCGCCCGGCGCTGGTCCTCGCCTTCTGGCTTCTCGTCTGGCAGGCGGGCGCCTGGGCGGTCGGTCAGGACTTCCTGCTGGCGTCGCCCGTCTCGGTGACCCGGCGGCTCGTGGAGCTGGTCGGCACCGCGGAGCTGTGGGGCGCCGTCGGGCACTCGCTGGCCCGGATCGGCATCGGGTTCCTCGCGGCGGTCCTCGCGGGGGTCGCGACGGCGGCCCTCGCCGCCGCGTCGCGGGTGGTCGACGAGCTGCTCGCCCCGGCGATGGCGGCCGTGCGCGCGGCGCCGGTGGTGAGCTTCATCATCCTGCTGCTCATGCTCCCGGGCGGGAGCCGGGGGCTGGCCGCGGTGACGAGCTTCCTCATGGTGCTGCCGATCGTGCACACGACGGTGCTCGAGGGCATCCGGCAGCGCGACCGCGGGCTGCTGGAGATGGCTGCCGTGTTCCGGCTGTCCCGGTGGCGCCGGCTCGCGGCGATCGACGTGCCCGCCGTGCTGCCGTACCTCGCCGCGGCGTCCCGCGTGGGCATCGGCCTCGCGTGGAAGGCCGGCGTGGCCGCCGAGGTCATCGGCCTGCCGGAGGGCAGCATCGGCGAGCGCATGTACGAGGCGAAGCTCCTCCTGCTCAGCGCGGACGTGCTGGCCTGGACCGTCGTCGTCGTCGCGCTGAGCTTCGCGACCGAGCACCTGCTCGGCGCCCTCCTCGCGCGCGGCCAGGCCCGCCTCGCGACGACGCCGCCCGCGGAACGGGAGGTGGCGGCGTGATCACGCTCCGCGGGGTGACGAAGCGCTACGGCGAGCAGGTGGTCCTCGACGGCCTCGACCTCGACCTGCCGGACGGCGCGGTGACGGCCCTCATGGGCCCGAACGGCTCGGGCAAGACGACGCTCGCGCGGCTCGTGCTGGGCCTGGAGGAGCCGGACGCCGGCGAGATCGACGGGCTCGCGGGCCGCCGGGTCGTCGCGGCCTTCCAGGAGGACCGGCTCTGCGAGCAGCTCAGCGCCGTGGGGAACGTGCGACTCGTCCTCGAGCGCACCCGGGTCGCGGAGGCCGCCACCGCCCTCCGCGAGGCGGGCCTCGACGACGACGCGCTCGCCAAGCCGGTGCGCGAGCTGTCCGGCGGGCAGCGGCGGCGGGTCGCCCTCGTGCGGGCGCTGGTCGCGGACGCGGACGTCGTCGTGCTCGACGAGCCGTTCAAGGGCCTCGACCGGGCCGCGCACGCGCGGCTGCTCGACGTCGTGCGCGAGCGGACCGCGGGGCGGACGGTCCTGCTCATCACGCACGACGCCGCCGAGGCGGAGGCGCTCGGCGCGAAGGTCGTCACACTGTCCTGATGGGGTCCCCGCAGGCGCTCCCGGAGGCGAAGCGGCGGCTGCTCGCCGCGTGGGCGGCGGACTGCGCCGAGCGCGTCCTGCCCGTGTTCGAGGCCGCCGCGCCCGACGACGGACGCCCCCGCGCGCTCGTCGCGCGCGCCCGTGCGTTCGCGCGGGGCGAGCTGGGGACGGCGGAGGCGATCAGGCGGCGGTTCGCGGACGGCGTCGGCGCCGGGGAGGTGGCCGACCGCGCGGCGATGGCCGCCGCGCGCGCCGCCGGGCAGGCGGCCGCCGTCTGCCACATGGGGGCGCACGCGCTGGGCGCGGCCGCGTACGCGGTGGTCGCGGCGCGGCTCGCCCGTCCGGACCGGCCGGAGGCCGCGGAGGAGGAGATGCGGCGGCAGCTCGGCCTGGCGACGCCGGAGGTCCGGGCCGCGCTCCGCGAGCTGCCGGCCGTGGGCACCGACGCCGCGGGGCCGCTCGGGCGCGGGCTGCTGGCGACCGGCGAGGTCGGGGCCGCCGTCCGCGAGCTGCAGGCCCGGCTGGCGGCGGACGGCGCGTAGGACGCTCGCCGGGGCCGCGTCAGTACGCGACGCGGTCGGTGCGGGCGAGCCAGGCGTCCATCGGCGCGGTGGCGCCCGGGATCTCGTGGCGGTGGACCGGCGTCGGCCAGGTGGCCGGGTCCGTGCCGAGCAGCTCGTGGAAGCGCCGGTCGTCGAAGCCGGCCCGGGCGGCGTCGTGCCGGTCGGCGGCGTAGACGAGGCGGTCGGCGCGAGACCAGAGCGTCGCGGCCAGGCACAGCGGGCACGGCTCGCACGAGGAGTACACGGTGCAGCCCGCGAGCGAGAACGTCCCGAGCGCGCGGCACGCGCCGCGGATCGCGACGACCTCGGCGTGCGCCGTCGGGTCGAGGTCGCGCGTGACGCGGTTGGTGCCCGTGGCGACCTCCGCGCCGTCGCGCACGACGACGGCGCCGAAGGGCCCGCCGCCGTCGGCGACGTTCGCGAGCGCGAGGGCGACGGCGCGGGCGAGCCAGCGCTCGTCGTCGGCGGACGTGGCGGCCGGGGTCGGGGGCATCTCCCCACCCTGCGTCCGGTCGCGCGGGGCCCGCAAACGGCCGCCGGCGGCGTCGGTGGGTGAGGGCCGCCGCGCCGTCGGGCGGGGCGCCGCGACGGCGCGGCCGCGCGGAGGGGGAAGGATGGGCCTATGCCGACGCCGACCCCGCCCGCCGACCTGCTCCGCTCCGCCGCCGCCCTCGCGCCCGAGCTGGCCCGCCTGCGCCACGACCTGCACCGCGTCCCGGAGATCGGGCTCGACCTGCCGGACACGCAGGCGCTGGTCCTCGCCGCGCTCGAGCCGCTCGGCCTGGAGGTGACGACCGGGCGGGGCCTGAGCTCGGTGACCGCCGTGATCCGCGGGGCGCGACCCGGGCCGGCGGTGCTGCTGCGCGGGGACATGGACGCCCTGCCGGTGACCGAGGAGTCGGGCGAGCCGTTCACGAGCGAGCGGCCCGGCGTCATGCACGCGTGCGGGCACGACCTGCACGTCGCGGGGCTGATCGGCGCGGCGCGGCTGCTCGCCGAGCGGCGTGCGGACATGGCCGGCTCGGTGGTGCTCATGTTCCAGCCGGGCGAGGAGGGCTACCACGGCGCGCGGCACATGATCGAGGAGGGCGTGCTCGACGCCGCGGGCGAGCGCGTGGTCGCCGCCTACGGGCTGCACGTGGTCTCGGCCGAGGTGCCGGTCGGCGTCGTCACGGGCCGGGCGGGCACGTACTACGCGGCGTCCGACCAGCTCTTCGTCACCGTGCACGGTCGCGGCGGCCACGGCTCCATGCCGCACCTCGCGGCGGACCCGGTGCCGATCGCGGCGGAGATCGTGCTCGCGCTGCAGAACGTCGTGACGCGGCAGTGGGACGCGCAGGACCCGGTCGTGGTGACCGTCGGGAAGATCGCCGCCGGCACCATCGACAACGTCATCCCGGCGACGGCCGAGCTCGCCGCGACGGTGCGCACGTTCTCCCGCGAGGCGTGGGCCGCCGTGCCCGACCTCCTCGTGCGGGCGGTCGAGCACATCGCGGCCGCGCACGGCATGACCGCGACGGCCGACTACGTGCGCGGCTACCCGGTGCTCGTCAACGACGACGGCGAGACCGCCCGCGCGGCGCGCGTCACCGAAGAGCTGGGGCTGGCCTGGATGGACGCCCCGCAGAGGATCACGGGCTCGGAGGACTTCTCCTACGTGCTCGAGGAGGTCCCCGGCGCGTACGTGTCGCTCGGCGCGACGCCGCTGGACGTCGAGCCCGCCGGCGCGCCGTACAACCACTCGGCGCAGGCGCGGTTCGCGGACGAGGCGCTGCCCCAGGGCGCGGCGCTGCTCGCGGCGCTCGCGCTGGACCGGCTCGCCCAGGGCTGACCGCAGCGGCCGGCCGCGGCGCGCCTCCCTTTCGCCGAGGTCGATAGCGGACGCCGAGGTCGATAGGCCCGACCTATCGACCTCGGCGTGGACTATCGACCTCGCGGCGGGGACTGCGGGCTGACGTCCCGGTTCCGTCACGGGTTCGTGGCGGCCTCGTGAAACGCCGGGTGGGCACGGCCTGGCGCACCTACGGTGTGGACCCATGACCGCACGCCGCGCCGCCGCCGCGCTCCTCGCCCTGCTCGTCCTCGCCGAGCTCGGCGCGTGCGCGAGCGGCACCCCCGCCTCGCCCGACGAGATCGCGCGGCGCTCGGAGCCCGTCGGGATCGCGGCCGACCTCGTCTACGTCGCCGACGTCGACGGGTTCTCGCTCGCCGTCGGCTCCGTGGGCCCGTACGCGGACGAGGGCATGTCGGCGATCTGGACGCGGCCGCGCGGCGACGGGCTCCAGCTCGTCACGCTCCTCACGTCGCGCGTGCCCGAGCCGGGCCTGCCGCCGTGCGCCGAGCTCGCCGACGCGGTCGAGCTGCGCTGCACCGTCCCGGTCGACGGCGCCGCCCAGGTGGTCCTGGCGGGCGAGGGCGTCGACGCGGACACGCTGCGGGCGGTCGCGGAGACGGTGCGCGTGCCGAGCCCGGACGACCTCGCGCGCCTGTTCGCAGACGTGCGGGCGCCCGAGGGCCCCGTCGAGCGCGGCGACCTAACGCCCGGCGACGGCGCTCCCGACAACTCCGTCGGCGTCGGCGGCTGACGCGACCGCTACCGCGCGGCGCCGGCCCGCGGGCGGCGGTACGGCGTCGTCATCCGGCCCTCGGGGTCGAGCTTCGTGAGCAGGGCCGTGGCGATCTCGCGGAGCTGGTCGACCTGCTCCGGGCGCAGCGCGTCGAACACGTGCGACCGGACGGTCTCCACGTGCCCGGGCGCGGCGGCGACGACGGCGGCCCACCCGTCCTCGGTGAGGCTCGCGTTGGTGGCCCGGCCGTCCTCGGGGCAGGGGGTGCGGCGCACGAGGCCGCGCGCCTCGAGCCGGCTGACGACGTGCGAGAGCCGCGCGAGCGTGGCGTTGGTGCGGGCGGCGAGGTGCGTCATCCGCAGGGTGCGGTCGGGTGCCTCGGAGAGCATCGCGAGCACGTAGTACTCGAAGTGCGTGAGGTCGGAGTCACGGCGAAGCTGGGTGTCGAGGACCCCGGGGAGCAGCTCGACCACGGCGATGAACCGGACCCACGCGTCGAGCTCGGCGTCGTCGAGCCATCGGGTGCGCATGGACCGATCCTAGCATTTACTTGACACTACAAGTAAATAGGCCTAGGGTCACAGTTGTCGTTTCAACTATCCGATCGACGCCACCCCACGGAGGGACCACGCATGACCACCGTCAGCATCATCGGCAAGGGCACCATGGGTCAGGCCATCGCCAAGGTCGTCACCGCCGGCGGCAACACCGCCGAGCTGGTCGGCCGCGAGGACGCCGGCAAGCCCCTGGCCGGCGACGTCGTCGTGCTCGCCGTGCCCTACCCCGCCGTGGCCGACGTGCTGGCCGCCCACCGCGAGCACCTCGCCGGCAAGATCGTCGTCGACATCACGAACCCGCTGAACTTCGAGACGTTCGACTCGCTCACCGTGCCGGCCGACTCGTCCGCCGCCGCGGAGATCGCCGCGCAGCTGCCGCAGTCCCGCGTGCTCAAGGCGTTCAACACGACCTTCGGCGCCACGCTCGCGCAGGGCACCGTCGGCGAGGGCGGCCCCACCACGACCGTGCTCATCGCGGGCGACGACGCCGACGCCAAGGCGACCCTCGCCGGCGTGATCGAGGCCGGCGGCCTCCGCGCCATCGACGCCGGCTCCCTGCGCCGCGCGCGCGAGCTCGAGGCGCTCGGCTTCCTCCAGATCACCCTGGCCGCCGGCCAGAAGGTGTCGTGGACCGGCGGCTTCGCCGTCGTCGCCTGAGACCCGGGAGCACCGCATGACCGACCTCCGCGCCGCGACCGCCGCCGGGGCCCTCCGGGCGGCGGGCGCGGGCCCGGCCGCCCGCCGGGACGACCTGCTGCCCGAAACCACCGCGATGGACGCCGTCACGCTCCACGTCGGCGACCTGGCGGGCATGGCCGCCTACTACCGGGACGCCGTCGGGCTCGTCACCCTCGCCGAGGGCGACGGGGTCGTCGTGCTGGGCCGACGCCGGACCCCCGTCGTCGTGCTCCGGCACACGCCCGGGCTGCCGACGCCGGGGCGGAACCAGGCCGGCCTCTTCCACACCGCGATCCTCTTCGAGGACGAGGCGAGCCTCGCCGCGGCCGTGCTGAGCGCGGCCCGTCACCCGCTGTCACGGTTCGTCGGGAGCGCGGACCACCTGGTCAGCCAGGCGTTCTACTTCACCGACCCCGAGGGCAACGGCATCGAGCTCTACGTCGACCGGCCGCGCGAGACGTGGCGCGTCGTCGGCGGGCAGGTGCAGATGGACACCCTGCACCTCGACCCGCGGTCCTTCCTCGAGGGGCACCTCACCGAGGCGGCCCTCGCCGGGCTGCACGACGCCGGCGCGCAGGTCGGGCACGTGCACCTGCAGGTGGGCGACATCCCCCTCGCGCGCGAGTTCTACGCGGACGCCCTGGGCTTCGCCGTGACGATGGAGGCGCCGGGCGCGCTGTTCGTCAGCGCGGGCGGCTACCACCACCACCTCGCGGTCAACGTGTGGAACAGCCGCGGGGCCGGGCCGCGCGCGTCGACCCTCGGCCTGGGCGAGGTCACGATCACCGTGCCCACCCGCGACGAGCTCGACGCCGCCGCGGAGCGCCTGCGGGCGCGGGGCGTCGTCCTGGCCGACGACGGCCGCAGCCTGGCGATGGCCGACCCGTGGCGCAACCGGGTCGTCCTGCAGCACGCCCCGGCGGCCTGACCCCGCGCACCGCTCACCCCGCCCCACCCGCGACCCCCGCCCCACGCGCCACCCCCGGCGCAGAGTGGAACGAGATGCCGGCATCTCGTTCCACTCTGCGCCCCAGGGCCACGTTTCGTTCCACTCTGCGGGCGCACGTGGTGCGGGAGCACGGGGTGGGGAGCGCGGGAGAACCCCGGGCGGCCGCGCGGGCGGCGGTGCCACGATGATCACGTGACCGTGCAGATCCGGCGCCTCGACGCCGCGCGGGCGGGCGAGGTCCTCACGCTCCAGCGGGCCGCGTACGTCAGCGAAGCCCGGCTTTACCACGACCCCGAGCTGCCGCCGCTCGTGCAGCCGCTCGACGAGCTCCGCGCCGAGCTCGAGCGCCCGGACGTCATCGCCCTCGGCGCGTGGGAGGAGGGGCGGCTCGTCGGCTCGGTGCGCCTGCGCATCGACGGCGCGGTGGCCCACCTCGGCCGGCTCGTCGTCGCGCCCGACCGCCAAGGCCGGGGGATCGGCTCCTCGCTCCTGTCCGCGTGCGAGCGGATGCTGCCGCCGTCGGTGGGCGAGATCCGCCTGTTCACCGGCAGCCGCAGCGCCGGGAACATCCGGCTCTACGAGCGGTTCGGCTACGTGCGCCAGTACGAGACGCCCGCCGGCACGTACGACCTCGTGCACCTCACCAAGCGCCTCACCGTGTAGCACGAGCGGCGAGGCAGCCGGGGCCGGCCGGGTCCGCTGGGTCGGTGGGGCCCGCTGGGTCGGTGGGGCCCCCGACGGCGATACTGGCCCCCCGGGCGCCGTCGCCCGCGACGAAGGAGGACCCATGCCCGACGCCGAGGACCTCGCCGCACGGATCGCCGCGCTCCAGGCCGAGCTCGCCGAGATCCGGCTCCCCCGCTTCACCACCGACGACGCGCACCGGCTCGGCGAGATCCTCGTCGGCCGCGCCCGCGAGCGCGGGCTGCCGATCGCCGTCGACGTCACCCGCGGGACCCAGGTCGTCTTCCACGTCGCGATGGAGGGGGCGACCGCCGACAACGACGACTGGATCCGCCGCAAGACGGCGGCCGTGCAGCGGTTCGGCGAGGCGAGCCTGCTCGTCGGCCTCCGCGCGCGGCTCCGCGGCCGGCCGATCGAGGACGAGGGCTGGTTCGACGAGACCCGGTACGCCGCGCACGGCGGGTGCGTGCCCGTCGTCGTGCAGGGGGTCGGGATGGTCGCGACGGCGACCGTGTCCGGGCTCGCGCAGGAGGACGACCACGCGCTGGTCGTCGACGCGCTGCGGACGCTCGCGGCGGAGATGGCCGCGGAGGGCTAGGGGCGCCCGGCGCCGTCGGGCCGGGGGACGTCGACGGCGACCTCCGCGCCCAGCCGCGCGCCCCGCAGCAGCCGCAGGTCGCCGCCGCTCCAGAAGTCGCCGGGGTCGTACCCGCTCGTGCGGCGGTCGCGCGCGACGAGCCCCATCGCCGCGTACGTCAGCGCGACGACCTCCGCGCAGTACGCGCGCTCCAGCCGGACCTCCGCCTCCGCGCGGGCCGCGGGGTCGCGGACGAGCCGGGCCACCGTGCGCACGCCCGGTAGCCCGGTGAGGCGCTCGGCGGTCGGCGCCTGCCCCCACAGCCACCGCGCGGCGAGCCGGACCGTCGAGGGGAACGGGGTCCCGTCCAGGCGGGCGATCGTGCGCAGCACCGTGTCCTCGAGCGCGGTGCGCTCGGCGTCGTCGAGGTCGACGTGGAGCTGGCGGAGCCAGGCCTGCTGCCCGTAGCGGTGCGCCCAGGTGGTGACGGCGTCGCGCAGGTCGTGGAGCTGGACGCCGCGCTGGTGCTCGCCGGTCCAGACGTCGGGCAGCGAGCGGCCCAGCTCGGCGTGCCACAGGAGGGGCGGCAGGTCCTCGAGCACCACGGCCATGCCCACGTGGTTGACGGGGCTGTTCGTCGCGAGCTGGATGGCGCGGTCGGCGAGCGTGCGGCCGCGGAACAGCCAGATGTCGCCCGTGCGGGTCGCCTCGGCCGCCCGGTCGACGGGCACCGCGGCGGGGACGGCGGGACCGGGGGCGGCGTCGGCGTCGGGCACGTGGGTAGCGTAGGCGCGTGGCGCGGTGGCGGACGGTGCTCGGGGTGCTCGGTGTCGCCGCGGCGGCCGGGGTGGCCGTCGGCGGGGCGCTGGTCGCGCGCGACGAGCGGCGGCGCGCCTCCTACACGCCCGAGGAGGTGCGCGAGCGGCTGCACGCGCGGCTCGCCGAGGCGGAGGAGCGGGCCGCGAAGGACGGCGGCCCGACGGCGTCGGACGCGGCCGGCGCGGACTGACCGAGCCGCGCAAACCGCCCGCCCGCGGGCCCGGATCCGATCATGCTGGGGGCATGACGCACCTCGCCCCCGGCGGGGACCCCTCGGCGCGCCCGCCAGCCGCCGCGCGCCCGCGCGTCCCCGCGTCGCACGCGGACCTCCTCGCGCGCCCGCTCCCGGGCATCCTCACGACCGAGCTCGGCAGCGGCCGCCTGCAGAGCTCGGTGATCTGGTACTGGACCGACGGCGACGACGTCCTCCTCAGCACGATGGCCGAGTTCGTCAAGGCCCGGAACCTGCGCGCCCGGTCGCGCGCGACGCTCCTCGTCCTCGACGCGGACGACCGCTGGGTCGAGGTGCGCGCCGACGCCGAGCTGGTCGCCGGCGCCGCCGGCGCGGTGACCGCGCGCCTCCACGCGCGGCGGATCGTCTGCGACGCCATCCACGCCTGAGGCGCCGCACGCCCCCGGTCGGCGCGCCACGCGGCCCCACGCCCGCCGTCCGGCGCTACACGCGACCGAGGCTCAGGCCCCACCCGCGCTCGGGCACGGGGAACTCGCGCGGCGGCTCGGCCGCGACCCCGCCGCCGCCGATGGTCCGCGCCCACTCCCGGACCATCGCCATGTCCCGCCAGTCGCCCGGGTGCACGTACCCGTCGAGGCCGGACGCGACCTTCGGGTCGAGCTTGCCGCCGAACGTGGCGTGCCCGCGCACGTCCACGCCGCGCAGCACCGTCGAGACGGACCACGGCGGCTCGGTGTCCAGCCCGCACAGCCGCTCGAGCTCCGCGTCGGCCTCGGGCGTGCCGCCGAGCGGCCCGCTCGAGAACAGCCAGACGGGCGTGCCGCGCAGGCTCCGCAGCCGCTTGGCCAGGCGCCGCCCGTCCCACAGCCACTGGTCGTGGTAGATCGCGGACCCCAGGACGACGACGTCGTACTCGTCTGCGCTGGTGACCACGCCGGCGGGGAGGAGGCGCACCTGGTGACCGCACGAGTGCAGCACCGAGCCCACGGCCTGCGCGATGCCTTTCGTAGCGCCGTGCCGTGTCGCGTAGGTGACCAGCACCCTCGCTGCCATGGCGCCTCCGGTGTGGGCCGGCGCGGACGGCGCCGTTGCCGTCCGTCACCGGGTCGCTCACGGGTGAGCCGCGCGGGACCCGGTCCTTCGAGGCTGGTCCAGGCGGCGCCGTCCGAACGAGGGACCAAGGTCCCGGGTGGCCTCGGCGAGCGCACGACGACCCCGGCCGAACCCGCCCATCGAGGACATTTTCCCTGGTCAGCCCGGTGCAAACCATGATCACCCGTGTCGGTGGCCGGGCCTACCGTGGGCCCCGGCGGGCGCCGACCGAGGGCGGCCGCGCGGACGAGGAGGCGGCGGTGCGGTACGGGATCGAGGTCGTGCCCTTCGGGCCCTACGCGGAGCCGGGGCCGGTCGTGGAGCTGGCCCGCGCGGCCGAGGCCGCGGGCTGGGAGGCCCTGGCCATCTGGGACCACTGCCACTTCTGGGGCGGCGTCGCCGACCCGTGGGTCACCCTGGCGGCGGTCGCCTGCGCGACCGAGCGCCTGCGCCTCGTGACCGACGTCGTGCCCGTCCCCCGCTACCGGCCGCACCTGCTCGCGCGCTCGGTGCACGCGCTGGACGCGCTCAGCGGCGGCCGGGTGGTCCTCGGCGCCGGTCTCGGCGTCGCCGAGGACCTCGGCCCGGTCGGCGACCACCGCGACGACCGCACGCGCGCCGCCATGACCGACGAGGCGCTCGACCTCGTCGTGCGGTGGTGCGCGGGCGAGACGGTGGAGCACCGCGGCGAGCACTACGTCGCCGAGGGCGTGCAGGTGGCGTCGCGTGCCGTCCAGGCACCGCGGGTCCCCGTGTGGATCGGCGGGTGGAGCCGCCCCGCGCTGCGCCGGGCCGCCCGGTGGGACGGCTGGACCGCCGCCGTCATCGACGAGACGGCGGCCGTCCGCTGCCCGCCCGAGGGCATCGCCGGGTCGGTGCAGCGGCTCCGTGAGCTCGGCGTGGGCCCGGACTTCGACGTCGCCGTCAACGGGACCACGGCGCCGGGCGAGCGCGGGCTCGTGCCCGAGTACGCCGAGGCCGGTGCGACGTGGTGGCTCGAGTCGGTGTTCGGGCTGCGCGGGTCGCACGAGGAGATGCTCGAGCGGGTCGCCGCGGGCCCGCCCCGCTGAGCCCTCCCCCGGCCCGACGGCGGCCGCCGGGCCGGGTGGTCGGCCCGCCGGCGCGGTGGCCCGGCGCGCGGCCGGGGCGCACCCTGGACGGGAAGACCGGGGCCCAGGCGGTGGTTATACCCCGTAGGGTATCCTCCAGAGTCGACCCGAGGGAGCCGCATGTCCACCGTCACCCTGACCGCCGAGAACTTCGAGTCCACGGTCACCGAGAACGAGATCGTCCTCGTGGACTTCTGGGCCGACTGGTGCGGCCCGTGCCGCATGTTCGCGCCGATCTACGAGCGCGCCTCCGAGACGCACCCCGACATCGTGTTCGGCAAGGTCGACACGGAGGCGGAGCAGGCGCTCGCGGCGCAGGCCGGCATCACCGCGATCCCGACGCTCATGATCTTCCGCGACGGCGTGCTGCTCTTCGCCCAGCCCGGCGCGCTCCCCGCGCCCGCGCTCGAGGACCTCATCGGCCAGGCCCGCGCGCTCGACATGGACGAGGTGCGGCGGGAGATCGCCGAGCACGACCACGACCACTCCGACCACGAGCCGCACGCCCACTGAGCGGCGCCGGCCGCCCGGCGGTCAGCCCAGCCCGAGCGCCCGGAGCGCGCGGTCGGCGACCTCGTCGGGCGGCACGTCCGCCGCGACGACGACCCCGTCCTCGTCCGCGTCGAGCGGCTCGAGCGTCGCGAGCTGCGACGGCAGCAGCGACGGCGGCATGAAGTGCCCGGACCGGGCGGCCATGCGCGCGGCGATCGTGGCCGGGTCCGCGACGAGGTGCACGAACCGCACCCGGCCCTCGGCCCCCCGCAGCACGTCCCGGTACGCGCGGCGGAGCGCCGAGCACGTGACGACGGCGCCCCGGCCCGCGCGCGCCTCGGCCGTCAGCCACGCCCGCAGCGCCTCGAGCCAGGGGCGGCGGTCCTCGTCCGTCAGCGGGACGCCGGCGCGCATCTTCGCGACGTTCGCCGCCGGGTGGAGGTCGTCCGCCTCGGCGCACGGCCGGCCCAGCCGCGCCGCGAGGATGCCCGCGACCGTCGTCTTGCCCGAGCCCGCCACGCCCATGACGACGACGTGCACGGGGCCGTCGTCGGGCGGGTGGGGACCGCCGTCGGGCGGGTGGGGACCGCCGTCGGGCGGGTGGGGCGCGGTCACGCGGCCACTCTGTCAACCACGGGTGGAGGTCGCCAGCAGCGTCTCGTCCCGGAGGTGGACGGGGGTCCCTGCCGCGCCCACTAGACTTCAGCCGTGATCTTCAAGGGGGTCGGCGAGGGGCGTCCCTATCCCGACCATGGGCTGACCACTGCCAAGCAGTGGGCCGACGTGCCGCCCCGTCAGGTCCGGCTCGACGAGCTGGTGACCACCAAGCGCACCCTCGACCTCGACGCGCTGCTCGCCGAGGACTCCACGTTCTACGGCGACCTGTTCGCGCACGTCGTGCAGTACAAGGGCGTGCTCTACCTCGAGGACGGCCTGCACCGCGCCGTCCGCGCCGCGCTCCAGCAGCGGCCCGTGCTGCACGCCCGCGTGCTGGTCCTGGACGACTGATGTCGCAGCACCACCCGGACCCGGCCCGGGCCCTGCGCCGGCGCCGCAAGCACGAGCGCCAGGCCGTCATCTTCGGCTCCCTCATCGCGTTCCTCGCCCTGGCCGGCCTCGGCGCGACGGCGGTCTACACCGGCGCGATGGAGGTCTCCTTCCTCGAGCGCGACTTCACGACGCCGGAGCCCGAGGACACCGGGCCCGCGTTCGCCCCGCCGCCGTGCCTGGCCGAGGACACCCTCCCCGTCGACCCGGCCACGACGCAGATCCGGGTGCTCAACGGCACGTCGCGCCCCGGCCTCGCGGGCGCGACCGACACCGAGCTCAAGGCGCGCGGGTTCGTGACCATCGAGGTCGGCAACTTCCGCCCGACGGGCGTGCAGGGCACCGCGCGCATCCGGTTCGGCGAGCTCGGGGTCGCGGCGGCCTACACGGTCGCGGCGCACGTCGCCGACCCGGTCTTCGTCCTCGACCGGCGCACCGACGCCACCGTCGACATCATCATCGGCGAGGAGTGGAACGCCCTGGTCGCGGTCGAGGAGGTGCAGCTCGCGCCCACCGAGCCGCTCGCCAACCCGACCGGCTGCATCCCGCTCGACCAGGCCCTGGCGAAGGCCCAGCCGGCCCCCTCGCCGTCGCCGAGCCCGTCCGCCGAGGCGGCGACCGAGGAGACCGCCGCGGGCTGACCGCCCCCGCCTGTGCGGAAGGGCCCGACCAGGGTCCGGCGCAGGTCCGACGCGCGGCCCCGTGCCCGGACGAACCCGTGCCCCCGAGGCCCGGCCGACCGGCGCTCGGGTCGGCCGGGCCGCGGGGGCACGGGCCGGGGGGCGACGCCCGGCGCGGGGGGCGCCGGGCTGCGGATCAGGCCGTGGTGGCGTCCTCCTCGGCGGTGGGCTCGGGGGCGGCGCCGTCGCCGTCGGCCGGCGCGGTGTCGACGGCGGCGAGGGCCGCGAGCTCGTCCTCCGACGGGACCGACGCCGGCGTCGCGGCCTCCCAGTGCGTGCCGCGCCAGCGGGAGATCGCCCGCATGCCGTGGTAGAGCACGAGGACGGCGGCGGTGCCGATCGCGATGCCCTTGAACTCGAGCCCGCCCTCGGTGACGAACTGGAAGTCCGCGGCCGCGATGATGAGGCCGACGCCCGCGACCGTGAGGTTGACCGGGTCGGCAAAACTCACGCGGTTCTGCACCCAGATCCGGGCGCCGAGGATGCAGATCATGCCGTAGAGCACGGTGCCGGCGCCGCCGAGGACGCCCGGCGGCACGGTCGCCACGAGCGCGCCGAACTTCGGCGAGAGGCTGAGCAGCAGCGCGGTCGCGCCGGCCACCCAGTACGCCGCGGTCGAGTAGACCTTGGTGGCCGCCATGACGCCGATGTTCTCGGCGTACGTCGTCGTGCCGGAGCCGCCGCCCGCGCCCGCGAACGTCGTCGCGAGGCCGTCGGCGAGCAGCGCCCGGCCGATGAGCCCGTCGTAGTCCTGGCCGGTCATCGCGGCGACGGACTTCACGTGGCCGACGTTCTCGGCGATGAGCACGAACACCACGGGCAGGAACAGGCCGAGGATGCCGAGGTCGAACGTCGGCGTCGTGAACTCCGGCAGGCCCAGCCAGGCCGCGTCGTTCACGGGCTCGAAGTCGACCTCGTCCTGGATCACGGCCGCCAGGTACCCGATGACGACGCCGACGAGGATCGCGAGGCGGCCGATCATGCCGCGGAAGAACACGGTGATGACGGCGATCGCCGCGATCGTGATGATCGCCGTCAGCGGCGCGACCTGGACGCTGCCCCACGCGGCGGGCGCGAGGTTGATGCCGATGAGCGCGACGATCGTGCCGGTGACGATCGGCGGCATCACGACGTCGATCCAGCGCGCGCCCGCGAGGTGCACGACGAGGCCGATGATCGCCAGGGTGACGCCCGCGGCGAGGATGCCGCCCAGCGCCGTCGACATCCCGCCGTCGGCCATGGCCGCGAGGACGGGGGCGATGAACGCGAACGACGACCCGAGGTAGCTCGGCAGGCGGTTCCCCGTGACGAGGAGGAACGTGAAGGTGCCGATGGCCGAGAAGAACAGCGTCGTGGAGGCGGGGAACCCGGTGATCGCCGGCACCAGGATCGTGGCGCCGAACATGGCGACCACGTGCTGCATGCCGATGCCCACGGTGCGCGGCCAGGTGAGCCGCTCCTCAGGGGCCACCACCGTCCCCGGCGTCACCCGCCGCCCGTCGCCGTGGACCCGCCAACCGATGCTGCTCATGCCCTGACTCCCTCGGTCCGGGGGCCGCCGTCCGGTGACGCGGAGGGGGCGTCAGCGCGCGACCCGGACGAACGATAGCGAGCGCCCCCGGCGCGTGGAGGTCGTATGGGATGCTCGTTCTCGCGTGTCGGCGCCGCCGACGTCTGCGAGGAGGACTCGTGAGCGAGCAGGACCCCACTTCGACGCCGGCGAGCGCCCAGCCGACCCCTCCCTACGAATGGCGCGGTGACCCGTCCGGGCAGCCCGCGACGGCCCAGCCGGCGGCGCCGTACACCCAGGAGCCGGGCTCCCCGTACACCCAGCAGGCCGCCTCGCCGTACGCCCAGCAGGCCGCCTCCCCCTACGCCCAGCAGCCCGCCTCGCCGTACGCGCAGCAGCCCGCCTCCCCGGTCGCCCAGCAGCCCGCCGCGTCGTCGTACCCGTCCGGCGGGTACCCGAGCGCCGGGTACCCGGGCGCCCAGGCGTACGGCGCGTACGGGTACGCGACGCCGACCCCGGCGACGAACACGCTCGCCGTCGTCGCGCTCGTGCTGGGCATCTGCGGCCTCACGGTCATCCCCCTGGCCGCCTCGATCGCCGCGGTCATCTGCGGGCACGTCGCCCGCCGCCAGATCCGCGAGCGCGGCGAGGGCGGCGACGGGATGGCCCTCGGCGGCCTCATCACCGGCTACATCGGGGTCGCCGGGCTGGTCCTCATCCTGCTGTTCTTCGTGCTCATCCCGGTGATCGCGATCACGGGCAGCTCCTCCTGACCGCGGTGCGCCGGCCGCTGCCGCGCCCGACGTCGGCCCGGCGCCCCCCGGGCGACGGCGTCGCGCTCTGGGTGGCGTTCGCCCTCGTCCACGCGGGGCTCACCTGGCTGGGCGTCGTCGTCGCGCCGGCGTCGTCGTTCGCCGACGTCGACCTGTACCGCTGGTGGGTCCACCTCGGCCTCGACCACGGCCACTGGCCCGTGCTCGACGAGCCGTGGGTGTACCCCGTCGGGGCGCTGCTGCCCATGGTCCTGGCGGGCCTCGCCACGACGTGGTCGACCACCGGCTACGCCGTCGCCTGGTGCGTGCTCGTCACGGCGCTCGACGCCGCCGCGACCCTCGCCCTCGTCTCCCGTCCCGACCGTCCCGGCCGCGCGACGGCGGAGCCGCGCGTCTCGACGGCCGGCGCCTGGTGGTGGCTCGGCTTCCTCGCGCTCCTGGGGCCGGTGGCGATCGGCCGGCTCGACGCGGTCGTCGCGCCGCTCGTCGTGCTCGCCCTCCTGGCGGCCCGACGCCGGCCGGCGGTGGCGTCCGCCGTCGTCACCCTGGGCGCGTGGATCAAGGTGGCCCCGGGGGTGCTCGTGCTGCCCCTCCTCGCCGCGGCGCGCCGGCCGCTGCGCGAGGTGGTGGCCCCGGCCGCGGCGGTGTGCGCCGTCGTCGCGGGCGCGGTCGCCGCGGGGGGCGGGCTGCGGCACCTCACGTCCTTCGTCACGACGCAGGCGTCGCGGGGGCTGCAGGTCGAGGCCGTCGCGGCGACGCCGTGGGTGCTCGCGCTGCCGTGGCGCGACGACGTCGCGGTGGAGCTCAACGACGTGCTGATCACGTGGGAGGTGCACGGACCGGGCACGGCGGCGGTGGCGGGCGTCCTCGACGTGCTCATGGTCGTCGCCGTCGCGGCGGCCGCGGGCGCGCTGTGGCTGGCCCGGCTCGAGGGCCGGGCCGCCGAGGCGCTGCTCCCGGGCGCGCTCGTGCTCACGCTGCTGCTCGTCGTGCTCAACAAGGTGGGCTCGCCGCAGTTCCTCGCCTGGGTGGCGGCGCCCGTCGCGGTCGCCCTCGGCCGGCCGGGCCGGAGCGACCGCGCGTGGCGACGGCGGGCGGCCGCGGTGGCGCTCGTCGCCGCGGGGCTGACCCAGCTCGTCTTCCCGTGGGGCTACGGCGGCCTGCTCGCCGGGGACTGGCCGGTCGCCGTCGTGCTCGCGGCGCGGAACGTGGCGCTGGTCGCCCTCCTGGTCGTCGCCGCCCAGGGGCTGGCGGCGGTGACGCGGCGCACCCCGGAGCAGCGCGCCGCGCCCGCCGGGGCTCAGCCGACCTGAGGCGCGACCTCCGCGGCCACGAGCTCGAGGTGGTCGAGGTCGTGCAGGTCGAGCGTCTGCAGGTACACCCGCTGCACGCCGACCTCCGCGAGCGCGCCGAGCCGGTCGACGGCCTCCGCCACCGTGCCCGCCACCCCGTTCCGGCGCAGCTCGTCCGGCTCGCGCCGGAGGAAGGCGGCCCGCCGGGCCACCTCGGCGTCGTCGGCGCCGACGCACAGCACGAGGGCCACGGAGTACGTGAGGTCGTCCGGGTCGCGGCCGATGTCCTCGCACGCGGCGCGCACCCGGCCGAAGATCGCGGGGATCTCGTCGATCTCGGGGAACGCGGCGTTGAACTCGTGCGCGAACCGGGCGGCGAGGGCCGGCGTCCGGCGCGGCCCGTTCCCGCCCACGATGACGGGCACCGACGCCGCCCCGGGCACCCGGACGCCGTCGCGCACCGCGACCTGCTGCACGGGCTTGGGCAGCGCGGGCGAGTCGGTGAGCGTGTAGTGGGCGCCGGAGTGCGAGAAGAGCTCCCCGAAGGGGGTCTGCCACAGGCCCGTGATCACCTCGAGCTGCTCGGCGAGGATGCCGAACCGCTTCTCGGGGAACGGGATGCCGTACGCGGCGTGCTCGGCGGCGAACCAGCCGGCGCCGAGGCCGAGCTCGACGCGCCCGCCGGACATCTGGTCGACCTGCGCGACCTGGACGGCCAGGATCCCCGGCCACCGGAACGTCACCGACGACACGAGGGTCCCGAGCCGGATGCGCGAGGTCTCGCGCGCGAGCCCGGCGAGCGAGGTCCAGGCGTCCGTGGGGCCGGGCGGGCCGGGGCGGCTCATGGACAGGTAGTGGTCGGAGCGGAAGAACCCGTCGAAGCCGAGGCGCTCGGTCGCCTGCGCGACGGCGAGGAGGTCGTCGTACGTGGCCCCCTGCTGGGGCTCGGTGAAGATCCGCAGGTCCATGGCCGCAGCCTGCCTCACGACGCGGCCGGGTGCCCTCGCGTCCCGCCGGAAGAGACCGCCGCCGCGTCGACGGACAGCACCACGCAGCACCGGTCGGGCGCCGGGTCGAGCCGCGCCCGCACGTCCGCCCCGACCGCGCCGCCGACGAGCGCCTCGAGCAGCGTGAGGTTCATCCCGCAGACCAGATCCGTGTGCTCGCGGGCGAGCGCGTGGAAGGGGCAGTTGACGAGCGTGACGTCCGCGCCGCCGTCGGGCCGGGGCCGCACGCGCGGCTCGTAGCCCCACGCGGCGAGGACGTCGCGGAGGGCGCCGACGACGTCGGTCGCGTCCGGCAGGCCGGCCGCCTCCGCGATCCGCCGGCCCCGGGCCGCGGCGACGGCGGCGAGCTCGTCGGCGACGGGGGTGCCCCGCGCGGCCGACGTCTCGATGGCGGCCGCCATGAGCTCGCCCGCGAGGTCGTAGCGGCGCTCGGGCAGCGACACGGCGACCTCGGCCGGGGCGCGGCGGTAGAGCTTGGCGGGCCGGCCCGCGCCGGGGCCCGTGCGCCCGGTCGTGCGGCGGTACTCGACGGTGAGCAGGCCCTCCTCGACGAGCCGGTCGAGGTGGAACCGCGCGACGTGCGGGGGCACGCCGAGCGCGGTCGCGGCGCCGTGCCGGCTCACGGGGCCGTCGGCCTCGACGACGTGCCGGTACAGCGCCCGCCGCACGGGCTCGGCGAGCGCGCCGACGCCGCTGACGCGCCGCGCGAAGTCGTCGTCGCGCACGCGCTCACCTCCCGCTGACGGCCGGCCACCGGTGACCGGACCGGCCTTGACGCTACTCGCGCCCGAGTCTAACGTCTAGTTCACTCTCACTTAGAAGGAGCCGCCATGACCGCCGTGCCCGCCCTCCGCGTGGTCCCCGAGGTCGCCGCGCCGGACCTCGAGGCGGCCACGGTCGCCGCGCGCGCGTTCCTCCAGGCGCTCGGCCTGCCGCTCGACGGCGCCGGCATGGCCGCGAGCCCCCGGCGCATGGCCGCCGCGTGGTCGGAGATGCTCTCCCCGCAGCCCTTCGACCTCACGACCTTCCCCAACGACGGCGGGTACCGCGAGGTCGTCGTCGCCCGCGACCTGCCCGTGCACTCCATCTGCGAGCACCACCTGCTGCCGTTCACGGGCGTCGCGCACGTCGCCTACGCCCCCGGCGAGCGGATCCTCGGGCTGTCGAAGATGGCCCGGCTCGTCGAGATGTTCGCCCGCCGCCCGCAGGTGCAGGAGCGGCTCACGCAGCAGGTCGCGGACTGGCTCGACGAGAACCTCGGCGCCCGAGGGGTGGGGGTCGTCGTCGAGGCGCACCATCAGTGCATGAGCCTCCGCGGTGTCCGCACCCCGGCCGCCACGACCGTCACCGCCGCGTTCCACGGGTCGCTGCGGGAGCCGGCCGCGCGCGCCGAGCTGCTCGCCCTCGTCCGCGCCTCGCCCGACGGTGTCGCCCCCTCCCCGTCCGACGACGTCGCCGCCTCCTCGCCCGACGACGTCGCCCCCGCGGGGGTGGCGCCGTGACCGCCCGGGGGGTCGTCGTCGTCGGGGCGGGGCTCACGGCGGCGGTGCTCGCGGAGACCCTGCGGAACGAGGGCTGGACCGGCCCGGTGACGATCGTCGGCGCCGAGCCGCACCGGCCCTACGAGCGCCCGGTGCTCTCCAAGGGCTACCTGCTGGGGAACGAGCCGCACGACGCGGCCTTCGTCCACCCGCCCGAGTGGTACCCGGACCACGACGTCGACCTGCGCACGGGGGTGCGCGTCGTCGCCGTCGACCGGGCCGCGGCGGAGGCCGTGCTCGACGACGGCACGCGCCTGCCGTACGACGACCTCGTCCTCGCCACGGGCGCCTCGCCGCGGCGGCTCGACGTGCCGGGCGCCGACCTGCCCGGCGTGCGCTACCTGCGCCGGATCGAGGACGCCGACCGCCTCCTCGCGGCCTTCGGGGACGCGCGCCGGCTCGCCGTCGTCGGCGGCGGCTGGATCGGCCTCGAGGTGACCGCGGCCGCACGGGCCGCCGGCCTCGACGTGACGGTGCTCGAGGCCGGCGATCTGCCGCTCGGCCGGGTGCTCGGCCCGGAGATGGCGCGCGTCTTCGTCGACCTGCACCGCGAGCACGGCGTCGACGTCCGCACGGGCGTGCAGGTGCGCGCCATCGAGGCCGACGGCGGGCGGCGCGTGGCGGGGGTCCGCCTCGGCGACGGCTCGCTCGTCCCCGCGGACCTCGTCGTCGTCGGCATCGGCGCGGTGCCGGAGACCGGGCTCGCCGAGCAGGCGGGGCTCGAGGTGCGGGGCGGCGTCGTCGTCGACGAGCACCTGCGCACGGCGGACCCGCGCATCCTCGCCGCGGGCGACGTCGCGCTCGCGCCGCGCCCCGCCCTCGGCGGGCGCGCGCTGCGGGTGGAGCACTGGGCCAACGCCCGGCGGCACGGCGAGCTGGCCGCGCGCACGATCATGGGCGCCGACGCCGTCGACGAGCGCCTGCCGTACTTCTACACGGACCAGTACGACCTGGGGATGGAGTACGTCGGGTACGCCGAGCCCGAGGGCCCCGAGGCGTACGACGAGGTGGCCGTGCGCGGCGACCTCGGCCGGCGCGAGCTCATCGCGTTCTGGCTGCGCGAGGGCCGCGCGGTCGCGGGGATGAACGTCAACGTCTGGGACGTCACGGAGGACATCGAGGCGCTGATCCGCGCGGGCGGCGGGCCGGACGACCGGGAGTGGCCCGTCCCCTGAGGCGACGGGCCGCGTCGGGCGGGGCCGTCGTCGGGAGCCGGGGCTCAGCCGACGGTGGAGATGGCGTGCAGCAGGCCGCCCACGAAGAGGGCGCTGACGACCGCGGTGCCCGCCGCGGCGAGGATCACGGCGAGGAACCCGAGGACGACGACGGTCCACAGGACGCCCTTGGCCCAGACCATGGCGGGACGGTAGCGCCCGAAGCGGCGACGGCGACGCCGCCATTCGGGTCACGTCGGGTGAATTCTCCGGCGGGCGCCGGGAGTGGGCCCGGCGCCGGCGGTCCCGACCCGGCCTGCGGCCGGCCCTGGCGGCCGGCCCCGCGTCAGCCCTCCTCGTCCAGGCTGATCGCCTCGAGCGCGGCGTCGAGCGCCGCGCCGAACGCCTCGGCGTCGGTGAGGTCGCCCTCGTACGGCTCGTCGAGGATCCAGACGCCGGACTCGACCACCGGGCCGATGACCGTGTCGACGGCGCCGGTCGCGGCCCGCTCGATCGCGCCCTCGACCCACTCGGCGAAGCGGTCGCCCTGGACGCAGCGCGCCACGGCGTCGTCGGTGATGCCCGCGTCGGCGAGGATCGCGGCGAGGTCCGCGCCGGTCGCCGTCGCGAGCCGGTCCTGCGCGGCGAGGAGGGCGCCGTGCGCGGTGAGGCCGTCGTCGGGCCGGGTGTCCGCGACGCAGGCGAGGGCGCGCGCGGCGGCGACGGCCGCCTGGCTCTGCCCGATGGCGTGGATCTCGACGGTGACGTCGCCCTCCGCGACGCGCTCGGTGAGGTCCTCGCCCACGGCTGCCCAGAACGCGGCGGCGTCGGGGTCGGTGTAGTCGGCGTAGACCTTGACGTCGACGATGCCGAACGCGCGCACGTGCGAGGTCGCCTGCGCCGGGGCGCCGGGGCCGTTCGGGTCGGTGGTCAGGCCGATGACCTTCTCGGTGTCGCCGTAGAGCACGATCCCGTCGGACCGCATGTTCTCCGGGCCCGTGCGGCGGGCGCGCTCGCGCGCGGCCTGCACCTGGGTCACGGTGATCGTCGCGACGACGGCGACGACGACCACGGCCGCGAGCGCCGCGAGGATCCGGTTCCGCCGACGGCGGCGGGCCTCCTCGCGCGCGCGGCGCTCCGCCTCGCGCCGGGCGGCCTCCCTGGCGGCCTTGCTGGCCGCCTTCCCTCGCTTCGTCGCGGCGTAGCTCATGGACGTCCTCGTCCTCCGGGCGTGGGCCGGCTCGACCGGCCACCGGTCAGGGTCGAGGAGGATCATGCCGCGCCCGGAGCCCGCGTGGCTGGGCCTTAGGTGTGTGTCCCCTGTGCGTTCGCCGTGCGTCAGGGGTGCGCGGGGGTCACGCGGCCCTCGGCTCCGCGACGACCTCGAGCGTCCACGGCTGCCGCGGCCGCGCGGGCGGGACCGCGACGGCCGGCCACCGGTCGGCGAGCGCGTCGGGCAGCGCGTCGGGCGCGCCGACGTCGGCGCCCGTCTCGAGCGGCTCGAGCGCGGGCAGGCCGACGAGCCGCGAGCACACGTGGAGCCGGTAGGGCGGGATCCGGTCGTCCGGGCGCAACGCGCCCCACAGCCCGGACACGACGACGACGCCGGCCGCCGCCCGCCGTCGGGGCGCCGGCGAGAGCGTGGCCGCGTCGAGCGCGTCGAACAGCACGCCCCGGTACACCTCGAGCGCCGGCCGGGCGGGCAGCTCGCGCAGGCGGGCGTTGCGGGCGACCTCGTCCGCGACGGCCGGCCCGACGAAGAACCGCGCGGGCGCGTCGGGCTCGCGGGTGGTCGCGATCGCGGCGGCGAGCACGCGCTCGCGCGCCGGCGTGAGCTCGGGGAACGACAACGCCGCGAGGTCGACGGGCGCCCCGCGGGGCGCGGGCTCCGCCTTGGTCTCCGACGGCGGCAGGACGACGAGCACGACGCCGATCCTCCCCCACCCCGCCGACGCCGCCACCCGAAGAGCGGGACCCGGGTTGCCGGACCGGCGACGGAACCGGCGATCCCGGACGGCCCGCCCGCGGGCCGCGCCGCCCCGGCTACGGTGGGCGCCCACACGGGCGAGCCGGAAGGCGGGTGAAGTGAGCACGCAGCGGGGCGAGGCGCGGGACGGGGCGGACCACACGCCGTCGGACGGGGCGGACCACACGCCGTCGGACGGGGCGGACCACACGCCGTCGGGCTTCGAGGACGTGCCGATCCCGGTCGGCGGCGGGTTCTGGCGCGCGCTCGGGCGCAACGGCGCGCTCGTGGCGGGCTACGGGCTCCTCGCCGTCCACGTCGGCGTCGTCGTCGGCGTCGCGGTCGCCCTCGCCCGGGACGGGCTGCCGTACGCGACGGAGCGCCGCCTCGCGTCCCTCACGATCTGGTCGACGGTGCTGCTGCCGCTGCTCGCGCTGTGCTTCATCAGCATCGGCGAGCTCCTCCGCCGGGCCCGGTGGGGCGGGCCGTCGGGGCACCGCGCGGGCGCGGCGCTCCCGCAGGGCTCCGTGACCGTGGCCCTGCGGCTGCTGCCGGTGCGCTGGAACGTCGTCTGGATCGTCCTGGCCGCCGCGCCGGCCTGGCTGACCCTGGAGTACGCGGTCCGCGACATCGGTGAGCCGTACGTGTTCCGGACCCACCTCGAGACGACGCTCGTCGTCAACGGGATCTTCGCCGCGGGCGCGCTCGGCGCGGCGGTGGGGGCACTGGTCAAGAAGGTGGCCTGGCTGCGCCGGCGGGGGGGCCTCGTGCCCGACCGCGGCGTGGGGGAGGCGCCCGACGCCGACCTGCCGGGCCGGCGCTTCTGGCGCTCGTTCGGCTTCCGGTGGCGCTTCGACATCTGGCTGTGCGGCTTCGGCGTCATCGGGCTGTGGATCGGCGGGCTGGCGCTGCGCCTCGCACCCGAGCTGGCCGGTGCGCAAGCAGCCGGCGGGGGGTTCGCCGCCGTCGGGGCCGTCCTCATGGGCGTCGGCCTCTGGGCGACGACCCAGTTCTGGCGCACGGGCGAGCACCTCGCGTCGGCCGAGTCGGCCGCCTGAGCGGCGGCCACGGCGAGTGGCCAAAACCGTAGCGAAACTGCTACGGTTTTGGCCAAGCGGGAGGGCGAAGTGACATACAGGCAGGCGCTGCGCGACCTGGCGTACGACACGCACGGTGTCGTGACGCTCGCGGACGCCCGCGAGTCCGGTGTCCCGGCCTCTGCCGTCCGGCAACTCGCACAGCGTGGCTTTCTCGAACGGTTGGGCACGGGTGTGTACCGGGTGCAAGAGCTGCCCCGGGGTCCTCTGGACGATTTCGCGGAGGCGGTGGCCCTCGTCGGCAGGGACGCGGTCCTCGCGGACGAAGCCGTCCTCGCCGCTCACGACCTGGCCCAGGTCAACCTGCGTCGCATCAAGGTCGCGACTCCCACGCCGAGCCGCGTACGCCGTCGGCTCCCCCCGACCATCGAGGTCGTCCGCCGTCGAGTCGCCGCCTCTGATCGCGACGACATCGACGGCATCCCCGCCATGTCCATCCCTGCCGCCCTGCTCGCGAGCACCGGTCGCGTCATGCGTGAACGACTGCTCGAGGCAGCCCACCGAGCCCGGGCGCGGGGCCTCATCAGCCGAGCCGACGCAGAGCGCGTCACCCGTGCGATCGCACGCTCCAGCCGCGCACCGTCCGTCGCCTCGTGAGCACGTCCCAGGCGGTGAGCAGGGCGCCCGCCACGGTCAACAAGCTGCGCAGCGCCATCAGCGCCGCCGCGAAGAACCGCGGTGCGACGGTCAGACGCATTCAAGCGCTCGTCGGGAACGTGATCGTCGCCCAGCTGTTGCCGGACTCGGCGGTGAAGGGCGGCACCGGCCTGAAGCTCCGCTTCGGTGACCGCATCACGCGGGAGACCCCGGACCTCGACACAGCCTTCCGCGGAGACCGTGACGCATTCGTGGCGGAGCTCAACAGTCGGCTCACGGCTGGCTGGGCCGACTTCTCTGGTCGCGCGGTCGCTGGTGACCAACGCGCACCGGCTGACCTGCTGAACCGCGTACCCGCCTCGTACGTCATGCAGCCGGTGCGCGTCCGCCTCACCTACCGCAAGCGGGACTTCATGAGCGTCGAACTCGAGATCGGGTACGACGAGCTCGAGGCGACGACCAACGAGCCCGTCGAGAGCGAGATGTCCGCCGAGGTCCTCGAACTCTTCGCCGAGCTCGGCCTACCCGAGCCGGCACCGGTCAGAGTGCTGCCGCTGCACCACCAGATCAGCCAGAAGCTGCACGCCTGCACGGAGCCCGGGAGCAGCCGGGCTCACGACCTCGTCGACTTGCAGCTCCTCGTGCCGCAGGCCGACACGCAACTGGTCCGGGAGACGGCCGAGAGGCTGTTCCGCTTCCGCCGTCAGCACCGCTGGCCACCGACCCTCACCCCGGGTTCCCAGTGGCGGGCGCTCTACGACGAAGCCGCGGAAGGTCTCGAGGTGCTCGACTTCGACGCCGCTGTGGCGTGGGTCAACGAGTACATCCGCCGGCTGTCGACCCCGTAGGTCTCATGGGCGTACCACCTGAGGGGCCCGCGCCCGGCGACGACGAAGGGCCCCGGTCGCCCGGGGCCCTTCGCTCAGGTGCGGTAGCGGTGAGATTCGAACTCACGGTGGGCGTCAACCCACACACGCTTTCGAGGCGTGCTCCTTAGGCCGCTCGGACACGCTACCCAGCGGAGTGAGGATACCCGCTCGCCGCGCGGCGCTCCGAATCGGAGCGGGTGCCGCGCCCGCTCAGCGCGGCGGCAGCTCGGCGGGCAGCCCGAACCGCTTGAACAGGCTCGTGTCGAACCACGCCGTGACCGCCGCGACCCCGCCCTCGGTGACCGTGAGGTGCTGGAGCTGGAAGGCGCGGTGCACTCCGTCGTGGTCGAGCATGTAGAGCCCGAAGGCGGGCGAGCCGTTCGCGGAGGTGCGCACCATCCGCATCGACTCCGGCCCGGTGGCGGGGCAGTGCCGGCGGATGAGCCGGCCGATGTCCTCGGCCCCGACGTACCAGTCGGTGTACGGCGGCATGTCCCACACGGCGTCGGCGGTGAGCAGGCGGACGATCCGGTCGACGTCGTAGTGCTCGAACGCCTCCACGTAGGCCTCGAGCAGCTCGGCGACGCGCGGGTCGTCGGCGGGCAGCGGAGCCGGGGGCGCGCCCGCCTCCTGGACCCGGGCGAGGTGCGCCCGCGCCCGCTGCAGCGTCGACGTCACGGCGCCCACGGACAGCCCGAGCGCCTCCGCGACCTCGTCGGCGTGCCAGGCCAGCACGTCCCGCAGCACCAGCACGGCCCGCTGCTGCCCCGTCAGGTGCTGCAGCGCGGCGACGAACGCCAGCCGCACCGACTCGCGGTCCACCACGGCGGCCTCGGGGTCGTCGGGCGCGTGGCCCCACAGCACCTCGTCGGGCACGGGCTCGAGCCACGGCACCTCGGGGTGCCGGTGGAGCTCGGCCTCCGGGTCGGCGGGCGGCGCGCCCACGCCCGCGGGCAGCGGCCGCCGCGCGCGCCCCTCGAGCGCGGTGAGGCACGTGTTCGTCGCGATCCGGTACATCCACGTGCGCACCGACGACCGGTTCTCGAACCCGTGGAACGAGCGCCAGGCCCTCAGGTAGGTCTCCTGGACGAGGTCCTCGGCCTCCTGGATCGAGCCCATCATCCGGTAGCAGTGGGCGAGCAGCTCGCGGCGCAGCGGCCCCGCGAGCTCGAGGAAGGCGTCCTGCGGCACGGTCCGCGTCACCCCTCGACCGTAGGTCGCACCGCCGACATTCACCAGGCCCCCGCCGGTTCTGATCCTGCGGGCGCCGCCCCGCCGCCGCCCCGACCCCGGTGACGCAGGTCACGCCCTACACCCGATGACTCCCGCCCCCGCCGCCGGTCAGTACCGCGAGCGCAGCCAGGAGGTGCCGGTGCAGCGGATGGTCGTCGTCAACCTCCCCGTCCGGGACCTGCCCGCCTCGGCGGACTTCTACCGGGCGCTCGGCTTCGCCGTCGACGAGGACTTCTGCGAGACGGAGGCCGTCTCCGTGCGGGTGGCGCCCGGCGTCGTCGTCATGCTGCTCAGCAGGGAGCGGTTCGCCGCGTTTCTCGGCCCGGACGGGCTCCGCGGCCGCCCGCCGACGCCGGCCCTCACCTCCCTCGCCGCCGGCTCGCGCGCGGAGGTGGACGACGTCGTCGACGCCGCCCTGCGCCACGGCGGCTCACCCCGCGCGTTCGTCGCCGAGGGCGCGCTGTACGGGCGCTCGTTCGCGGACCCGGACGGCCACGTCTGGGAGCTCATCTGCGTGCCCGACGGCGCCCCCGTACCGTGAGCGGGTGACCGCCCACGCCCACGCGCCCGAGACGGAGGCGCTCGCCGCCGCCGCGGACGTCCTGACCGGCCGCCGCGTCGCCGTGCTCACGGGCGCGGGCGTCTCCACCGACTCGGGGCTGCCGGACTACCGCGGCCCCGACGCCCCGCCCCGCCGCCCGATGACGTACCAGCAGTTCGTCGGCGACCCCGCCTACCGCCGCGTGTACTGGGCGCGGAACCACGTCGGGCGCCGCCGCGTTGCGACCACCCGACCCAACCCCGGGCACGAGGCGATCGCGCGGCTGGAGGCGCGGGGCGTCGTCGTCGGGGTGGTGACGCAGAACGTGGACCGGCTGCACACGGCCGCGGGGAGCCGGCGGGTCGTCGAGCTGCACGGCTCCTACGCCGACGTCGTGTGCCTGGGCTGCGGGGCCCGCACACCCCGCGAGGCCCTCGCCGGCCGGCTCGAGGCCCTCAACCCGCACTACGCGGAGGCGGAGGTCGGCGACGTCGAGGTCGCCCCCGACGCGGACGCCGTCCTCGCGTCCACGGAGGACTTCCGCGTCGCGGACTGCGAGCGCTGCGGCGGGATCCTCAAGCCCGACATCACGTTCTTCGGCGAGCAGGTGCCGCGCGAGCGGGTCGCTGCGGCGTTCGCCCTCGTGGACGACGCCGACGCCCTCCTCGTCGCCGGCTCCTCCCTGGCGGTGCTGTCGGGGCGGCGGTTCGTGGTGCACGCGGCGCGGAACGGCCTGCCGGTCGTGGTCGTCAACCGGGGGCCGACGCGCGGCGACGCGCTCGCCGCCGTGAAGGTGGACGCGGGCACGACGCCCACGCTGCTCGCGCTGGAGCGGCTGCTGACGCCCCCGGCCTGACACCCCCGGCGCAGCCCTACCCCGGCCCCTACCGCCGCGCGTCGAAGAACTCCCGCAGGAGCCCGCCGCACTCGTCCTCGAGGACGCCGCCCACCACCTCGACGCGGTGGTTGAGCCGGCGGTCCCGCACGAGGTCGTGCACGGAGCCGCACGCGCCGGCCTTGGGGTCCCACGCGCCGAGCACCAGCCGCGGCACCCGCGCGAGCACCACCGCCCCCGCGCACATCGCGCACGGCTCCAGCGTGACGACGAGCGTGCAGTCGTCCAGCCGCCACCGGCCGAGCCGCGCGGCCGCGTCCCGCAGGGCCAGCACCTCCGCGTGCGCGGTCGGGTCGCCGGTCGCCTCGCGCGCGTTGCGCCCCCGCCCGACGACGTCCCCGCCCGGCCCGACGACGACCGCCCCCACGGGCACGTCGCCCGTGCCCAGGGCGAGCCGCGCCTCGGCGAGGGCCTCGCGCATGGCCCGCGCGTCGCCGTCGTGCACGTCAGCCTCCGTCCCCGGCGGGCGGTCCTCCGGGCGGCCCCGCGGGCCCCGCTCGCGCCCCGCCGCCCCCGCCACGCTAGCGGTACCGAAGGCGCAGTCGGGGGGCCCCGCCACCGAGTAGCGTGCAGCCATGCGCCTGCACGTCGCCGACCACCCGCTCATCTCCCACAAGCTCTCCGTCCTGCGGGACCGGTCGACGCCCCAGCCGACGTTCCGCCTGCTCGTCGACGAGCTCGTGACGCTGCTCGCGTACGAGGCGACGCGGGACGTGCGCACCGAGCAGCGCGAGGTCGTCACCCCCGTGGCCGCGACCATGGGCACGCACCTCGCGGACCCCAAGCCGATCGTCGTGCCCGTGCTGCGCGCCGGCCTCGGCATGCTCGAGGGCATGATGCGCCTCCTCCCGACGGCGGAGGTCGGGTTCCTGGGCCTGCGCCGCGACGAGGAGACCCTCGAGGCGATCACCTACGCGAACCGCCTGCCCGACGACGTGTCGGGTCGCCAGTGCTTCGTGCTCGACCCGATGCTCGCGACGGGCGGCACGCTCTGCGCGACGATCGACTACCTGTTCGAGCGCGGCGCGCGCGACGTGACGTGCATCTGCCTCATCGCCGCGCCGGAGGGCATCGAGACGGTGGAGCGGCACGTCGGCGACCGCGCCGACGTCAAGGTCGTGGTGGCGGCGGTCGACGAGCGCCTCAACGACAAGGCGTACATCGTCCCCGGCCTGGGCGACGCGGGCGACCGCCTGTACGGCCTGGTCTGACGGCCTGGTCTGACGCCCGACACCGTGGCGCCCGACGGCGACGCCCGACGTCGCACCGCACGGCTCGCGCGCGCCCGCGCGCCCTGCGGCAGGCCCGGGCGAAGGGCCCTCCCGGCGCGCTCCGCGGCGCCGATATGCCCGACTTCGGCCGCGCTCGCCCCGGTCTGTCGGGTGATTAGTGTCCATATGTTGAGACAGCGCTCCTGCGGGACTTGGTGGCCTGCGAAGAGGCAGTCACACTCGACCTATGACTGCTGTCTCAGTGACCATGACAGGCGCACCGGCGCCGGTCATGGGCGTGCAGTCTGCCGTGGCCGAGCCCGGGCTCGCGATCTACGTCGGCCTGCCGACCGTCGCGGGCGCCGAGGGCGGGGCCCTCCTGGGCGAGGTCGCCCGGGCGGTCGCCGCCGTCGTCGACGAGCTGGCGCCGTCCGCCACGACCTACACGGCGGTCACGCTCGGCGGGCGCGGCGCGGGGGGCGTCGTGCAGCGGGTGCGTGACCAGCTCGCCACCGCCTCCGCCGCCCGCGAGGGGCGCGGGGCGCCGGCCCTCCGACCGGTGCCGGAGCGTCGCGAGGTCATCGTCGACGCGCTGGCCCGGGAGGTCACCGTGAACGGGCGGGTCGTGCCGTTCACGTACAAGGAGTTCGCGCTGCTGGAGTACCTGCTGCGGGCGCCGCACCGCGCCGTCAGCCGCGAGGAGATCCTCGCGGAGGTCTGGCACCGGCGCGCCCCGCACCCGGACGGCATGCGCACCATCGACGTCCATGTGCGACGGCTGCGGGAGAAGCTGGGGGGCTGCCCGCGGATCGTCACCGTCAGGGGTGTGGGTTATCGCTGTGACCCCACCCCCGAGGTTGTCCTCGTCGGCTCGGGGGATGCTGACTGAGGACCCAGCGCTGCCGGGCCCCGGAGGGGGCTTTGACGGGGCCCGGCAGCGCGACCTCCACGGGACCGCCTCTCCGACTCACTGGTTCTGACTCCGAGAGGTCACCGGCCCGGATGCGCCACCCGGCGCATCCGGGCCTTTCCGTGCGTGGATGCGTGCGGGCGCGGTCACGGCATGCACGCGGATGCACAAGTCACGCGCGGGCCGACGACGACCAGGTCAGGCGCAGGGCTCGACGCGCTCCCAGGCTGGGCTCAGCCACCGCGGCTGCCAGCTCGGCGGGTTGAGGATGCTCGGGCGCAGCGCCACCCAGTTCCACGACCCGTACGACACGACGTCGCCCGTGCCATACGCCTTGAACCACTGCCAGCTGGGCGCGCAGGCTGGCAGTGACCCGACGGTGACCGTCGTCTCCGCCCAGGTGGTCGCACCCTGGGCCGACGCGAGGTCGACGCGGATCGTCCCGGTCGTTCCGCTCGCCGCCCGCGCCCTGAACGCCAGCTCGACCTCGCCGTTGGCCTCCAGCGTGCCGAGCGTGCACGTCGTGCCCGTGCAGGACCACGCTGACTCGGCGGCGAGTCCCAGCCACGTCACGCCCGGCGGCAGCGTGATCGTCGCGCGCACGTTCGTCGCGGCGGCGCTCCCGGTGTTCGCGACGATCACCGAGACCTCCCGCTCGGCGCCCGCGACGAACGTCGTCGTCGCGTCGATGGTGGCGCCGAGGACGGGCGCGGACTGGTTCTGCATCGCGATCGTTGTCTCGACCTCGCCGGATGCCTCGGCGCCCCACAGCGCCTTGGCCCGGATCACCCTGTCGTTGGCGTTGCCGTTCGTCAGCGCTTGGAACGACACCGTGACGGAGGCACCCGGCTCGAGCGGTTCCAGCTCGCACGTCACCTTCACCTTCGCCCCGTTCGGGGCGTTGCAGCCGGCGCCGCTGTCCCGGACGAACGAGACGCCGGCGGGCAGCTGGACCTCGAGCTTCGCGCCCGTGGCGGTGGTGCCGCCCTCGTTCGCCACCGTCGCGGTGAACGTCGCGGGCTGCCCCCTGGTCATGGTCAGCGTGGCGGGCGCGACGACCGTCAGCTGCGCGGGCACGGCCGCGACGACCACCTGGCCGGTCGCGGTCGCGGTGCGCCCGCCGCCGTCCGTCGCGGCGAGCGGGACGGGGTGCGTGCCCGCGGGGACCTTCCCGGGCGGGGCGACGATGCGGAGGTCGAGCGACGCCGTCGCGCCGGGGGCGACCGTCGGGACGACGCGGCACGCGTCGCCAGCGACCTCGGCCTCGCAGGCCGCCCACTCACCGCCGGCCCACGTGGCGCCGTCGGGCAGGTCGACCGCGACGGTGACGTCGGTGCCGGTGGTCCGGCCGGTGTTGCTCAGGGTGACGGTGGTGTCGATGGTCGCCTGCGCGGGACCCGCCGGCGGGACGAAGCCGACCTCGTACCGCGCGGGCGCCGGGGTCAGCGCGTAGGCGACGGACGCGACGGCGCCGCCGACGGCAGCGGTGAGCGTCCCGGTCTCGGGCGTCTCGAGGAAGTCGGTGCGGTCCGTCAGCGTGAGCTCGAGGGCCGTGGAGGTGCCGCGCGTCACCGGGCCGTCCGAGGTGCACGAGAGCGACGTGCCCGGCGTCAGCGGCGTGCACGACCAGCCGTCGGGCCCGGCCACGTCGACCTTCGTCGGCAGCCCGCCCAGAACGACGGTCGCCGGGGCGGACGTGCCGCCCGTGTTCGCCACCGTGAACGCGGCGGTCGTGCTCGCGAGCGCGTCGTTCGTGCCGGCCAGGGCGAGCGACGCCGGGCCGGCGACCTCGAACGCCGCCGGCGGCGAGCTCGTCATGAGGGCGACGCGGGCGAAGTCCGGCGCGTCCTGCAGGCCCGGCACCCACGACCGGATGCCGACCTGCAGCTCCGCCTCGCCGTCGACCCACGGCGCGTTGACGAGGAGCTTGGCGTGCAGGGTGCTCTTCGCGTGCGGCGGCAACGTGTCGAGCGTGCACCGCGCGAGGTTGTCGAGCGCCTCGCAGGTCCAGCCGTTCGCGGTCGGCGCCGCGAACCCACCACCGGTGGGCGGCTCGACGGCCTCGATGTCGACCTCGGTGCCGTCCGGGAACTCGAGCTCGGCGACCACGCCGCTCGCGGCGGTCCCGCCGTCGTTGGCGACCGGCAGCGCGAGCAGCGCCGGCTGGCCCGTGACCAGGCGGAACGACGTGAGGTCCGGCGTCGACGGGACGATGAGCGGCGGGGCCGGCGGGTCGGCGGGGTCGTCCGGCGGCTCGGTCGGGTCGTCCGTCGGCGGCGTGGTCGGCTCGTCGGTCGGCGTCGTCGGCTCGTCCGACGGCGCGGACGGCTCGGTGCTGGGCTCGTCGCCCGGCTCGTCGGCGGGCGGGATCGACGTCGGGTCCGTCGGGTCGTCCGACGGCGTGGTCGGCTCGTCCGTCGGCTCGGTGGTGGGCTCGTCGGTGGGCTCGTCGCCCGGGAGGTCCCCGCCCGTGCCGTCGTCCGGCCCGGCCACCACGGGCGAGCCCTCGTCGTCGGGGGAGAACAGGCCGAGCACGCCGGCCACGCCGACCGCGGCGGCGACCACGACGCCCGCCGCCGCCAGGCCCAGCGCGCCGACCGGCAGGGCCGCGATGAGCGCGCCCAGGCCACCGGCCGCGGCGCCCGCACCCGCGGCGCCCGCGGCGCCCGCGCCGGCCGCGCCGGCGCCCACGGCACCCGCGCCCGCACCCGTGCCGCCCGCGGCCGCGGCGGGCTGGCCCTGCGACACCGCGAGCGACGCGCCGCCGACGAGCGCGGCACCCGCCGCGCCCGAGCCCACGCCCGCGCCGGCGCCCGCGAGGCTCCCGGCCCCGGCGCCCACGCCCACGCCGGCCCCGGCACCGGACCCCGCGCCGGCCGCCGCGCCCGTGCCGACCGAGACGCTCCCGCCGGCACCACCGGCACCACCGGCACCGCCCGCGCCGCTCCCGGCGCCCACGCCCGCGCTCGCCCCGGCACCCGCGACCGCGGCGCCGGCCGCACCCGCGGCCCCGCCGAAGCCCAGGCCCTGGAGCACGCCGAGCGCGATCCCGCCGAGCACCAGCGGCGCGACGATCGCGCGCATGCCGTGGTTGACGTCGCCCAGCTCGAGCACGAGGGCGCGGCAGTCGCCGCACTCCTCGAGGTGCGACTCGACGAGGGCGGTCTCCCGCTTGGCGAGCCCGCCGCGCACGTACGCGCCGAGCTTGCCGTTGACGATCGTGCAGGCCTCGCTCGTGGGCGCGCCGAGGTGCTGCTGGAGGTACGCCTGCCGCAGGCCCTCGCGGGCCCGGTACGCCAGCGCCGCGACGCCGTTCGCCGTGAGCCCGAGCACCGGCGCGATCTCGGCCGGGCTGAGGCCCTCGACCTCCGTGTACCAGAGGACCGCCTGCCACCGCTCGGGCAGCGACTTGTAGGCGCGCGAGACGATGCCGCGCTCGAAGCCCTGGAGCGTCGGGTCCTCGGTCGCCTCGCTCGGGCCGAAGGCCGCCTCGAACGTGCCGAGGTCGTCCGTCGTCTGGACCCGCTTGCCGCCCTGCACGCGCACCATGGCCACGCGGCGGACGACGGTGAAGAGGTAGGCGCGGAACGCGACGTCGGGCCCGCCCCCGCCCTGGATCGTGGTGAGGACGCGCTGGAAGGCGTCCGCGACGGCGTCGTCGGCGTCGGCGGCGGAGTTCGAGTACTGGTGGGCCACGGCGCGCGCGGCACCCACGTGGCGCTCGTAGAGCACGCCGAAGGCTGCGACCTCACCGCTGCGGACGGCCGTGATGAGCTCGGCGTCGCTGGCAAGGTCCCAGCTGCTGCTGACGCTCACCCGCCCTCCCGTTCCCGTGGTCCCGCGGTCCCGCGGCCCGCCCCTACCCGCGTTTGCGCCGTTGGGTACACCAATCCATCGGAAAGGTTCTCATGCCGGATGAGCGGGGAACAGCGACCAATCGGGGTGACTTGTCGCGCGTGTCGCCCGGCGTGTGCGGATCACTCGGGTGAAGAGGGCGCCGGAACCGCGTCATAGCCGCCGCGACGCCTCCTCTCATCCGACGTGACCGCCACCGAGCAGATGCGTGACGCATGGGCCACCGTGCTCCGTGAGCAGTGGCGCACGGAGAGCGTCGAGACCGTCTGGCTGCGACCGGGCGACTGGTACCACCCTGCGATCGACGCCCTGACCGAGGCGCTCGCCGCGGGTACGTCTCCTGCCGCAGCGGCGTACCGCCTCGGTCAGGTCCGTGGCGCCGCCGGCGTGGGCATCGCCGAGACCCTCGACGACGTCGGCGTCCTCTTCCGCCTCGTCGGCCGGGACCCGAGCCTCGAGGTCGTCCGGTCGCTGTGCGAGGGCTGGGCCGGCGCGCTCGAGTCCCCGGTGCAGCAGACCTGCATCGACCCCGAGTCCGGCCTGCCGACCATGGAGTACCTGGCCGTCCGGCTGGGCGAGACGTACGGCGCGGCGCGCAAGCACGCGCACCACGCGTTCGTCACGCACTGCCTCGTGCTCGTCGACGTCGCCGCCGGCGACGTCGCGCCGTGGCGCCGGATGGCCCGGTCCGCCGCGATGGGTCGCGCCCTCACCGCCGCGCTCGCGCCCGGCCACCCGATGGCGGCGCTCGGCGGCGGCGCGTTCGCCGTGCTCGTCGCGCGCGACTTCGACCTCGGCGAGACCGTCCGCCGCATGCGCGACCAGGTCAACGCCCACGCCACCGCGCTGCACATCACGGACCTCGTCCGGCAGCCGCCGCGCATCTGGATCGAGCCGCTGCCCGAGACCCACGAGGCCGCCGTCGACCTCCTCACCCACCTGCGTCGATAGGCGCCCCGAGCTCAGCATCCCCCCACCACCGAGGACGCGGCCCCGCACCGGGGCCGCGTCCTCGGTGTCCGGGGTGCGTCCGCTCGACGGCGGGCCGCCCGCTCAGGCCTCGCGCGCGCTCACGACCCGGACGAGCTGCACCACGTTGGCGAGCACCCCGACGACGCAGCCCAGGACCGCCAGCACCAGGGCGACGCGCACCCACGTCGCCCACGGGAACCCGCCGTCGGGGAACGTGAACGGGAAGACGTCCAGGATCCGCCCGGCGACGACGGCGCCCACGACGGAGGTGAGGATCTCGCCCACCGCGCGGAACCAGCGCGGGTCCGCCACGAGGTAGGCGAGGTTGAGCGCGATCGACAGGCCGACGGACGCGGTCACCCACGGCACGACGTCGGCGGCGGCGCCGGTGAGGAAGGACGCCTCCTGCCAGCCGGGCCAGCGGTGCAGCACGAGCAGGAACGCGACGTCGAGCGCGATCGCCACGACGTAGCCGAAGCGCCGGGCGGCGCGGGCGGGGCGGGGCTTCAGGGCGCCGCGGGCGTGCGCGGCGGACCGTGCCGGAGCGACGGGCTCGGGCGGCGGGGCGGCGGGCATGGGCTCCCTCTCGACGCCGCCACGCTAGCTCCGCGCGGTCGCGCGCGGGGGGCGGTTCGGTGCGGTTCGGCGCGGCCGTCCCGGGCCCGCGCCGTCGTCCGCCGAGGATGCGGCCGTCAGGGCCGCGGCGGCCGCCAGATGACGAGCGCGCCGCCCGTCGTCACGCGCGCGGGACGGTGCCCGCGGGGCAGCGCGACGACGTCGCCCTCCGGCCCGGCGGCGAACACGCGGTGGCCCGGCTCCGCCATCGCGCGCAGCGCCTCGACCTGCGCCTCCAGCCGGCGCACGCGGTCCTCCAGCTCGAGGATCCGCTTGATGCCGGCGAGGTTGATCCCCTCCTCCTGGGACAGCCGCTGCACCTCGCGCAGGGTCGCGACGTCCCGCAGGGAGTAGCGGCGGCCCCGGCCGGGGGTGCGCCGCGGCGAGACGAGCCCGAGCCGGTCGTACTGGCGCAGCGTCTGGGGGTGCATCCCCGCGAGCCGGGCCGCGACCGAGATGACGAAGACCGGGGTGTCGGGTGACGTCCCGCCGGCTGAGTGGTGACCGAGCATCGCTCCCCTCCCTACTGCGCCGCCCGGGCGCGCAGGTCCGCACGGACGTCGCCGTCGCGCGTCGCGGCGTCGAACGCCTCCACGGCGGCCTTGGCCTCCGCGGACAGCCGCTGCGGCACCGCGACCTGGACGGTCACGAGCAGGTCCCCCGTGCCCTGCGGCGTCTTCACGCCGCGCCCGCGCACGCGCAGCGTGCGGCCCGACGGCGTGCCCGCCGGGACCTTCACGCGCACCGTGCGCCCGTCGAGGGTCGGCACGTCCACCTGGGCGCCCAGCGCGGCCTCGGCGAACGTCACCGGCACGGTGATCCGCAGGTCACGGCCGTCCATCGAGAAGACGGGGTGCGGCTCGACGTGCACGGTGATGACGAGGTCGCCCGCCGGGCCGCCGGCCTCGCCGGGCCGCCCCTTGCCGCGCAGGCGGATCCGCTGGCCGTCGCGCACGCCCGGGGGGATCCGCGCGGTGACCCGCCGCCCCTCGACGACGATCGTCACCGTCGAGCCCTCGACGGCCTGCCGGAACGGGAGCGTCGTCGTCGCCTCGAGGTCCTGCCCGCGGACCGGGCCGCGCGTCCTAAAGCCGCCGCCCGCGCCGCCGAACAGGCCGCCGAGGATGTCCTCGAAGCCGCCGCCGCCGCCCGTGGAGTACCGCACGCGCGGGCCCGCGCCCGCGCCGCCGAACAGGCCACCGAGGATGTCCTCGAAGCCCGCGCCCTCCGCGCCGCCCGGGCCGGCGGAGAACCGCGCGCCACCGCCGGCCATCGCGCGGATGGCGTCGTACTGGCGGCGCTGCTCCGGGTCGGACAGCACCGCGTACGCCTCCCCGACCTCCTTGAACCGGGCCTCCGCGGTGGCGTCGCCCGGGTTCTGGTCCGGGTGCAGCTCGCGCGCGAGCTTGCGGTACGCCTTCTTGATCGTCGCCGCGTCGGCGTTCTTGGGCACGCCGAGGGTGGCGTAGAAGTCCTTCTCGAACCAGTCCTGGCCGGCCATCTCGCCACCTCCTCCCGCGGGATCAGCTCGGCGGCGCGGTCACGCCGACGCGCGCCGGGCGCACGATGCGTTCCCCGACCCGGTGCCCGGGCTGCACGACCTGGCTCACCGTCGGCTCGCTCACGTCGTCGGACTCGGCGTGCATGAGCGCCTCGTGCACGGACGGGTCGAACGGCTCGCCCGCCGCCCCGTACCGCTGCCAGCCGAACCGCTGGAGCGTGGTCTCCAGCTTCTCGGCGATCGACGCGAACGGGCCCTCGGCGAGCTCGCCGTGCTGGCGCGCGAGCTCGATCTCGTCGAGCACGGGCATGAGCGCCTCGACGACGCCGGCCACCGCCAGCTCCGCCGACAGCGAGCGGTCCCGCTCGACGCGCCGCTTGTAGTTGACGAACTCCGCCTGGAGCCGCTGGAGGTCGGCGAGCCGCTCGGCGGCCAGCGCCTCGGCGGCGGCGAGCGCGTCGTCCGGCGCGCCGCCGGCCTGCGGGGCGGCCTGGGCGCCCTCGGTGCCCGCCTGCTGCCCGGCCTGCCCGGCCGCCACGTCCTCGGCGGTGGGCCGGCGGAGCTCCCCCGTGGTCGGGTCGATCCGTCGCTTGTCGGTCACGCGCACCGGCTCCGGCGCACCCTCCTCGGGGTGGCCGGGGCCGGCGGCGGCGTGCTTCGGGTGCTCGCTCACTTGCTCTCGTCCTCGTCCACGATCTCGGCGTCGACGACGTCGTCGTCGGTGGACTGGCCGGCGGACGCGCCGCCGTCACCGGCCGACGACCCGGCGGCACCGGACGCGGCCGCGGAGGCGGCGGCGTCGGAGGCGTAGATCGCCTCGCCGATCTTCTGCGCGACGGCGGACAGGGCGGCCTGCTTGGCCTTCACCTGCTCGACGTCGTCGCCCTCGAGCGCGGTCCTCAGCTCGCCGATGGCGGTCGTGACCTGGGTCTTCACGTCCTCTGGCACCTTGTCGCCGTTGTCGGCGAGGACCTTCTCGGTCGAGTAGACGAGCGACTCGGCCTGGTTGCGCAGCTCGGCCTCCTCGCGCCGCTTCTTGTCCTCGGCGGCGTGCGCCTCGGCCTCCTTGATCATGCGGTCGATCTCCTCCTTCGGGAGGGCCGAGCCGCCGGTGATCGTCATCGACTGCTCCTTGCCCGTGCCGCGGTCCTTGGCGGAGACGTGCACGATGCCGTTCGCGTCGATGTCGAAGGTGACCTCGATCTGCGGGACGCCGCGCGGCGCGGGCGCGATGCCGGTCAGCTCGAACGTGCCGAGCGGCTTGTTGTCGCGCGCGAACTCGCGCTCGCCCTGGAAGACCTGGATGAGCACGGACGGCTGGTTGTCCTCGGCGGTGGAGAAGATCTCGCTCCGCTTGGTCGGGATGGCCGTGTTGCGCTCGATGAGC
>Ga0310835_100211_pt1 | contig 46320 bp, 56 predicted proteins | sample SM_ome_3_FD_201308 | JGI IMG/M metagenome (GOLD analysis project Ga0310835, IMG submission 201308) | Sorghum-adapted microbial communities enriched on stacked mutant (SM) sorghum from Joint BioEnergy Institute, Emeryville, California... ...
CCGGCATCCGATTCCGTGGAGGAGGTGGCGGGATGATCGCATCCGCGAAGCGCGGCGCCGGCCCGCGGCCGAAATCCCGCGCCGGCGTCGGCGAGACCCTCGCCCAGTCGCTCGCCCTGGCCTGGCGCAGTCTGCTGAAAATCCGGCGCACCCCCGAGCAATTGATCGACGTGACGTTTCAGCCGGTCTTTTTCGCCGCGATGTTCACCTATATATTGGGCGGCGCGATCGCGGGCGACGTCCGGAGCTATCTGCCGATCGTGATTCCGGGCATCCTCGTGCAATCGGTCATTACGACGTCCGTCGTCACCGGCGTCCAGCTCCGCGAAGACATGGACAAAGGCGTGTTCGACCGGTTCCGGTCGCTGCCGATCGCGCGCGTCGCGCCGCTGGCCGGAGCGCTGCTGGCGGACACGGTCCGGTACGTCATCGCGGCGACGGTCACGTTGGCCGTCGGTCTCCTGATGGGCTATCGTCCGGAAGGCGGCTTCGCCGGCGTCGCCCTGTCCGGCGCGCTGGTCATCGTCTGCTCCTGGGCCGTGAGCTGGATCTTCGCCTTCTTCGGCGTCATCGCGCGGTCGGCCGCCGCCGTGCAGGGCATATCCATGCTCGTGCTGTTTCCGCTCACCTTCGTCTCCAACGCGTTCGTGCCGGTGGAGACTTTGCCGGACTGGCTCCGATGGTTCGTGGACATCAACCCGATCTCGCATCTGGTGTCGGCCGTCCGCGAGCTCGCCAACCAGGGGACGTTCGGCCCGCACCTCGCCTACTCGCTCGCCGGCGCGGCCGTCATCGTGGCGATCTTCGCCCCGCTCACGGTCCGCGTCTACATGCGACGCGCCTGACGCCGCCGCGGGGAACGCTCCGCACGGGACGCCGCTCCGGAGGACGCCTCGTGCGGGACACCGCACGGGACGCCGCTTCGGAGGGTGCTTCATGCGCACCGCACGGAACACCGCTTCGAAGAACGCCTCGTGCGGGACTCCGCACAGGACGCCGCTTCGGAGGGCGCCTCGTGCGGGACACAGCACGGGACGCCGCTTCGGAGGGTGCTTCATGCGCACCGCACGGACGCCGCTTCGAAGGACGCCTCGTGCGGGACACCGCACGGGACGCCGCTTCGAAGAACGCCTCACACGGAACGCCTCGCACGAGATGCCGCACGGGAATGCCGACCGCAACATCGCCCGCCGCTCAACGGGATGTTTCGCGGCGACGCCCGGCGGCATCGTCCCGGCCGTCCGCCGTCCGGCGGCGACGTCCGTCCGCATCGCCGCCGTCATCACGCGGCCCGGCGGGCAGCCGGACCGTGAACTCGGTCCCCTCGCCGGGCCGGCTCCGCACGTCGATCGTGCCCTGGTGCATATCGACGATCTTCTTCACGATGGACAGCCCGAGGCCGCTGCCGCCGCCGGAGCGGTTCCGCGACTTGTCCGCCTTGTAGAACCGCTCGAAGATCCGCGGCAGGTCCTCCGGCCCGATGCCGATGCCGGTATCGGCGACGCGGACCGCCGCTTCGCCGTTCTCGAGCCTCAGACTCACGCGGATCGCGCCTCCGGGCGGCGTGAACTTGATGCTGTTATGCAACAGATTGCCCCACACCTGTTCCATTAATTCGGGATCGGCTTCCACCTCGGCTTCCTCCAGATCCGCCTCCACGGCGATCGACTTGTCCAGCCACTGCGGCTCGCACGCGAGCAAGGCCTCCCTCAGCTGCCGGTCCAGCCGGTATTTCTTGCGCTCGAACGGATGATGCTCGGATTCGAGCGACGTCAGCTTGAGCAGATTGTCGCTGAGCCGGGACAGCCGCATGCATTCCGTCTCGATGATGTCCAGATAACGGGACCGCTCCTCGTCGCTCAGATTCCCGTCGCGCAGCGCGCGGGCGAATCCGCCGATCGACGTGAGCGGGGACTGGATTTCGTGCGACACGTTCGCGATGAATTCCTGCCGCATCTTCTCCATCGCGCCCAGTTGCGCGGCCATGTCGTTGAATGTGGCGACGATCCGGCTGAACTGATTGTTCGGCGGAATCCGCAAGTCCAGGCTGACGTTGAAATCGCCCTGTGCCAGCCTGCGCATCCCCTCGATGATGGTATGGAACATGTTCATTCGCTTGGGCAGCGCGAGCCGCGAGATCATGCCCACGATCCCCAGGAAGATCAGGAGTCCGAGCATCGCGTTCACCATCTGCGCGACCAGGTCCGGCGGCCGCGCCCCGGCAAGTTCGTACACATGCGGGGTCAGATGGTAGGCGGCCGCCCAGCAGGCGGCCAGGGAGCCGACCGCGACAAGGGTTGCCGCTGTCGCGCGGATCGCGCGCCCCGCCATGGCTTTCATGGCCGCGCCTCCAGACGGTAGCCGAGCCCGCGCACCGTGGCGATCCGGAAGCCGTGCCGGTCTTCCGGGAAACGTTCTCGCAGCCGGTTGATATGGACATCGACCGTCCGCTCGTTCCCTTCAAAGTCGTAGCCCCAGATCTCCTCGATCAGTTGCTCCCGCGTGATCGTTCGTCCCGGATAGCTCGCGAGCTTGAACAGCAGTTCGAATTCCTTGAGCGGAATGCTGACGCTCTTGCCGTCGACGATGACTTCGTACGTCTTGCGATCGAGCGTCACATCGCCGATCCGCACGGTCCGGGACGCGGCGATCCGGTACCGCCGGAGCAGCGCCTTCACCCGGGCGACCAGCTCGAGCGGCTCGAACGGCTTGACGAGATAGTCGTCCGTGCCGAGCTGAAATCCTTTGATCTTCTGCGGCGTTTCGCCCATGGCCGTCAACATGAGCAGCGGCATGTCGAAGTGTTCCCGCAGTTCGCGGCACAGCTCCCATCCGTCCTTGTTCGGCATCATGATGTCGAGAATGACCAGATCCGCCTTCACCGATTCGAGCTTCGCCAGCGCTTCCTCGCCGTCGGCCGCCTCGTGGACGTCAAACCCTTCGTTCCGCAGAAAATGCCGGACGAGCTCGCGAATATGCGGATCGTCGTCCACCACCAGAATGCCGGTCACACCCGTCTTCCCCCTTCCGCCTCGATCAAAAAAGCACCGTCACATCAGACTTTCCGCTTCTACTGTACCATATCTGGAACAAAACGGAACACCGTCCCGCGTGAGCGGAACAGGGCGCTTGAACGGGCCGCATGGCGCATGCCGTCACATTTCCGGCTCCCGATCGCCGCCGGGCTCAAATCCGTCGATCAGCCAGCGGCCGTCGATCCGTCGCACGTCCAGCGTGACGCGGCTCCTGATCTCCGCCTCCCCGCCGTCGCCCGTTATCTCGACGATCTCGCCTTCCACCCGGTACCCGCCGTCTGTTTTTGCCGCCGAACGCACCTCGATCCGATCCGGCCACGGGCTGGACGTCAGTCGTCCGGGGGCGGAATCGGGATCGTTTATCCACGCTTCCAGCAGGGCGGGCGAGACGTAACCGGCGTAACGCTCCCGGATGTTCTCCCGCGCGACGTCCGCCGGAGCGGACAGTGAAGCCAGGCGCAGCTTCCCGCCGAACGCTTCGACCAGCCCGATGACGGTCCCGACCTCGTCCGCCGCGGACATTTCGGCCTGCCGGCCCCGGTCGACCTGCCATCCGGATGTCCGGTCGGCCCGCGCCGCCGCGCAGACGGCGAGCGCGAAGCCCGGAAGCAAAACCGCCGCGACCGAAGATCCCCTCATGCCGTCCATCTTCCTTGTTTCCGAGGGTTTCGCTTCATTGGACGATGTTCGCGCGGGATTGGGTTGAGGAGCTCCGGTTATGGTATGATCATGGCAGGCGGAAACAAGCCGAAAACCGGCTTCCGCCCGAAAGGAGGATTCCCGTGGCCAGGCATCGCATCTACGAGACGAGCGTCGCGAGCGTCTACCCCCACTATGTCGCGAAGGCGGAGAAGAAGGGCCGCACGAAGGCGGAAGTCGACGAGATCATCCGCTGGATGACCGGGTACAGCCAGGAGGAGTTGGAGGCCCATCTGGAGAAGCGGACGGATTTCGAGACGTTCTTCGCGGAAGCGCCGCAGCCCAATCCCGCGCGCGAGCGCATCACGGGCGTCATCTGCGGCGTCCGCGTCGAGAATATCGAAGATCCGCTCATGCGGGAAATCCGCCGCCTGGACAAGCTGATCGACGAGCTGGCGAAGGGCAAGGCGATGGAGAAGATTTTGCGGTCATAGCGCGGCGATCTCCTTGTTCGCGGCCGCGCGTTGATTCCGGATGCGCGCGCAAGGAATCGGAAATCGGCAGGGACACGGCAAGCCGCCGGGCGGGCAGGAGCGATTCGTCAATCCAGGGCGCGCACGATTTTCTCCCGGGTCTCGGCCAGCCGGCGCCCGGCGTCGTGGGGATGCGCCGGTTCGCTCCAGGAGAAGCCGTCCCCTTCGTACCTCGGGATGAGGTGCATGTGGTAATGGCCGAGCTCGTTGAATTTTCCGCCGTTCTGACAGATCGTGATGCCGTCGGGCTGAAACACCCGCTTGAGCACGACGGACATCTTCCGCGAGAGGTCCATGATCGCATGGGCGGTCGCCGGCTCCAGTTCCTCGACGTCCATCGCGTGCGCCTTGGGCAGAATCAGCAGATGGCCCTCGTTGAACGGCGCAATGTCGAGCACGCACGCGAGCTGTTCGTCCTCGTACACCACCTGCACGCCGGGCTCCGCGCCGTTGGCGATCCGGCATCCGAGACATTCCATGGCGAGCGTCACTCCTCCGCGGGTTCTTTTTTCTTCGGCAGACCCATTTAGACAAACCTCAACTTCGCGGCGTGGCACGCACGTTGCAGCACCTTCGGTTCGGCCATCGGCTCCGCGTCGCAGTTTTTTTCAATATAAAGTACAGATACTCCCCGATCAAGCGCCGATAACGGCAGCCCGCGGCCGGTGCCGCCGCTTGCAATCGGCCGTGACTTCACTTCTTGAAGTCGATGATCCGGATCAGGTTGCCGCACGTGTCGCCGAAAATCGCATACGCAACCATAAGGTTGCTTGTCAAGCAATTGGCCCCCCTGGCGGGAGAGCTGATGAAAAACCCCGGGGGCGGCATGATCCCTTCCCGGGGGCGTTGCGAATTCCGCGCTCAATCCATATCCACAATGCCGTACGTTTCCGCCAGATCATAGAAAAGGTTGCCCATGATGCCGGTCTCGGAGACCGCCGGCCCCGTCATGACCAGCATGCCCTGTCGGCGGATCAGCAGGTCGGCGGCGTGCCATGCGACACCCGTCTCCCCAGCCAGCGGCACATTTTCTCCGCATCCGCAAAATAGGAAAAGACGGTCTCCGGTCTCGCCCGGATGAAAATCCGCTTGTCCACGTCGATTCTATCCATCGGCCTTCTCCCGCTCCTCCTGCTCCGCGAGCTCCTTCAGCGCGCGCAAGCCGTCATCCCAGAACTGGTCCAGATACTGCTGAATCGACTCGAAACCCTCCCTGCGCAAATAGGAGATGCGGCTCGTCTTGTGTTTCTCCACGTCGACGAGCCTGGCATCCCTCAGGACCTTCAGATGCTGGGATACCGCGGGCTTGCTGATGCCGAACAGCTCGCAGAGTTGTCCCGCCGTGCGCCGTCCGCGCTTTAATTCCTCCAGAATCCGTCTCCGGTTCTGCCCGCGCGCCCGGCATTACCGGATCAGCTCGATGAAGGCGGAGGCCGCGCCGGACAGCGGCACGCCGTTCATCGTCAGGATGCCGACGCGGGCGGGAGGCAGCGGCTCGTCGATGCGCACCTCGAACAGCACGCCCTCCTCCAGCTCCTGCGTCACGAACTCCTTCGACACGTACGAAATGCCGAGCCCGCGCTTCGCGAACTCGATGAGCAGATCGACGCTGCCGACTTCGATCTCGGGCCGGAGCGCCAGCCCGCGCCGCTGGAACAGCTCCGTTATCGTCATCCGCGCCCGGCTGTTCCTGGAGAACAGGATGATCGGGTATTCGAGCAGCCGCTCCATAGACAGCACTTCGCCCTTCAGATGCGCGTAGCGCGATCCCGCCACGAAGCAATCCTGCAGCCGGTACGTCTCGATCGCCTGCAGCTGCGGATCGACGATCGGCATGCGCACGACGCCCAGATCGATCCGCCCCTCCTTCAGGAAGCCGATGATCTCCGGCGTCGTGCCGTGGTCGAGGTGCAGCCGGATGCCGGGATGACGCTCGTGGAACCGCTCCAGATACGGCAGCAGGTAGTGCTTGAACAGCGAGTCGCTGCCGCCGATGCGCAGCTCGCCGCTCTCAAGGTTGCGCAGCGCGGCCATTTTCTCTTCGGCGAGCGTGATGAGCGTCTGCGACTGCTCGATGTACGCGAACAGCACGGAGCCCTCCTGCGTCAGCTCCACTCCCCTGGCCGTCCGGGAGAAAAGCGTCACGCCGAACCGTTCCTCCAGCTGCTTGATCGCGTGGCTGACGCTCGGCTGCGTGAGGTACAGCTTTCTGGCGGCCTGCGTCAGGCTCCCGGTCTTCGCCGCCCAGTAAAACACCTTGTACAGCTCGTTATTTATGCCCATAGACACGGTCTATATCTCCCCCTAAATCTATCAATTATTCGCATAGCCTTGAAACGTATTATAGTGTTTATTAAAGCCATTCACCAGTACCCAGGCATGCGAAGTCGGAAAGGAGAAGGAAGTTGGAGCCGACCACCTTTGTTCTGTTCGGAGCGACCGGAGATCTGGCGAAGCGCAAGATCTATCCGGCCCTGTATAATCTGTATGTTCGCGGCAAGCTGCCGGCGGCTTTCTCCGTCATCGGCCTCGGGCGGAGGGAATGGACCGACGAGACGCTCCGGACCAACGTGGAGCAGTCGCTGCGCCGGTTCTCCCGCACGAAGCCGGACGACGAGGCTGCGCTCGGCCGCTTCCTGCAGGCGTTCCGCTACTGCATGCTCGACATCGGCCGCGAGGAGGACTACCTGCGGCTGCTCGACCTCGTGAAGTCGCGCGAGGCGGAGCTCGGCATTCCGGAGAACCGGCTGTTCTACCTGTCGGTCGGGCCGGAGTTCTTCGGACCGATCGCCGACAACATCCGGAATAGCGGGCTCGGTTCGGGGAAAGGCTGGAAGCGGCTCGTGATCGAGAAGCCTTTCGGCCATGATCTGGAATCCGCCCGCGAGCTGAACCGGAAGCTGAGCGAATCGTTCACGGAAGACGAGATTTACCGCATCGACCACTACCTCGGCAAGCCGGTCGTCCAGCGCCTCGAGTCGCTGTGCGAAAATCCGGTCTGGCAGGAGCTGTGGAACAGCCGGAAGCCCGTCAACGTGCAGATCGTGGCGGACGAGTCGGTCGGCGTCGAGGAGCGGGCCGGCTATTACGACAAGTCCGGCGCGCTGCGCGACATGTTCCAGAACCATCTGCTGCAGCTCCTCATGATGGCCGCGGTCCATCTGCCGGCCCGCGGGGAAGCCGGCAACGTGCACCTCAGGAAGAAGCGCGTGATGGAGGCGCTCGAGCCCGTCCGGAAGGAGGACGCGGCGGCCAGCGTCATCCGCGGCCAATACGCGGCGGGCGCCATCGGCGGCGAGCCGGTCGTCGGCTACGCGGAGGAGCCGGGCATCGCGCCGGATTCGCGCACCGACACGTTCATCGCCGCGCGTCTGCGCGTCGACAACGACGACTGGCGCGGCGTGCCGTTCTACATCCGCACGGGCAAGCGGCTGAAGGAAAAGGCGACGCGCATCGTCGTCGAGTTGGGGCCGAAGGGAGCGGCGGAGGAAGCGCGCTCCGGATCGCCGGCCGGGCCGGTGTCGGAATCCGGCGCTCCGGCGGATTCGCCTTTGGCCGAGCCGAATCTGCTCGTCATCGAGATCGGGCCGAACGAGCGCATCACGCTGCAGCGCGCGTCGAAGGAATCCGGGGTGGACGCGGGCTTCGCGCCGATCCCCGTCGAGACGCATCCCCACGGGGAGAACTCGCCCGAGGCCTACGAGAACCTGATCGGCGACGCGCTCGCCGGCGATCCGACGTACTTCGCGCATTGGGACGAGGTCGAGCTGTCCTGGCAGTGGGTGCAGCCGATCCTCGACGCGTTCGCGGAGGATCTGGTGCCGCTCCGTCTCTACGAGGCCGGCGGCCACGGACCGGCGGAATCCGACGCGCTGCCCGCGCGGGAAGGATTCCGCTGGTGGTTCGATGAAAAGAATGAAAAGGAAGATGCAAAAACCGATCCGAAAGAGAGGGAACGCTATGTCTGCCAACCAAACCATTGAACAACTCGCCATCAACACGATCCGCACGCTGTCCATCGACGCGATCAACGCCGCGAACTCGGGCCATCCCGGGCTGCCGATGGGCGCCGCGCCGATGGCATACGCGCTCTGGAGCCGGCATCTGAACCACAATCCCGGCAATTCGAAATGGTTCAACCGCGACCGGTTCGTCCTGTCGGCCGGCCACGGCTCGATGCTGCTGTACAGCCTGCTGCACCTGTTCGGCTACAACGTGACGCTTGACGACCTCAAGGCATTCCGCCAGCTCGGCAGCAAGACGCCCGGCCATCCCGAGTTCGGGCACACCGACGGCGTCGAAGCGACGACGGGCCCGCTCGGCCAGGGGATCGCGATGGCGGTCGGCATGGCGATGGCCGAAGCGCATCTGGCCGCGAAGTTCAACCGGGAAGGCTTCCCGGTCGTCGACCACTACACGTACGCGCTCGTCGGCGACGGCTGCCTGCAGGAGGGCATCTCCTACGAGGCGATGTCGATGGCCGGGCACATGAAGCTCGGCAAGCTGATCGTGCTGTACGACTCGAACGACATTTCGCTCGACGGCGAGCTCCGGCTCAGCTTCAGCGAGAACATCCGGCTGCGCGCCGAATCCGCGAACTGGCAATACCTGCGCGTGGAGGACGGCAACGACATCGCCGCGGTGTCGGCCGCGATCGCGGAAGCGAAGGCGAACACGCAGCAGCCGACGATCATCGAAGTGCGCACGATCATCGGCTACGGCAGCAAGAACGCCGGCACGAACAAGGTGCACGGCGCGCCGATCGGCGAAGAGGACGCGAAGAACGCGAAGGCGGCGTACGGCTGGCAGTGGGAAGAACCGTTCACGGTGCCGGAAGAAGTGCGGAAGCATTTTGCCGAACTGAAGGAAAAGGGCGCCGCGAAGGAAGCGGAATGGAACCGGCTGCTTGAGGCGTACAAGGCGCAATATCCGGAGCTCGCGCGGGAGCTGGAGCAGGCGATCGAAGGCAGGTACGCGATCGACGCCGCCGACATCCTGACGTTCGATCCCGCGAAGTCGATCTCGACCCGCGTCGCGAGCGGCGAGGCGATCAACCACTTCGTGAAGATCGTGCCGGCCATCTTCGGCGGCAGCGCCGACCTGTCGCACTCGACGATGACGGACATCAAGGGCGAGAGCAAGTTCGCCGTCGAATCGTACGCGGGACGCAACGTCTACTTCGGCGTCCGCGAACATGCGATGGGCGCGGCCGGGAACGGCATGGCGCTGCACGGCGGCGTCCGCCCGTTCGTCAGCACGTTCTTCGTGTTCAGCGACTATCTGCGCCCGTCGATCCGTCTGGCCGCGCTGCAGAAGCTGCCGGTCGTGTACGTGTTCACGCACGACTCGATCGCGGTCGGCGAAGACGGACCGACGCACGAGCCGATCGAGCAGCTCGCCGCGCTGCGCTCGATCCCCGGCGTGACGGTTATCCGCCCGTCCGACGCGAACGAGACGGCAAGCGCCTGGGCTTACGCGCTCGAGCAGACCGAAGGCCCGGTGGCGCTCGTGCTGAGCCGCCAGAACCTGCCGGTGCTCGAGGCGACGGCGCGCAACAAGGACAAGGTCGCGCGCGGCGGCTTTGTGCTGGCCGACGCCGACGGACAGCCCGACGTCATTCTGATCGCGACCGGCTCGGAAGTGTCGCTCGCGCTCGGCGCGAAGGCGGAGCTCGAGAAGGACGGCGTCAAGGCGCGCGTCGTGGCGATGCCGAGCCGAGAGCTGTTCGACCGTCAGCCCGAAGAGTACCGGAAGTCCGTCCTGCCGGACGGCGTGACGAAGCGGCTCGTGATCGAAGCCGGCATTTCGCTCGGCTGGGACCGCTACGCGGGCCCCGGCGGCAAGGTGCTGTCGATCGAGACGTTCGGCGCGTCGGGTCCGGGCGGCGCGGTGCTGAAGCATTTCGGCTTCTCCGTCGACAACGTCGTCCGCCTCGCGCGCGAATTGCTGTAAGACCGCGGCGATTGACGGAACCACGTTCCGTTAGCGCCCACACGGCTCCGCCATCCGCCCCGCTAACGGAACCACGTTCCGTTAGCGCCCACACGGCTCCGCCATCCGCCCCGCTAACGGAACCACGTTCCGTTAACGGCGGATTGAGGGCGGTCCGGAGCATCGCGAGGCCTCGATTAACGGAACCACGTTCCGTTAGCGCCCATACGGCTCCGCCATCCGCCCCTCTAACGGAACCACGTTCCGTTAGCGGCGGCTTGAGGCGGTCCGGAGCGTCGCGAGGCCTCGATTAACGGAATCACGTTCCGTTGGCGCCCACACGGCTCCGCCATCCGCCCCTCTAACGGAACCACGTTCCGTTAGCGGCGGCATGAAGGTTGTGCGAATTCGTATCGTTAACGTTTAACCCCATTAATTGTCAAGGAGGTTGAGCAGCATGAAATTCTTCATCGACACCGCCAATCTGGCCGAGATCCAGAAGGTGTACAAGATGGGCATCCTGTCCGGCGTCACGACGAACCCGTCGCTCGTGGCGAAGGAAGGCGTGAAGTTCGAAGACCGGATCGAAGAGATCCTCAAGGCCGTGCCCGAGGCCGAATCGGTCTCGGCCGAGGTGACGCCCGACGCCGTGACGGCGGAGCAAATGATCGCGCAGGCGCTCGAGCTGGCGAAGATCAACAACAACGATCCGAAGATCACGATCAAGCTGCCGATGACGCTGGAAGGCCTCGAAGCGTGCCGCTATCTCTCGCAGAAGGGCATCAAGACGAACGTGACGCTCATCTTCACGGTCAACCAGGCGCTGCTCGCCGCCCGCGCGGGCGCGACGTACGTGTCGCCGTTCCTCGGCCGGCTGGACGACATCTCGGAGGACGGCGTCCAGCTCGTGACGCGGGTCGCGGAAGTGTTCCGCGTCCACAACCTGAGCACGCAGATCATCGCCGCGTCGGTCCGCCATCCGGACCACGTCACCCGCGTCGCGCTGGCCGGCGCGCACATCGCGACGATCCCGTTCAAGGTCATCGAGCAGATCGCGAAGCACCCGCTGACCGATCAGGGCATCGCGAAGTTCGCCGCCGACTGGCAGAACGCGGTGAAGTAAAAACCGAATCCGGACGCATGCAGCGACCGGGCCCGGCACATACGGCGACTGAAACCGAACACTCAAGACGACCGGGCCCGGCGCATACGGCGACTGAAACCGAACACTCAAGACGACCGGGCCCGGCGCATACGGCGACTGAAACCGAACACTCAAGACGACCGGGCCCGGCGCATACGGCGACCAAAACCGAACGCTCAAGACGACCGGGCCCGGCACATACGGCGACTGAAACCGAACGCTCAAGACGACCGGGCCCGGCGCATACGGCGACCAAAACCAGACGCTCAAGACGACCGGGCCCGGCGCATACGGCGACCGAAACCGAACGCTCAAGACGACCGGGCCCGGCACATACGGCGACTGAAACCGAACGCTCAAGACGACCGGGCCCGGCTTACGGCCGGACAGGAGGAGCCGCCTCCTGTCCGGCCTTTTTATGTTCTGTAGCCAATTCCCGCCGCGCCGTCATCCTCTCCCGCACGCCCCGAATCCGGGATGTCCGCAATGCCGATCCACAACCGCTATCAATCCTGTATAATATTTGAATATATGGAATAGGGGCCCGACCCCTGCAACGGGCCACCCGCCCAGTCGGGCGAAGAGGGGAGGGTGACGAGGTGAACCCCGCTTCCGCATGGAACTCTTTTGGCGGCGGTGCTCCCTGGCGGCCGTCACGATTCCACTGGTCCTGGTCATGTTCCGGACCGGGGCGGCCCTGGTCCACAATTACCGATTGACAAACGGGTTCACGCCGGCAACGCCGCCAAGTCCGTACCAACAGGGCATTCCGGTGGACGAGATGGATCTGTCCGTCTATTCCGCCTATCTGCCGAAGGCATACGCCCTGCCGTATTATCCATGGACCAGCCGTCTGGCGACGCCCGTCACGATCCGCTTCTATGACGAAATTCCCGGCCACGGGACGGCGCCGGCTTTGGAAATCCGGAAGGGAACGGCGATTGTCGCCCTTCCGGAAGACGGTCCGCCGTTCCACAAAGCCGGTTACGGCTTGAACAGCTATCCGTCCCATGTGAAAGGCTGGCGCTATGTCCGGCCGTTTCAGCCGGTGAATGGCGCGCATTCGCCGGCTTTCGAGCAATATTACTATGTCAGAATCGAGGATTTGAATGCGGTCATGGGAGAAGTCATCAAGGCGAATCAGCCCCTCCGCGTCGAGGCGAAGCGGCAGGTCTTGAGCCTCCAGCCCTTCCGGCACCGCTCGGTCACCAGGATGGATACATTCCTGTACCGGAATGGCGTCTATCTCTCCCCTGATCTGTTGCTTCATCCTTTCGATCGCTGGAATGTGATCATGACCGCCGCCGGCGTCATGGTCCTCCTCAAGGCGATGGTCCGGGGAACCCGCCCTTCCGGCCGTCATTTCGACGCATGATGGCACCCGACAGGCCCTTTCCGCGTTCTATAGATAAAGGCGCAATTTTGCGGCAACGACAACCCGATTGGGGGGCCGATTCCAATGAGTGGCGTCAAAGAACCCGTTGAAAGGGCGATCGGACTGTTCGCAGCCATTCTGCTCGTCCTGATCGTCGATTACTTGCGTCCTTCGCCTTCTCCCGCAGACAGGATCTCCGTCGAAGTGACCATCCTGCGCGTGGCGGAACAACCGGACCGCACCATCGACGTGACGGCCGAAATTGCCAACCGCAGCGATGTCGAACTGGCGGACAACCGCCTGTTCGTCGTCCCCTCGAACTCCGGGGGCCGGTTCCACGAATCCGTTGACGGGACCAACAGAGGCAGCGGGACGGCGACCGCCGACGATCCGCCGGGGGATACGCCGGTGCGGGAACTGGAAGGCGCGTTCAACCCGCTTCCGCCGAACAGCTCGGTCAAAATCGCCTTTACCGTCCCAGCCGAAATCGCCCGTCAGGAACCGCTGTACGTGATCTTCCAAAGCGTGAAAATCCGGTACGACAACACCGAGGAGACGCGCGTGATCTCGGTCACCGAACCGCTGCCCGCTTCCCTGCCCGCTCCCGATTGAACCACGCGCCCGCCGCAAGGCGCCCCGCGCATGCCGTCTCCCCGTGTCTCTTCGCCGCGGGGAGCGGCACGCCATGGGGCTCATCGCCATCATGCGGCAGCCGCGCCGGGCTCTACCGGTACGCTTCCGCGTTCGCGGGCTTGCCCGGCTCGATGACCTCCCGATAGTATCGCATGAAATGCGGCCGCGAACCGTCGATGTCCGTGAAGCCGTACACCCCGGCGAGCTCGCCGCTCGAGAGCGACCGTCCGTTCCAGCGGGCAACATCCGGATCGCTCGCCAGCGCGGCGACCGCCCGTCCGACGTACCGCGGCGTCTCCGAGATCAGGAAATGCGGCTCCTTCTCCGCCGCCTTCCGCCAGTTCTCTTCCGTCACGCCGAAATGCTCCAGCATGATCTCCGACCGCATCCAGCCCGGCGTAAGCGACACCGCGGCGCACCGATGCGGCTCAAGCTCATGCGCGAGCGCCCACGCGAGGCGGTTCAGCGATATTTTGGCAAGGTCGTAGAAGGCATTGAGCCGATATTCGCTCCGGTTGTACTCCTCCGTGCCGTCTGTCACCTCCACGACGAGCCCGCCCGGACGGCGGATCAGGAGCGGCAGCGCGAAATGGTTCGTAATCAGATGCGTTCGCACGCCGAGATCCAGGATGCGCAATCCCTTCTCCAGCGAATGCCGCCAGATCGGCACGTTCCATTCCGTGATGTACTCCGCGCCCCAGATATCGTTCACGAGAATGTCGAGCCCGCCCTGCTCCCGCTCGATGCGCCGGACAAGCGCCTCCACCTGCTCCGGCACGAGATGGTCGACCCGCACGGCGATCCCCCGTCCACCGGCTTCGGTCACACGTTCGGCCGTCTCCTCGATCGTCTCCGGCCGGTTGTACTCGGAGCGCTGCGCCCGCGTCGTTCGCCCCGTCACATAGACGGTCGCCCCGGCCGCCCCGAGCTCGACGGCGATGCCGCGCCCGGCGCCGCGTGTCCCTCCCGCGACCAGCGCGACCTTGCCGGCCAGTCTGCCTGCGAATGGATGCATGAATGGCAACCTCCCGATTGAAAGTTTCGCGCTTCGCATCCAAGATAATTTATTAATACGTCATCTCATGTCATAATTATCGAATAATCGATTCCGCGCGGGGAGGGACCGGGAACGATGAGGGCGGAACGGCTGCTCGGCATCATGCTGCTTCTCCAGAACAACGGCAAAATGACCACCCGGCAGCTCGCGGAAACGCTCGAGGTGTCCGACCGCACGATTCTGCGCGACATGGACGCCCTGAGCGCGGCCGGCATTCCTGTCGTCGCGGCGCGCGGCAAGGCCGGCGGCTGGACGCTGCACGACCGGTTCCGCGGCGCGATCAGCGGCCTGACGCTGGACGAGCTGAAGTCGCTGTTCATCCTGCCGTCTGACCAGGTGCTGGAACAGCTCGGCATCCGGCCGGGCGGCTCCGGCGTCCGGCGCAAGCTCGCGGCGGCGATGCCGGCATCAATACGCGACAGCGCGCGGCAATACCTCGAGAAGATCCACATCGACACGGGGACATGGAAGCCGGCAAACGGCGTCCTTGCGGAGACGCTCCGCACGGTGACGGCCGCGCTGTGGGAGGACCGCAAGCTTCGCATCCGGTACCGGAAGGCGGACGGCAACGCCGCGGAGCGCGTGGTTTGCCCGCTCGGGCTGGTCGCGAAGGGCAGCGTCTGGTACCTCGCGGCCATGCACGGCGACCGCGAATACCGCGCGTACCGCGTCTCGCGCATCGTCCAGGCCGATCTGCTGCCCGACACGTTCGTGCGGCCGGCGGATTTCGACCTGGCCGCGTACTGGAAGGCGAGCGCAGAGCAATTCGCCGCCGGACTGCCCCGGCTCGAGGTGCGGGTACTGGCCGACCCTTCGATTGTCGGCCGCATGACCTTTACGGACAAGTTTTTGGAGATCGGGGAGATTGGCGGAGAGACGGAAAACGGTTGGGTGACGGCGGTGCTTTTTTTCCAGACGGAAGAAGAGGCGGCGCGGTATGTGCTGGGCTTCGGCGGGAAAATGCGGGTCGTGGCGCCGGAGTCGCTGATCCCGCTCGTGGTGGAAGAGGCGCGGGCGGCGATCGCGTTGTATGAGCGACTGTAACTTTTTGGTTGCTTGCCGCGTCTTATGGGCAGTACGTCCAAAGGGGGGGGTTCGCATGAAAAAGCTATCCTTCTTCCTGCCACTCGCCGTACTCCTGCTCATGACCGCCTGCACGGACGCAAAGCCGCGGACGCTGGAACAGTTCATCCGGGATGCGAAAATCGGACAGGCGGACAAGCTGGTCATCCGGGACGGGAACAGCGGCCAGGCCAGAACGGTCACGAAACGGGACAAGATCGACGAGTTTCTGGCGCTGGTCAAGGATGTCACGTTCACGCCGCAGCGCGATCAGGCGGATCGCACGGGGTGGCGGTATCAGATCACGCTGTCGGACGGGGACAGGGAGTTTCGTTTTACTACGGAGAGCATAGACGGAACGTACTACGATACCAACCCGGATATCCGCACGATCGTCGACGATTTCTACAGAGGGCTGGATACAACGGATGATGAGTGACATGAACCGGAGGGAGCGCTTGTGAATCTTGAGCATGTCATGATTGCCGAAGCCTCAATCGAGAACGCCGGCGAAACTCGAGCTGCGGCGCCGGGCATACCTCAGCGAGGCCGAAATCTGCAATGACTGCGGGATCGAGCCGCTGACGCAGACAACTCGAGAGCGTGCGGGGGCAGTTCGAAGACCACGTGTTCCTGAAGGCCGTGCTTGACGGGCGCTTCGTCGGCTCGGTCCGCGCGCGCCGCCGGGACGGCCGCGTGGAGATCGGCAAGCTGATCGTCGATCCCGGGCTTCAGGGGCGGGGCATCGGCACGAGGCTCATGGGCGAGATCGAGGACCGGTTCCCGGGCGAGACATTCGTCCTGTTCACCGGGCACAAGAGCGAGCGGAACCTCCGGCTGTACCGGAAGCTCGGCTACGTCCCGTTCGACGAGAAGCCGGTGAGCCCGCACCTCCGCCTGGTCTACCTGAGCAAAGAAACCTCCACATCCGCGGCGGACAGCGTGAACTCGACGAGCGGGAAGCTCTTCCACTCCGCCTCCGTCTCGGGGAATGTGAGCACGCAATGGAAGATTTGCGCTTCTTCATACCATTCCTTGGTCAGGTACTTCATCCGTTCACCCCGCCAAGGTCACGAATCGCCATGAAAAAAGGATGTCCGCTTTCGTCGAGACACCTCGCGAGCTCTTCCCGGAAATCCGGCCTCCCGATGAGCGCCAGCGCTTCTTCCGCGGTGAAAAAGCCGACGTCCTCGCTCTCCGCCCCCGTGGTCAATGCGCCGCCGACCGCCCGGGCCCGCCAGAACGTGTGGCATACCCGGTTCGCGATATCCTGCGAGATCCCGCACAGCTTGACGACTTCGATCTCGACGCCCGTCTCCTCCCGGACTTCCCGGATGACCGCCTCGGGAATGGACTCGCCGCTTTCCACATGTCCGCCGGGCAGTTCCCATCCCCGCTCCGGGTCTTTCTTGAGCAGAATCCGGTTGTTCCGGTCAAATACCACCGCGGCGCCGGTCATGCGATACTGCTCCACACCATCACCGCCCGCCATGATGGAATCGCTCCCCCTTCCTCATGCCTTCCTCATCATCCGGACTTCGCCGCCCTCCGCGATGAGCGCTTCGCTCACAAGATCGATGAACAGGCCGTGCTCGACGACGCCCGGCATGCCGCTGATGGATGCGGCCAGCCCCCGCGGATCATCGATCCGGTTCAGATGCAGGTCGACGATGTAATGGCCGCCGTCCGTCAAGAACAGCGCGCCGTCCTTCTCCCGGATTCGGGGCGCGTAACCGGCCTGTTCGGGCTTTCTCAGCGTATGCTTGTACGCGAAGGGGACGATCTCCACGGGCAGCGGGAAACGTCCGAGCTGCCGCACCCGCTTGGTGGAATCGGCGATGATCATGACCCGCCGCGAAATCGAAGCCACCAGCTTCTCCCGGAGCAGCGCGCCGCCTCCGCCTTTGATGGCGTGGAAGCGGTCGTCGATCTCGTCCGCCCCGTCGATCGTCAGATCCACCTCGCCGACTTCATTGACGTCCACGACGCGAATGCCCAGCGACTCCGCCAGCGCGGCGGTCTGAATGGATGTGGCGACGCCGGTGACGCGCAAGCCGCCCGCCACCCGCTCCGCCAGCTTCCGGATGAACCAGTAAGCGGTGGACCCCGTGCCCAGTCCGACTATCATGCCGTCTTCGACATGTTCGGCCGCCATTTCGCCGACCAGCCGCTTTTCGTCCAATTGCTTCCCGTTCACTGCGCTGCCCCCCATTCAAAAGCTCTTCTCGCCACGATCCACATTATACCGCATCCGCAAACGCCCTTCCTTCACCCGCTTCAGCGTGGCCACGATCAGGAAACTGACGATCACGAGCAGGAACCACGAGCTCATCTTGCCCGTGTGAACGAGACGCCAGGCATCGGTCTGGTCGGGATACCGCCATGCCCCGAAGAATGTGGCGATGTTCTCGGCGATCCAGATGAAGAAGCCGATCAGCACAAACGACAGGGCGACCGGCATCCGATAGCGCGATCCGTTCACCTCGAACAGCACCCGGGACCGCCGGAAAACGATGAATACCAGGCCGGTCAGCCACCAGCGGATGTCGATCCAGTAATGATGCGTGAAGAAGTTCAGATAGATCGCGGCCGCGAGCGGCACGACCAAGGGCATCGGCGGCCAGTTCAGGAGATCGAGGCGCAGCCGCCGCCACGCCTGGCACATGTAGCTCGCCACGCTCGCGTACATGAACCCGCTGTAGAGCGGCACGCCGAACACCTTGAGGAAGCCTGGCTCCGGATACGACCAGGAACCCATATGGACCTTGAAGATTTCGAGCGCGAGGCCGATCAGGTGGAACAGGCAGATGACCTTCAGCTCGTCCTTCGTCTCGAGCCCGGAGCGGATCATTCCCCATTGCGTCAGCAGGCAGATGGCGAGCAGCCAGTCGTATCGCGGCAGAAGCGGCAGTTCGACGTATCGGGTAAGCGCGAGCGAGGCGAAGATGACGACGGGAAATACGCACGACAGCGCCTGCTGCACGCCGAAATGCGCAAGCTGCGTCGCCAGGCGCGCGACGCCCCTTCCCGCGTCGGCGGGCATGACGGTCCGAAGCATGACGGCTCCAGGTTTCGCCACCGGGCGCATGACCGTTCCGCTGTCGGCGGCTCCTTGCCTGACCGCCTCTCGCCCGAGCGTCCCGCCGTTGTCGGCTCCTTGCCGGACCGCCCCTCGCCTGAACGTCCCGCCGTTGTCGGTACCGCGCTTCATGCCCCTCCCCCCTCATCGCGCCGGTATTCCAGGATGTCCCCCGGTTGGCAGTCGAGCGCCTCGCAGATCGCGTCGAGGGTGGAGAGGCGGATCGCCTTCGCCTTGCCGTTTTTCAGAATCGAGAGGTTCGCCATCGTGATGCCGACGCGTTCGGACAGCTCGGTCACGCTCATCTTGCGCTTGGCCAGCATCACATCGAGGTTGACGATGATTGCCACGGGCTTCACCTCAGATCGTCAGTTCGTTCTCGGTCTTGATGTCGATGGCGTGCCGCAGCAGCTTCTGCAAGACCGCCGCGAAGACGGCGATCACCACGCTCGCGAAGGGCACGACGCAGCCGACAATGACGACGCCCGGCGCGTCGTCCGCCTGCGCGTACAGATAGAAGAGCGGCAGCACCAGCACATGGCAGACGAAAATGGCGACGGCACAGTGCTTGATCCGCCTGAGCGCGGTCACGGACGCGTCCGAGAAGGCGGTGTTCCGGTCGATGTACTGCAACAGCCGGAACGCCAGATACAGCGCATAGTAGAACGGCGCCGCCGACGCGTAGAACACGAGGCGGACGAGGTATTCGATCGGCGGGAAACCCGGCACCAGCTCCGCCGCAATCTCCCCCGGCACCGGAACCGCCCAGATGCAAAGCGCCAGAATGGGCGCCCCGAGCAGCACCACGACGATTTTCAGGAAGAGCGTCTCCAGTTTCACGTTCGGCACCTCTCATGCGGTGGTGTTGCCCAGTATAGCGCAGGATTTATCGTTTTACAATAAATTTTTATTGTTTTTTGAAGGCACGGAGTCCAGGTATCTCCGACGTAACGCGGTATTCTCGTTACAAAACCGCCCGCGCCCCTCCCCACTCCGCCGTAACGCGGTATCCTCTTTACAGCTCCTCCGACCGGGCCTTGCCAAATAAATAACCGCGTGCCCTTTCCGGCAGGCGGCCCAAAACACCGCTCAAATATATCTCCTGTACCTCACCGACACATACCCTTCCTCGTCCCGGTTGCCATAAGCCGGCTGCTCATGATGGAACACGAACCCCCGGGCCTCGTAGAACGGGAGGCCCTTCCGGTTGCCCTTGAACACGGACACCCATTGCTCGGTGGCGCCGAACGCCTGCTGCTGGCGGGTGATCGCGTCCAGCAGCCGCGTGCCGATGCCTTCGTTCCGCCGGTCGGGCGCTACATAGAGCACGAACACTTCGCCCGTCCGCTCGCCGGTCATCCCGCCCCCGCCGGCGCCGACGACCCGGCCGTCCTCCACGGCGACGAACCAGCCGCCCCATTCGCGCCCGGTCTCCGTAACTTCCTTCAACACCCGCTCCTCGTTGTAATACTCCCCGATGATCCGCTCGATGTAGTCCGGACTGCACATGTCCGCATACGTCGCCCGCCAGCCGTCCGCGCACACCCGGCAGATGCCCGCCACATGTTCCGGCTGCGCCTGTACGACTTCGATCATGCCACTCGCTCCTTCCCGCCTGATAGCGCGCTCGCCGCCGAACCCCACATGTTGACAGTAAGCGTTTCCAACTTCCAATATATCAATATATTATGGACTTCCGAAAATTCCCGGTCAAGGTGATGCACATGCGCGACTATCCTTTCGTATTCCCGGTGAAAGAGACGGTCTACAAGGAGATCGGCGGGCGGAAGCTCCGTTTCTTCGTCTTCGAACCCGACGCAGCCGTTGCGAACCGGACGGCCGTTCTGTTCTTCAACGGCGGCACGTTCATGCAAAGCCCCGTCACGCCCGCGGATTTCCAATATCACGCGCATTACCTGGCTTCGAAGGGATATGTCGCGATCTGCGTGGAATGCCGGACCGCGTATGACGCGGGCTTCACGCCGCTCCAGGCGATCCGCGACGCCCGTTCCGCCGTCAGGCGGCTGCGCGGCCGCGCTTCGGAATGGGGCGTCGACCCGAATCGCGTCGTCGTGTGCGCCTCCTCGTCCGGCGGCTATACCGTCGTGTCCGCGATCATGTTCGACCATCTGAACGACGAAGGAGACGACCTGTCCGTCTCTCCTGTCCCGGACGCGCTGGTCATATTCGCCGCGGGAATGGATGGCGTGAACATCATGGAGCGCCTCTATCCCGAACTGCTGCCCGAGGCGCAATCCATCTCCCCGTACCACAATGTGAAGAAATGCCTCCCGCCCACGCTCTGGATCATCGGAACAGCCGACCCGCTCTACGAGCAGAACCGCGACTTTGTGGAGCGGATGACCGCGGCGGGCAACGATATCGCCTGGGTCGAGTACGAAGGGATGGAGCACGGGTTCTTCCGCCACGGCCGGCACGGGAACCGCCCGCTCGAGGAGACCCGGGAACGGATCGCGGAGTTTCTGAAATCGAAGGGCTTCTGACCGCCGGCGCGGCCATCCGCGGCATCGCCGCGGCCGGCTGCGCCTTCGGCGTGCCGTTCGCGCCGGCTCGGCCGGCTGCGTGGCCGGCGAGCCGTACGGCATCGGCGCGGCGGCTCGTTACGCGATCGGCGTTCCGTTCGGCACCGGCTCGTCCGGCCGCAGCAACACGACGTCTCCTTCTTCCGGGACGCCGCCCAGAACGAGCACTTCGGAGCTGAATCCCGCGATGCGCCGCGGCGGGAAGTTCACGACCGCGACCACCTGGCGGCCGACGAGCTGCTCGGGCGTGTACCGGCGCGTGATTTGGGCGGACGACTGCTTGATCCCGAGTTCCCCGAAGTCGATTTTCAGCTTGATGGCCGGCTTCCGCGCCTCCGGAAAAGGTTCCGCATGAACCACGGTGCCGATCCGGATGTCCAGTTTCATGAAGTCCTCAATCGTTGCCATGTTCAAACCTCCTCATACGTCTTCTCCTCCAATTTTTCCCGATTCGGCGGCCGTTTTGTCCAGTATACCCGACGGCAGCTTTAATAGAGATAGCCATTCTGCTTCGAAAACAAACAAAGCACAGGCTTCACAACTGCCTTTTTGTCTATAATAAATTATAGACTATCGGAATCAATGGGGGGCGAATTTAACCGTCCTGTAGGTTTCGAGTTCCTTGACTTGAAGGCATATCCGGAAGTTCTGTTTCAGAAGCCCAAATGCTGATCGATGCGTATGCCGCCTTCACCCGCACCGCGATCACGATGAAGCAGATCAGCTTGTCCAACCCCTGACTCATGAACTTCTGATCGTCCAGCCCGTACTCGTGCCCGCTGTCGAACCAGTCCCGCCACGGCTGCTCGAACTGCCGCGTCTCGTACACCTCGACATCGATCCGGTCTTCGCAGCCGGCCGAGATATGCCGCCTCCACCAGGTGCAGTCGTGGAACTGCGCGACCTCGTCGCCCAGCCATTGGACAAGCAGTTCCGGCGCATCCCCGTCGAACTCCCGCTTCAGACCGGGAACGAGGATCAGCGCCCGGCCGCCCGGCCGGATGAGCGGAAGGATCTTGTCCGCGAAGAATCGGTCTTCGATTCCATAGTAATGGTACGAATCCACGCTGACGACCGCATCGAAGAACGCGTCGGGGAACGGCAGATCGCGGGCGTCGGCGTGCAGCAGGATGATTTTGTCCTCCACTTTCCACCCCCGGACCCGCTTCCAGTTCTCGGTCGCGGAAATCCACAGATCGACCGCGAAGATCTGCTCCGCCCCCGTCTCCCGGGCCAGGAACAGCGACGTCAGCCCGGTCCCGCAACCGAGATCCAGCACGCGGCCGCCCCCGATCGGATGGTTCTCCAGCATTTCTTCCAGCAGTCGGACCGCGTTCGGCCCCATGAGCAATTCCTTGGTGAAGAGATGTTGGTATCGGTCGGCTTTCATGGTTGGTTTCCGCCTTTCCGTTTGTTTCTCCTCCGGCAGGCTTCGGTGACTGCCCAGCCATGATGTTCAAAATGTTGCCGCTTCGCCAGTTCCGTATCCGGTGATCCCACCCAACTTTACCCCGAATGTTTTTCTCGTCGCCACACCCTGTTCATTTATTAATCAAATATTACCGTTCCCGGAGCCGAGACGGGCTTATCGAAAGATCGAAACCGGGCCGATCCGGCTTGACGCCGAGAACGCCCGGTTTCTTCTGCTTGACTCACTGGAAATTGGCCGTCTTCCGGAGGAGCAGCCTCACCCCGCCGATCTTGTACAGATAACGCCCGTCGACGATTTTCTTCAGAATGGCCGCCATGGCGCCCTTCACCCTGTACCCGCCGACGCTGCCGATGCCTTCGCCCTTGCCCAGCGAAGCGACGGTTCCCCTGTGGATGTAGGTGAACGGCGTCATCTCCCGCCCGCGCAGCAGCGCGAGCGCGTTGTGGGCGGCGGCCTCGCCCTGCTGGATCGCGATCTGGGCGCTCGGCGGCCAGGGCCTGCCCTGGTCGTTCAGCACGATCGACGAATCCCCGATCACGAATACATCCCTGTACCCCGGCGCCTGCAAATACGGATTCACGACCACCCGCCCGCGGGTCGTCTCGAACCCCGACGCCTCGAGCACGCGGCTGCCCCGGACGCCGCCCGCCCAGACGACGGTGCCCGCACGGATGAACTCCCCGTCGCCGATCGTTACGCCTTCGCTTGTGCATTTTTTCACAGGTGTGCCCAGACGAAACACGACGCCCTTCCGCCGCAAATACTCCACCGCATGCTCCACGAGTTCGGCGTCGAACCCCGGCAGCGCGGCGGGCGCGGCTTCGACGACGATGATGTTCACGAGTTCGGGATTAATGCCGTGACGCTTGCACAGTTCCGGCGCGCGGTTCACCAGCTCGCCGACGAACTCGATCCCGGTCAGACCCGCTCCGCCGACGACGAACGTCAGCAGTTCCGTGCGGCTTCTGTCCGCCGCGGACTCCGCGAACCGGCGCTCGATGTGCTCCCGGATGGCGCGCGCGCTGACCAGGCTGCGGATGAAGAAGGCGTGCTCCTCAAGGCCCGGGATGCCGAACGTCTCCGGCTCTCCGCCCAGCGCGGCGATCAGGATGTCATACGGGACGTCGCCTTCGTCGGTCAGCACTTTTTTCGCGGCGGTGTCGATGCGGCGGACCGTGCGCTTCAACACGGCCACCCTGCCCGGATCGAGGATGTCCGCGATGGCGACGCTCGACCGTTCCGGATGTTCGGTGCCGGCCGCCGGCTTGTGCAGCCAGGTCGTGAAGTAGTGGTAGTCGTGCTTGTTGACGAGGACGATGTCCGCCTCGCCGCGCTTTACCCGTTTCTGCAGCGTGAGAGCTGCCTGAATGCCGGCGAAACCGCCCCCCAGAATGACGATTTTCTTCGGATCAGCCATGACAAACCACCTCGACACGAAAGTTTGTGAAATTATTCACATTCCAGACTGTAAAGAAAAAGCCATATCCGCGGATCTTACCCCTAACTATACCATTTCTTTCCCTGTTCTGGAATACCCGTTTGCGGAAAATGCTCCGCCATCGTCTCGCCCGCCGGATCAGGCTGCGTCCTGCATCCCTCTCCTTCGAATGCTATAATAAGGATATGGAGGATCAGACATCCACGCTGCGGAGGTGTGCGCGATGCGAAAATTCGTGCTCTGCGCCAGGGACAACGCGATCTGGCTGTATGCGGGCGCGGCGATCACGGTCATGCTTTTGCTCATGAAATAACGGAAGCCTGTGGCCAACGCTCAGCCCGGACCCGCCCCGGCAAGTTCCGCGAACCGGTCCAGCAGCGCTTCGGGCGTGTCCGCCGTGACGATCGCCGCGGACCCGCGAGCCCGCATGAACCCCTCGCGCTCCATCCGGTCGAACATGGCGAGCAGCGGATCGTAGTATCCGCCGAGGTTGAGCAGGCCGCACGGCTTCCGGTGCAGCTCCAGCCGCCCCCAGGTGAACGCTTCGAAGAACTCTTCCAGTGTGCCGGGACCGCCGGGCAGCGCGATGAACCCGTCGGCGAGCCCGGCCATTTTCGCCTTCCGTTCGTGCATCGTGTCGACCAGAATGAGCTCGGTCAGGCCGCCGTGGGCGATCTCCCGGTCCCGCAGAAAACGGGGCAGCACCCCGATCGCCCTTCCGCCCCGCTCCAGCACGGCATCCGCGACCGCTCCCATCAGGCCGACGTTCGCGCCGCCGTAGACCAGCGCGATCCCGCGTCTCGCCAGCTCATGCCCCAGTCTGACCGCGCCTTCCCGGTAAACCGGGGACGCGCCTTCTCCGGAGCCGCAGAATACGGCAATGGCTTTCATGTCCGATTCACGCTCCATCATGAAAATTCGCCTTCGCGCGCGGTCACAACCCTGAATCCGGCCTCCCGCAGCTCCGCCAGGAGCGCCGCGACCATTCCGGCGAAGGCCGCCGCGTCGGCGTGTTCCAGCGGCTCGATCTCGAGACAGTACCGAAAGCGGCGGAACGCGTCGACTCCGTCGCCGTCCGCATCGCCGCGGAAGTCCTCGTTATCCGGCACGAAAATCTCCGCCAGCTCCGTCACGACGGTCGTTCCCGCCGCGAGCCCGCCGACGATCCCGGCCACGAGCTCCGCGACCGACGCGCCGTCCCGTTCCGTATCCAGATAAATGCTCGCGTACAGATCCTGCTCCATGAATCATCCTCCCGAATGCTCCCAAGTCCGCGAAAATGCGATACAATGGTGCAGGCAGCAAGTTTCGACACAAAGGAGACCCTTGGACATGCAAGTATCCATCAAGCGATGCACGCCCGACGATGTCCGCACGCTCCGGGACATCGGCCGCCAGACGTTCCTCGAAACGTTCCAGGGCACGACTTCGGACGAAAACATGGACGCCTATCTCGAAAGAGCGTTCAACCTCGGCCAACTGGAGAAGGAACTGTCCAACCCGTCGTCGCAATTCTTCCTCCTGTATGCGGACGACGAACCGGCCGCCTATCTGAAAATCAACGTCCATGACGCCCAGACGGAGGACATGGGCGACGAGGCGCTGGAGATCGAGCGCATCTACGTGAAGAAGCAATTCCAGAAACAGGGATTCGGCAAGCGGCTGTTCGACCATGCCCTGGACATCGCGACGCGACTGGGCAAGATGAAAATCTGGCTGGGCGTATGGGAGCACAACGAGAACGCCCTCGCCTTCTACAAGAAGCTGGGCTTCGTCCGGACGGGAAGCCATTCGTTCTTTGTGGGCGACGACGAGCAGACGGACCTCATCATGACCAAAACGCTCGCCTGACCTTGCGCCCGCCGACCGCCGTCTTTCCGAAAAGCTCTCCGCCGTCCGTTACGGCAGCTTCTCGAGAAACCGGCTCGCCGTCGCGGACAGCGGCACGTCCCGCAGCGTGACGAGGCCGACCCGGCGCGGCGGCAGCGGCACGTCAAGCCGGACTTCATGCAGCGTCCCCTTCGCCAGCTCGTCCACGACGAACTCGCGGATCACGCAAGCGACCCCCAGTCCGATGCGGGCGAACTGGACGAGCAGGTCGATGCTGCCGAGCTCGAACTCCGGCTGGATCGTGACGCCCTGTCCCTTCGCGAACCGGTCGATGTACGCGCGGATGCTGCTGCCCTGCTCCAGCAGGATGAGCGGACGCTCGGCCAGCTCGTGCCACGAGAGCGTCCGCTTCGCCAGCTCCCGGAACGCCTCGCCGACCACGAAGCAGTCGTGCAGCGGAACGCTCTCGCGGATGACGAGCTGGCTGTCCTTCACGGGCAGGTTGACGATGCCGAAGTCGATCTTCCCCTCCTTCAATAGCGCGATCGTCTCCCGCGTCGTCCGGTTCGTCACCTGGATCTTCACCTGCGGATGCTCGCGGTGGAACGACTCGAGATGCGGCAGCAGATAGTGCCGGCACAACGTGTCGCTCGCGCCGATCTTCACTTCCCCCGCGATCAGCTCCCGCATCTCCGCGATTTTCCGCTCCCCGTTCTCGAGAAAATGGAACGCCTGGGAGACGAACTTCTGCAGCACTTCCCCCTCGTTCGTCAGCCTCACCCCCGCCGGCGTCCGGTAGAAAAGAGGCCCGCCGAGCCGCTCCTCCAGCCGCCGGATCGCGTGGCTGACCGCCGGTTGCGTGACGTTCAGCCTCTCGGCCGCCTTCGAGAAGCTGCCGCTCTGCGCCACGGCCAGGAAGGCGCGATACCCTTCGAGATTGTCGATCATCTATAAAAACCCCTCATGGCAAGAAAAATTGCTATTAATTCCATTTATATCGCAATCCGCATTATATCGGATTTTCGCGGAACGGGAAAGAGGGGGTGACCAATGGAGGTTTGCGATGGAAGAGCCGGAGGTGTTGGCGCGCGGGCGCGGAGCCTGTGGCGGTGAAAATCTCGGAGCACGAGGGCGTTCAGCCTGCGGCGGTGAAAGTGACGGAACGAGCGCGGATCGTGCTGCCGGTTCACCGGCTGCCGGACCCGCTCGAGGGGGAGCGGCCCGGCAGCCGCGGCTTCGGGTCGACGCGAAAAGAGGATCGCGCCGACCTGTCCCCTGTCCGTCGGCCGCGCCGGGACAGGCTGACCGGGCGGTGAGCCGGCCGGCCGCCGCTCCTCACAATCCCCTGCGGAGATGCTGAAGCGCGTCGTCAAATCCCTTGAACTCGTGCTTCAGCTTCTTGTACCGCTTCCGGGCGGCTTTCTCCTTCAGCACGGGCGCCCGCTCGTCCTCGTAATCATCCTTCGCCATCGAGAACGCCCCGATCAGGAGGATCACGCCGAGGATCAGGCCGCCGATCGGGAAGAAGATCGCCACAATCCCGCTGACCAGCCCGCCGATCAGCAGATATTTCAGCAGATAGACCAGGTACCAGAACACACCCTTGAGCTTAAGCCACATGGATGCTTTCCACCTTCTCCACGATGTCGCCGGTTTCCGGCTCGATCAGATTGTCGATCTCATACGCGTATTTGCTGCGGATGTATTCCCGGATCAGCAGCTTCTCCTCAAGCTCGATCTCCGTATTGTTGACCAGCCGGTCGAACGCGTTGTAGAACAGCACCTCATCTTCCGAGAGGACGTAACCGTTCTCCCGCGCCTGAACGACGAGGAGGTCCATGTATTCCTTGAACGCGTATTGGAACATGAGGACCCCGCGCATCTGGGATTTCTGGCGCACCCGCTCCACGAAATGATAAGCCTTCAATGCGTTGTACCGAATCTTGAGTTCCCGGATCTGGCGGTCCTGCTCCGCGATGATCCGCTGCAGTCGCTGGATCTCGAACTGGAGTTTCCTGACCTGCTCCTTGAGCCGATCGATCTCCGGTTGCCTGGAGAGCGCTCCGACGACGGCTCCGCCCAGTCCGGCAAGGATGGGAATCAATACCGGCAGCATGCTCAATCCTCCCTGTCCATGAAGTCCACCAGATCCGAGAAAAGCCGATCCTGGCGTTCAAGTTCCCTGATGTATCCCATGCCGTCTTCCCAGGAGACGAGCGAGGCGCCCGTGGCGAAGACCTGCCGCTCCAGCTTGATGTTGGCCTCGACGATCTCCGAAGTCCGGCGTTCCAGCTCCTTGATCTGCCTGTAGTTCAACCGGAACAGCCGGTAGGCCTCCTTCATCATCATGCCGAAGGCCGGCCAATGGATGTACGGGACGCCTCCCTGGCGCGCCATGCCGATGGCGGCATGCGTGAAGAAGCAGGTGCAATACGCGGTAAACCGGAATTGCGTCGCCCGGACCTCGTCCCGGATTCCGGCAATGTGGATATGCGCCTTGCACAGCGCCCAGGTGAGTCCCTGAGTGAGGATGTCCTGCATATGGATCGTGAACAGATGATTGAACGCGCTCAGCGCGTCCACCTCTCCCTGTCTCGACACCTGCTCGGTGATCGTCACCAGCCAGTTGTTCAGCTTGCCGTCCCGCGTATAGTCGAAGAACGAATGGAACGGCAGCACCAGCCCTTGCCTGGAGAAGGTATCGCCCGCCAGATGGCGGAACACCTGCGCGATGCCCGCGATCAGCCCGTGCTGCCGGGTGAGCACAAGGAAGGGGTTGTCCGACCGGACGGAGAACGGATCGTGCCCGCGCATGACCCGGTGAAACCGCGGAGAAATCCGCGAATCGTCGCGATCCACGAAGATTCTGCCGGATTCGGCCGAAACCACGGTGTCGATATCGTCCTGGAAGTGGTGCAGCAGTTTGCCCAGCGATGTCTTCGGATTTTTGACCGACGCGTCCTCATGCACACGTTCAAGGAAGTCCCGCATTTTCCCGCTGGAGGCGAACACGGCCCCCAGAACGCCGTAGAGCATCGCAAACAGCACATCGCTTGCGCTCATGCCGGTTTCGATTTCGCCGGGGTCGAAGTTGTCCGGATCCAGCAAGCGGGCGTCCACTTGCCGGATCGATTGCCGGATCCGGTCCAGGTCGTCCAATGCTTTGCTGATTTCTGTTTGCAAGCAGGTCATCCCGCCCTTTCGGAAAAGAATGCCCTTTCATTCGTACGAACTACGACCATACTACTACACTCCGGCGGGCGCGTATAGTCGCACGGCAGGATAAATTTACAAAAAAAGACAGCCATCCTTCGTTGGCCGCCAGACACTCCCAATGCGAATCGGACTCAAGAAAAATCACCACAGAGCAAATTCACTGCATATTCACATTATTCCCGACTCATTTAATCTTTTTCCAACCGTCGCAATAGTTCTTGAACTGATTGCTCATATAACTCTTCACTTGTAAAATCAGCATATCGTTTCGCTTGTAGAAATGCAGGTAATTCACATTTTTCCAAAAGCAATGGTAATACCTTGATATTATTGTGATTAATCTCCATCATCATTGCTTGTTCAAGTTCATTTTGCACCCACCGAGAGCTAATTGAATTTTTTGACAATACAATGCCAAAGTACTTAGTCTTTTTTATTCCTTCTTCAATTTTGTGAATTAAGGAATCCCCGACTAAAATCTCGGCTTCGTCCACCCAGACTTGATGCACACCTTTCTCATGCAAAGTCTCTTTTAGTCTTCTAACAAAGGGTTTATCTGCACTACTATGACTCAGAAAAATACCATGATACTTTGAAGTTTTATCTGTTTCTTTTGCAAGATTACATGCATCTGCTACCAACTTTTCGATAGATGTCTGTGAGGTCGGTGGAGTCAGCATCCAATATTTCCGGTGATCAAATATAAGCTCTACACCAAGGTTAAATCCTTCTGGTGAAGTTGCAATAGGCTTAACATTATCTTGAGGAGCGGAGTACCAACAAAGATTCCAGCCGTCATTTCTCAATTGACTAAAGTAAGATTCGAATTTACTTTCCATTATTTCTAACTTTGAAGCGCTCTTAATATACAGAGTACATGAACGAATATATTGATCTGCCAGTCGGTTTAGATATCCCATATAAAGTGAGCGTTTCCCAAAAAAATTTTCCAGTTTGTCTGGCGTTAATAACCATATTACACGTGTACCATGCTGCACAGCTACTTGTAACTCCGAGACCCGTTCATGGTACCAAAATATAGAGTCAAAATCATGGTAATTATTATCTCGTTTCAAGTCATACAACTCAGTTCGTGAATTCGAATGTTTGGTCTCATAGCCGAAAATAAAGTGCGAATAGCTTTTTGGATAAATAACTATAACATCATACTCAAAAAGTGCAGCAGCAGCATATAGCTGTCCTATCTCTTGATTAGCTAATCCTCTGTTTTCAATTACTACACCTTCAATGCCTTGCCCATGATATTGTATACCGACTAATAACACTCTTTTATTCATCGCAATGTTTCACCTAAGTATCCATAAATTCGCATCATTGTTCCTCTAGCTGCTCATTCAATTGATTGTACGTATGCTAAGTTTTTTGACCTATTAGAAGAAGCGACTGATTATATCTAAACTTAAGTACTGGTATCCTTTTTTCTTGTAACTCAATTGTGTCTTCGAGAAAATACTCATTAGGTATAAATTCATCAACAACGAAAGCCAAGCTATACCTTGGACGAGTAACAGCAACATAGTATTTTTCCGGAGAAGATATCCGTTTTTTTGGATTTCTCAAAAAAGTACAAAGCGAATTGTTGGGAAAGATTAGGACACGGTCAAAAGTCATTCCTTTGCTTACACCAAAATTCATCGAAGGATATCCCAATGTGGAAGTATTTACATCGTATCTTAATATATTTGGTCTAAAATGATTAATATATGCGTGAACATCAGACTTCAGTATTTGATAAACCCCCGTGGCCTTTTCATCAACATCATATAAACCCGTAATTGGGTCCTCTGGGTAGACCAAATTAGCGAAATCAGCTATATCGGATACAAATCTTTTTGATTTATTATCCTTAATTACGTGTATTTGATATCTTTCCCGGAACAATTCGAAATCTTGAAAGATATTCTTTCCACCTTTTTTTCTATCAGTCTTTGGATTGTGTGTTCTAAACGTTGCTTGCTTATAATCACCTACACAATAAACTCGAATTGATGATTGGAGCAATAACTCCAGCAATTCTACATCCTTTCCAACCAAATCTTGTAACTCATCGAGATAAATACAAGAGTATGTTTCTTCAAGTCTTTTAATTACAGCTCCTCCAGATAACTTATTAATTAAAACCGCTAATTCAGAAGCACGATTTGCCTTTACATCATAGTTTTTGTTAAAAAAATACGGTATTGTGTTCTTTTTTTTATAGTCAACACCAAACATTTGAGAGAAATCAAATGAATTCACTTTACTGATTTCACCAAGAAAACTACTTTGATAAGGTTTTATCAGTTCTCTAAGTAAAAATTGATACCAAGTTCGTATCACAACATGTTTGTCAAGAACCCCATGATTTTGCTTTGCATATTCATTTCGTATTGAATCGACACCTCTATGAGTATAAGAAACCATCAGAACTCTCGTGTTAGATTCACTGTAATACTTTTTGGCATCATTGCATATTCCATAAGTTTTCCCCGATCCTGCACAAGCAAGAACTAGAATATTATTGTATTGCATCCTGAATGTATTTAGGATATTGGATACATTCCTCTGAATCAAAGACCCTCAGTCCCCATTCAGTTTTATTCCTCAACATGTATGACTTTACTTCCTCTTTATCTCTTGTTGACACTGAACTACCTTTAAAAATTACTCTTAAGAATCTTTCGTAATTTCCTTTATCACCCGAATTTACTTCCAAAACACTGAGTTCCAACGTATTAAGTGATTCATTAGTTTCGTAGAATATTTCGATTAGATCACTATGATTATCAAGGTATTCCTTATACTTTTCCTTAATATTCTTTTCTACATTGCCATCATTATCAGTAACGATTCGTAATGGTTTTCTTACCAATACTGCTAAATCACAATACCTTTTAAATGCTAATGAATGTACAGTGATGATATCTACCCCATCTTCAATTGGCAATTTTCCGTAACGATCTAAATAGGCCCGTTGAACAATTAATTCATCAGTAGGCCCCTCAACTAAAATTACTCTATTGGCCAACAAAAAGCGGACTGTCTCATAACCAGGAAGTTTTTTGAAAAAGTTCATCGTATCTGAATCTATTTCATTTAGTTGACGAACGTAGCCCCCTTTATTAACAAGAATTATATTTTTCAGCCCCAATTTATTTGCTACAAAACTACTATGAGTTGATATAAATACTTGCTTGTTCTTGTCTTGCTTTATTTTTGAAATTAAACGCGACATATTTCCAAACGCCAAGTTATTCTCAGGCTCTTCAAAAAGTATTACATTGGATTTATCGGTATCCTGTTTATAAACTAATTCCATTTTTATTAAATTTTGTGTCCCTATACCCATATCCTCAAATGGAATATTTCCGATCTCTATTGATACTTCATCCATCCATGATTCAACCGTTTCTTCACGCAATCCAAACTTAATTTCTTTATCATCAAGTTTTCCTTCCGCCTTAATTCTTTTATTTAAGGCAACTACACTAGGATTGTTATTAAACTCGTATTTCATTCTTCTATAGGCAGTGGCTAGTTGAGTTCTTTCTTCTTCCGATAAATTATTAGTAATTCGAGAATTAATAAATCTGTTAAGAGCGGAACTATAGTCTTTTTGTGTTGTATCAATTAATGAAACTTTTAGTGGGAAGGAACGAAAAACTATTGGATTATCCCCAAAATCTCTCCAGCTAACCTTATAAAACTCAACTGGTATATCATAAATTTCATTATTTTGTAACAATATCTTATATTCATTTGAGTAATCTTCATTGAATTCTACTGTCATTCGAATACCAGGGCAATTTTCACCCAATTCATTATTCGTCCCCTTATATTCAGAATGACAACCATCGTCTTCGAAGTAACCTTCCACTATAATCTTGGGCAGTTCTGTAATCAAACCAGATTTTTTGGTTATCGATTCAATAAATTCTGTGCGTTTTTCAATGTTAAAGTATGATGCTTTAATTTGACGCTCAAATGGTTGATTGTTTACCTTTCCACTTAACAGAACTTGAAGAATCTCAAGCAATGTGCTTTTTCCAGAATCATTGTCACCTACAAAAATATTGCAATCATTATTAAGGGTGACCTGAACATCTTTAAACACTCTATAATTTTTAATAAGTAATTTTTTTATCTTCATGTTACATTCTCCTCATATATCATGTCTTTGCTCTACAGTTCGACATTTTACATCATTATCCTACTTTTCCAACGACAAAATCACTTGCATATTTGTTATTACTAAAAAAAGTATTGAACCGATTAGGCTTTTAAATCCTGGCTTTTTGCATGTTGTATCGAAGATAGCGAAAGCCGTACGAATTATCAATTGAATAACCTGATACCGTACGGCTTAATAATCTATATGAGTCATGACTAAATATATCGGATAATTTGAAAAAAGCAAAAACTTTACGACCAAGCTTTTTACGCCGCCGTCAACTCAAAGATGCGGTTCCATCAACCTGAAAAATTCCCACTCGGTCACCGGATGGTACGTGACGAGCTCGACGCGGTAGAACATTTTGAATACGCCGTCTACGGTCCAATCCGCGTACCTGCGTCGCGTCGGTTATCCGGACGACGCGGGCGGCCAGTCCGAGCTCATCGGCCGCTTCGATGACGCGGCGCCTATAGTCATATAAATGTCATACTGCACGCCCAGCGCCGTAACGCCGTCAAGGAAAAAAAGGCTTCGTCTCAACCGTCACGGTCCGGTTCTCGTAGCGGACGTCGCAATCGAACACTTCGGCCATAAACCGGAGCGGCACCATCACCCGGCCATTCTTCACATAGGGCGCGGCGTCCAGCCGCGTCTTCCCGCCGTTCACCACCGCTTCATCACTGCCTGGCCGCAGGACGATCGTCGCGCCGCTTTTCGCCAGCACGATTTCCTTCTCCGTCCAATGGACCCTGGCCCCCAGATGCTCGCTGACAACCCTGAGCGGCGCCATCACGCGGTTGTGCTTCAGTTCCGGTTCCGCGTCCGTGGTCGCCTCGAGCGGCGCCCCGTCGGTCCGATTTTGGATGAGAAGCTTGACGGACGAATCGCCATGGACGAATGACCCGCCGAACATGACGCCGAACGCCGCCAGCATGGGGATGATGATCTTTTTCAACCGCGTCCGCTCCCTGTCCGATCCTGCCGCGAACCGTCGTTCTCCACGATGCTCCCGTAACCGTGCTTGACGGCCGTGCCTTTCACATTCCAGATCTTGTAGGGAGCCTCCGGATCGAACGCGTACCATTGATCTTCATGCGCCGCGTAGAGCAGGTAATGCCCGGGAGCGGGCGCATCTTCCGCGAGACGTCGGGCATAAACGTCGTAATGCCGGATGCTGCTTCCGTCCCGATCCAGAAAGTCGTATTTGGCCATCGGATAGAAGTCTCCGGGTTCGGCCAGCCCGTATTCCGGGACGGCGCGCGCGGGCGGCTCCGCCTTCCCGCCTTTGCCCGCTTCGATCGTCCGGTAGATCTCTTCGAAATAGCTGTTGCCGACGACGTCTTCCACGACGAAGCCATCGATGACGGCCGTCTCGAGCCGGAAGGTGGTCACGTCGACGCCGTCGATGGCGAACGGCTTCATCGCGACCGTCACGGTATGGTTCTCGTAGCGGACGTCGCAGCCGAACACTTCGGCCACGAAACGGAGCGGCACCATCATCCGGTCGTTCTTCACATACGGCACGGCGTCCAGCCGCACCGTTTCCCTGTTCACCACCGCCATGTCGCTGCCCAGGCGCAGGGAGACCCTCGTGCCGCCCTTGATGAGCACGACTTCCTGATTCGACCAGTGAACCGTGGCGCCGAGATGCTCGCTGATCACCCGAAACGGCACCATCACGCGGTTGTTCTTCAGTTCCGGCGACGCGTCGGCCGTAATCTCGACCGCCGCGCCGTCGGTCCGGTTCAGCATCTGAAGCGTGACGGGCGCGTCGGCGACCGCGGATGACGCGCCGAACATGACGCCGATCGCCGCCAGCATGGGGATGATCTTTTTCAACAACGTCCTCTCCCTGTCTCGTTCCGGTCACGGAGCGGTATTTTCCACGAGGAGCCAATAACCGTGCCGTTCGGCCGTGCTTTCCAGCTGCCAGACCCCGAAGACGGCTTCCTCGCCGATCTTGTACCATTGATCCTCATGCGCCGCATAGATCAGGAAATACCCGGGAGACGGCTCATCGCTCGCGGTCATTTTGTTGCAAAGCACGTAATTCCGGATGCTGTTCCCGTCCCGATCGATAAAGTCGAAGATCTGGACCCGATACCAGTCGCCGGTGGCGGCCAGCATCCCTTTCGGCGCGACGGAGGCGGGCGCTTCCGCCTTCTCGCCCTTGCCCGCTTCAAGCGCATGGTAGATCGCTTCGATATGGCTGTTCCCGACGATCTGCTCCACCATGCTGCCCAGGGTCGCGAAGGTCTCGTATTGGAAGGCCGCCGCCTCGACGCCGTCGATGGCGAACGGCTTCGTCGCGACCGTCACGGTCTGATTCTCGTAGCGGACATCGCAATCGAACACCTCGGCCACGAACCGGAGCGGCACCATGACGCGGCCGTTCTTCACATAAGGCTCGGCGTCCAGCCCCGTCTGCTCGCCGTTCACCTCCGCCGTGCCGCTGCCCGGCCGCAGGGTGATGGTCTTGTCGCCCTTGGCGAGCACGACTTCCTTGCCCGTCCACAGGACCCTGGCCCCGAGGTGCTCGCTGATCACCCTGAGCGGCACCATCAGGCGGTTGTTCTTCAGTTCCGGTTCCGCGTCGGTTGTCGCCTCGAGCGGCACGCCGTCGGTCCGATTGTGCAATTGAAGCTTGACGGAGGTGTCGGCGTAGGCGGAGGATGCGCCGAGCAACACGCCGAACGCCGTCAACAGGAAGATGATCTTTTTCAAGCAAACGTCCTCTCCTTGTCGTGAAATTGCAGCGTGGTCGACAGCGGGAGGAATCCCGACGCGGCCCGCCAATTCTTTGCTCAAGCGAAAAACGAACCTTACAGGAGGCAGCCCATGGGATATGTGGAGGAACTGCGCAAAATCGTCGGCACCCGGCCGCTCATTCTGGTCGGCGTCGCGGCCGACGGCCGGGAAACCGTGGGAGCCCGTTTCTTCAAGCTCCATGAGCTGCCGGAAGCGCTGAGCCCCATCCTCCGCGATCTGATCGCCCGGTATGCGCGGAAGCTGTCGCAATAGGCCTTCCTCTCCCGGGCGCAGTCCACATGATGGGGATGGTTTTCCGCAAACCACCCTCTCTCTTTGTCCGGTACTCCTATATTTAGACGCGTGATCCGATTCAGGAGTTTCATGCCAAAGGCGGGAAAGAAGGGCATGACACCTGTCATCCCCAACTCCTGACACCCGTGAATACCGCCGGCGGCGCGGCCCGCCCTACAATGGAACCGAAGACAACAAGTGTGGAGTGAGGGAGGCCGCATGACAGCGGAGAAAAGCGCGGAACGGATCCGCCTGCTCGACATCCTGCGCGGATTCGCGATCTTCGGAACGCTCGGGACGAACATCTGGGTGTTCGCCCATCTGGGGGATCTCAACTACCTGACCGGCTTCGGCGACGGATGGTGGACGTCGGTCGACCATACGCTGCGGCAGCTCGTCCTGTTCTTCGTGAACGGCAAATTTCTCGGCATGCTCACGATCCTGTTCGGCGTCGGCATGGAGCTGAAATACCGCCAGGCCATGCGGAAGGGCGCTCCCTGGCCGGGCGCATACCTGTGGATCTGCCTGTTCCTGTTCGCCGAAGGCTTCATCCACTACGCGCTCGTGATGGAATACGACATCCTGATGAGCTACGCCGTCACCGCCGTCATCGTGTCGTTCATCGTGCGGGGCGGCGACCGCAGGATCAATCGGACGCTGAAAGGGCTCGGCGGCGCGTACGCCGCCCTGATGCTGGCGATCCTCGCGCTCGAGATCGGGCTGCGCGCGGCGGGGGCGAACATCTCCTTCGGCGACATGAGCGGGGTCGTCGCCCTGTACCGGGAAGGCGCGTGGGCGGAGCAGGTCGCGTACCGCCTGTACAACTTCGCGGCGCTTCGGATCGAAGCCGTCCTGGTCATCCCGCTGAACATCGTCCTGTTCCTGGCCGGCGTCCGGCTGATGCGCGCCGGCGCCTTCGCGCCCGACGAACGCGGCCGGCAGATCCGGCGGAAGATGCTCCGGATCGGCCTCGGGCTGGGCGTGCCGCTCAACCTGCTGCTGTTCGTCCCGGGCGGGGTGTTCGATATCGCCGTCCGCTACCTGTTCGCGCCGGCGCTGTCGCTCGGGTACATGGCGCTGATCGCCCGGCTCGCGGAGCGCGGCGCGCATCTGAAAGTCTGGCGCTGTATCGAAGCAACCGGTAAAATGGCCTTGAGCTGCTATGTGCTGCAGAATCTGCTCGCTTCCGTCATCTTCTACGGCTGGGGGCTGGGCTGGGGCGGCCGGCTGGGCAGTCTGCCCGTGATCGGCGTCTGGCTGGCCGTCTGCCTGATCGAAGCCGCGGCGGCGTATTGGTGGATCGGGCGGATGAAGCTCGGGCCCATGGAATGGATGCGCAAAACGCTGCTCCGCCTCGTCGCGGCGCGTTAGCGGTCCGAGGGGCGGAGGCGGCGCTCGCGGAACATGCGGCGCAAGCGGCGGAAGCGTCGATCGCTTGACAGATGGCTCAAGCAAGCGGCGAACGCGAAGCGGCAAGCGGAGGCGCTTGATGCGGAGGCGTGAACCGGCATGAACCCGAAGCGATGGAACATCAAGCTTTACCCGGAGGATCAGATCCGGCGCTACCTGATCATCGACATCGTCGTCTGCGTCTTCATGTTTTACAAGACGCTGACGGCCGGCAGCCGGGCGGGCCTGCCCGTCACATTCCTCATGCTCGCGCTCTTCCTGGCGCTGTACTATATGGGGCTGTGGAGCAGGGGCGCGCGGCTGCTGCTCGTCGTGCTGGCCGGCTGCGGGCTGATGACGGCGTTCGCGATTCTCCATGAAGTGTGGCTGCTGATCTTCGCGGCCGTGTTCGCCGATTTTCTCGGACGCGTCCGCTCCCGCCCGCATTTCGCCGCCGGCATGTCCGCCCTCGTCGCCATGTACCCGGTATCGAGCCTCGTTGTTCACGGAGACGCGTTTCATTTTCTCGGGACGCCTCTCCTGCCGTTCCTGATCATCCAGCTGGCCATCCCGTTCGTCGTGCGCATCCTGGAAAAAAACGAATCGCTGAAGACCGAACTCGCCGCCGCCAACGAACGGATCGCGCAATATGCGCAGGAGGAGGAGCGGCACCGGCTGGCCCGGGATCTGCACGACACCCTCGGCCAGACGCTGACCATGATCAAGGTGAAAAGCGAGCTCGCCGAGCGCATGCTGGACAAGGACCCTGAGCGGGCCCGGCTGGAGATGCGCGATGTCGCCCGGACTTCCCGCCTCGCGCTGCGGCAGGTGCGCGATCTGGTCACGGACATGAAGCACGTCCCGCTGGAGCGGGAACTGGAGGACGGCCGCGCGCTGCTTGCCAGCGCCGGAATCGCGTTCGGATTCAGCCGCTCGGAAGTTCGGCCGAAGCTGTCCAAGGCGGCGGAGACGATGCTCGCCCTGGCCGTCCGGGAGAGCCTGACCAACGTCGTGAAGCACAGCAAGGCCGGACGATGCGAGGTGGCGGAAATGGTGAAGGACGGACGGTATGTTTTGCAGATCGAGGATGACGGCGTCGGACTGGCGGCGGAACGGTCGGAAGGACACGGACTGGCGGCCATCGAGGAGCGGATGCGCCTGATCGGGGGCGGGGCTGCCATCGGCCCGTCGACCGCCGGCGGCGTCCGGGTGACGCTCTCCGTTCCGCTGCGGCCCGAGGAGGATGCTTCATGATCCGCATCGTGATTGCCGAAGATCAGCAGATGCTGCTCAGCGCCCTGGCGTCGCTGATCTCGCTCGAGGAGGACATCGAGGTCGCCGCGCAGGCCGCGGACGGCCGGCAGGCGCTGGACGCGATCCGCGCCTTGCGCCCGGACATCTGCCTGCTCGACATCGAGATGCCCGGCATGGGCGGGCTCGATGTGGCGGAAACGATCCGGCGCGAAGGGCTCGGCTGCAGGATCGTGATCGTCACCACCTTCTCCCGTTCGGGGTACCTGCAGCGGGCGATGGAGCTGAAGGTGGACGGCTATCTCCTGAAGGACGAGCCGATCGACTTCCTCGTGGAAGCGATCCGGAAGGTGCACCGGGGCCAGCGGGTGGTCAGCCCGGACCTCGCCGCGCTGCTGTTCGAGAAGGAGGAGAATCCGCTGTCGGACCGCGAACGCGAGGTGCTGCGGCTGGCGGCGGAAGGGATGACGACGGACGAGATCGCGGGCGCCCTCTTCCTGACGCGGGGCACGGTGCGCAACTACCTCTCGTCCGCGATCCAGAAGCTCGAGGTCCAGACCCGGCAGCAGGCGGTGAAGAAGGCGACGGACAAGGGGTGGCTGTGAGGCGGCGCGCTTCGGAAGAGCGGGTTTTTCACGACGGGCCGGGAACGGCGAAACAGGATTTGCCTCGCCTGACGGAGAATGGAACAAGCGATGGACCGATTCAACCGTGAGCGAAGGATGGGACGAACGCCATGATCCGAAAGCGCGTGCTGCCGATCGTACTGTTGCTCTTCTTGCTGCTGACCCCCGCCGTCCGGGCGGCCGATTCCGTCAAAGCCTATCTGTTCCCGGTCGCCTTCGTCATCAACCATCAGACGAAGCCGCTGCAGCCGGGGTATTCGACCTTCGAATACAACAACCGCCTCTACATCCCCGTCCGGTTCGTTTCGGAAGGCCTGGGGGCAAGGGTCCGCTATGACGCGACAAGCCGGAAGGTGGTCATCGAAGATTCCCATGTTTTCGACGCCCGGTACGTGAACCCGGGGGATCGGATCGCGGGGATGGAGGTTGCCGAAGTCGATCTGACCCGGTTCGAATCCGAATCTCTCGGCTCGGTGCGGTTCCGGGGTTCGGCGCTGGTGAAGGGCTCGTATCTGTACAGCAGGAATGATCCGCTGAGCGGCGAGATGCTGCGGTTTTACGTGGACGAGGACGCGTCGGATCGCTTGCCGGTCATGTCGCATGACAACAGGGATCCCGGGTTTGTCTTCGAGAACCCGGCCGACGCCGTCCGGCTGCTTGGCATCCCCGAGGACGCCGACACCGCAACCGGCCGGGCCGCCGTCGTCATCGACGATTATGTGATCCGCTATGATTACAAGGAAGTCCACAACACCGCCAGACTGGTGGAAGCGTATGTGCAGGCGAAATGAAAGCCGGACACGGGAACCGCGCGATCGGCCCGTGTCCGGCTTTTTGCCGCATTCGGCTGCGTGACAAATCACTCGCCTTCCGCTTCGAGGGGGTTAATCCATTTCATTCGCATACAACGCCCTTCCCCATTCGCCAATCAGGAGAAGTTCGCGGTTGCCGCTTCCGTGCGTGCAGAGATTGTACGTTGCGTCCGGGCTTCGAACCGCTCCCGGTCAAGCGCAATGAAAGGATCACGGATTCAATGCTTCCAACAACGCTTTGGATTCCGGACGGATGGCGTTCTCTTCGAGCAGCCTGTCGATCAGCCGTTGACCCCCGCCCTTGATCCCGGAGAACAACGCCTGGTACGCCATGTCCACCATATGTCCCCGCAAGAAGACGTCATCGTATTGACCGGGCTTGATCCCCAGCTTCGCCGCGACCGTCGAAGCCTGCGCATAGTTGAAATCTCCCGCGGCATCATTGTAGCCGATCAAGCGAAGGATCAACGTGGCGAACATATTCATGTCCACGGTTTGGCCGGAGCCGTACCGGGTGTCGCTTACGCCTTTGGTCAACCCGTGGTGATACAGATAGCCGATGTGCGGTGAAGCCCAGTCCGGAACATCCGCGAACGGATGGCTGTACTTCCGCGCCAATGCTTCCGTCTCTTTGCCCATCAAGCGCACCAGCATGACGGCGGTTTCGGCCCGGGTCGGGGCGCGCTCCAGATCGAACCCGTCGCCGCCTCCCCGGAGCAGTCCCGCTTTCTCGAGCGCCGCGGCTTTGTCCTCCACGGACGGCGACGGTATGCCGACATAGACGGCGTAATCTCCGCCGGTCATGAATTTGCTGCCGTCCCAGACTAGGCTGCGCACGTTGTCCAATCGTTTGGGGAAGTCAAGCTCCTGCCATCTCGTTCCGTCTTTCGAGTAAATCACGCTTCCGCCGTCGTCGATTCCAAGGTAATACGATCCGGTCCAGACCAGTTGAACGGGAAAAGGGAAGGATAAACCGGACTTCGATTCCGGAAGCTCATATTGCTTCCAATGCAATCCGTCCCTGGAAACCAAAAAATAGGATTCCCTTTCGATGATCCCTCTGGCAACAAACTGGCTTCCGTTCCAATGCACGATGCTCACGTTTCCGTCTTGCAACGGACAGGCAACCGTCCACGCTTTCAAATCGGTTGATGTGTAGATGGCGGCACTTTCGGAAGTGCGGCTGAGCGGACCGTTCTTTTTCATTTTGACCGACGTCAGGACAAATCGGCCGTTCCCGTAAGCCATCCCTTTGATCATCTCGTTATCAAATTGGCTCGCGATCGTCCAATGCACCCCGTCGTCCGTCGTTGCGATGACGTCGACCGTCCGTTCGATATCCCGTATCTGGTCGGCAGGCTTGTTTTCCAGTACATCGTACCCGCCGATCAACACAAATCGACCGCCAATATATTCGATGGAACGGATGTAGAAACGGTCGAGCTGCTCGGCGTTCAGCCCTTCAATCACGATGGGCGCAATCGTCCACGTCAATCCGTCTTCCGAGCGGAAAAGGCTGGCTCCCTGGTCTTCTGCATATCCTCTCGCAAAATAGAAATCCCCTGTCCACTGAACATGCGACATACTTGAAAACTTATGGCCGATCTGCTCTGTCAGGCTTTGGGTCAGATCGGTCCAATTTTCTCCGTCTTCCGAGAACAGGAAAGGCGTGTTGCGGAACATGGAAGACATATAATATTTGCCTTCGGCGTAACTGATATAGTGCCCGCTCACGGATTGAAGCTGCGCGGGTTGATCGGACAGGGTCCATTCGATCCCGTCATCGGAAGTGACGATCTCATTCTTTTCGTTGATGGCGAGCAGCCTCTTCCCGTCATGCCAAAAACCGCCGAGATGGCGAAGCGCATGGGGTTCTTCCGATTCCGCATATCGCAAAACGGCTTGATCCAAAACCGTCCATTCGATGCCGTCTTGCGACGCATACAGGGTCAATTCGGTGCCGTACCGATAGCCTTCGGTCGACAACACGAACCGGTTCCCGTCCCACACGAGGTCGCGTATCGACAGCACAGGGAGTTTCGCTTCGGCGTTGACCCAATGGACGCCATCCCCGGAGTAGGCCGTGTAGCCGGTTCCGGTTATCGCGACATAATGCTCGCCGTTGTACAAGATGAATTGGTAACCGTCAACCGGGTTTTCCGCGACGATGCGCCAATTCCTTCCATCGTCGGACTGGTAGATGCGGCCGACCGATTCAAATCCCCCGCTGGCCAAATAGTATTTGCTGTCGTAATACTTGATGTCCCCGAAACCCGAGGGATAGGGCGTCGCTTCCCCCGTAATCTCTTCATACGGAATCGTGGTCCACGTTCTGCCATCCGTTGAGGTGGCCATACTCCCCCTGCTGCCGACGGTCCAGAACTGCTCGCCGTCCCAGATGACGCTGTACAAATCGCCGAGAGGCGTATCCTTCATCTCCCACTTGATCCCGTCCCCGGATGTCAGGATGAAACCCTCCGATCCAACCGCGACAAAGACGGAATTTCCGTATGCAATCGAATGGATCGTGACGGGATACTTGATCCGGAAGTCGACTCCCAGCGGGCGTGTTTCCCAGCGCGCGCCGTCCCGGGATGTCTTCACGACTTCATCGGATATGGCGACATACATGCCGTTTCCATACGTCATGGCCCGGATTTGCTTTCCCGAACCCAGGGGCGCTTTCTCCCATTGAATATGCGGCGCCGAGAACGATCCCCGGGCCATGGCCGGAGCAGGCCATGTCATGGTCAGAATGATCATGGAAAGGATGAGTGCGGCGATTCGGCCAGGCGTGATTTTCCGTTTGTTCATGCTTTCTCTCCCGATGATGTGATTCGACACAGACATTTCGACACGATGCCGCATATCCCTTCCAATTCCGAAAATTTCCATCCGCGGACATCCCTTTTATTTGCGATACGCCACGAACAACCCGACGTCTTTCGTGATGGCAATCGCGCCTTCCCGCGCGATGATGTCCCGCAGCATGGACTCCAGCCTGGACAGCCGGGCGCTGGTCAATGTCTCCCTTCCCCCGGGCGTTGTCCGGATATAGTCGATGAGCGGCCCCGCGTCCGTCACCCGCAAAGCGTCCGGATACCGCTCAATCCGGATGTCGGTGAAGCCCGCGGCGCGCAGCTGCTCCTCCCCGTTCTCCAGACCGAACTCGCAGGCGAAATCCTGGCGGCCCGGATCATAGTGATGATGGACGGCGGCCAGGAAATCTTTCACTTCTTTCATGTGGTTGATCCCCATCGTCGACGCGTACAACACCCCGCCGGGTCTGAGCACGCGCCGGATTTCCCTGAGCGCCTGATGCCGCTCGCTGACATGGTAGAGCATGTGATTGGCCATCACCGCGTCGAAGCTCGCATCCGGGTAAGGAATCGAACGGGCGTCGGCCGGCGCGAAGTGAAACCGGTCCACCGATCCAGCTGCTCCCTGTGCTGCCCGGTCGCCACCACCCGCGTTTCGAACCATTCCGGATGGTTTTTCAGTTCGCGGATCACGGGCCCCATTTTGGTCGCCTCGGGTCTCGTTCCGATGATCACCATGACTTTCTTCGCCATTTCCCTTTCCTCCTCTGCAAGCAGTCCTTCTATACCAGGAGGGTAAGGGATGACGTAACGTCACTTGCAAGACCCGGGATCACATTTGCCCGTCCGCTTCCCGATAGGCGGCCAGCCGCTCCTCCAGCGTGCCCGTGTGCAGTTCAAACAGATTGTTGTCGTAATCGTAGAAGTAGATGGAAAGCCCCTCGCCCTTGATTCTCGGCCGGGGAGGCCTCATCTCCAGCCCGAGCTCCCTGATCTTGGCCATATACGTCTCCGCGTCTTCTTCCCGGATTTTGAACGCGACATGGTGGTAGGTCCGGTTGACGATTTCCCGATTCTCCATCACGGCGATCCACAGGCCGCCGACGAGCAGGAATCGTTCCCGGTACAGGGAGTGCGTTTTGTCCCCGCTGTCATACACGACCCTGGCGTCGAACAACGCTTTGTAAAGTTCCGTTGTTTTGTCCAGATCCCTGACCACGAAGGTCATATGGCTGAGTCCCTCGATCATGCCCGTCATCCTTTTCATCGATTCATGCGTTCGAGAAGCTCTTCCGTCTCGGCCACCAGTGCCCGCAGCATCTCGACGGCCGTCCTGGACCGCTCCTGGTCCGTCCCGAGCAGGGCATACAGGGTATCGATCCGCTGCTTGTAATGGCGGGGTTTGACGCGGAATCCCTCGATCATGTTCACTGCCTTCTTTTCATTAATGCAGTAGGTTTCGTTGAGGGCGAACAGCACCTGGTTCATGGCGGAGATCGACCGGAAAATATGGCCCGCAACGTAGGAAATGTCGTCCTTGTCCACCGTATTCTCCGCCAGCTGCAGCGAGAACGACGCCTCAAACCGGAATTGGCCGATGATCGCGCTTCTGACGGCCTTGGGGTAGGGGGACGTTTTCGCTTTGAGCGCGGCGATCCGCCCCGCCGGGTCGGACAGGATTTGGCAGACGGCGATTTCCCCCATGTACATGACATTGAGGTACGCATGCGGATGGCCCGCCTGGTAATGGGACGAGACGATGCCTTGCAGACATTCGTCGATCACCGCGGCCACCCGGCGAATGTCGCGGAAAATCAAGTCCACGCGATACCCCTGCACGACCAGCCAGCCGCCGCCGTTCACCCACGGTCCCCATTGCCCCGGCGCGAAGATCAAGTCTTCCCGATGCCCGTCATCCCATTTCGCCGCAATTTTTCCGATGCGTTCGAGATCAAAGCCGGCGGATTCGTCATAGTAGATGCCGATATCGACATCGGACGTCTCGTGATGCGTGCCCCTGGCTCTGGAGCCGCCCAGCACAACCCCCGCGACGCCGGATGCGCCCTGCAGTTCCCGGCTGATCTGCCCGATCAGCGTATGCAACGTCATGATGCCATCAGCTCCGTTCCTTTTCCGGGTATCCCGTCCCGTCGTTTCCTCCGCGCCACATTCCGGCTTCCCCCTTCCGGAAAAGAAGACGATCCGCGCGCGATCCAGGTTGCTGCAGACGGCCCGCGCTCAGTCAATCCCGACAATTTCGCTCCGCCGTTCAAGCAGAAGCACATCCCGCCACACGCCGTTCATCTTGCCGATCCGCTCGCAGGTGCCTATGATGCGGAATCCGTTTTTCAGATGCAGCCGGACGCTCGCCTGGTTCTCGGGAAAAATCTTCGACACCAGCGTCCAGAATCCCCGTTGCTCCGAAACCTCGATCAGCGCACGCAGCAACGCATGGCCGACACCTTTTCCCCTGTGATCCTGACCGATGTAGATGCTCACTTCTCCGACACCGGCATACACGCACTGGTCCGAGGTCTTCGTCAGATTGCACCACCCGACGACGCATCCGTCAAGCTCGGCGACCAGCGAACAGCCTTATCTGGATGCCGAAACCGAACTGTTCAAGGTCGTCAATGTTCCGATGGTTGATAATATTGAAGAATATATGGAAATTGCCAGGAAGACAATCGCAAACCAAAAGGAATCTATTACAGGGCCTGTGCCAAACGACGTGTATCCATTCTCATCTTTGCCATGGATCAGGTTTACCCATTTTTCGCATACCTTTGCGGGGAAAAGCGAAAAATCCAATCCCATGTTTGATTGGGGAAAATACGTCGAGAAAGACGAAAAAGTTCTGATTCCGTTTGCCATTCAGGTGCATCACTCGTTTGTGGACGGTTTTCATGTGGGGAAATTTGTCGAGCATTTGCAGAACAATCTTTGAAATCTTCAATAAAATCAATCAAATACCAACCGTTTCTTTGTCACAGGACAACGATAATTATTATAATCGACACAGATACAATGAGAGGAAGAGCCTGGACCTCTGTCAATAGATTGGACACATGGAATCGAGAAAATTACGCAACATAATCGTACATTTGTTCGCATTGAATGGGTGTGAGATACCTGATCGCCGAATGGACTCGTTTGCGATTGTAGAAAAACTCGATATATTCAAAAATCTTGCTTTGCGCTTCCTTGCGGGTCTTGAACTTTTCCAGATAAACGAGTTCCTTTTTGAGTATGCTGTGGAA
>Ga0310835_100212_pt1 | contig 46008 bp, 40 predicted proteins | sample SM_ome_3_FD_201308 | JGI IMG/M metagenome (GOLD analysis project Ga0310835, IMG submission 201308) | Sorghum-adapted microbial communities enriched on stacked mutant (SM) sorghum from Joint BioEnergy Institute, Emeryville, California... ...
AAGCCGGCCAGCGTTCCGACGACCGTCAGTCCGATCGTCACTTTGTAGGCATTGACAATCTGGGCCGGATTGCTGAACACGGCCTTGTAGGCGTCGAGCGAGATCTGGTCCGGGATCAGCTTGAACCCTTCCGCGATGATTTCCGTCTCCGCGGTGAAAGAGCCGGATACGATGAGCAGGAACGGAAGCAAGCAAGCCAGCGTCAGCAGCGTAATGATCGTGTAGCCGATCGCATTGAATGCGACCGTCGATTTTTCCGTCTTGATTTTCAAGCCGATTCCTCCTCCTAGAACAGCGCGTAATCTTCGCGGGTTTTGCGGATGATCGCATTGACCGTGACGACAAGAATGAATCCGAAGACGGATTGGTAAAGGCCGGCCGCGGTCCCCATCCCGATATCGAAGTTTACCGCCAGGGAGCGATAGACATAGGTGTCGATAATGTCCGTCGATTCGAAAAGCATGCCGTTGTTGCCGATGATTTGGTAGAAAAGATCGAACTGTCCTTTGAGAATGCCGCCGAGAGCCAGAAGAATCAGCAAAATGAACGTCGGCACCAGCATCGGGAGAACGATGTACCGGACCCGCTGGAAAATGTTCGCGCCGTCGATTTTGGCCGCTTCATGATACTCGTCGCTGATGCTCATGATGGCCGCTAGATAAATGACCGTTCCATACCCGAGGCCTTTCCAAACCTGAAAAAACACGATGATGTATTTCCATGGGGCCGTATGCAGGTAGAAGTCGTAAGGAGGAAGGCCGAGCTGCTCCAGCATCGTGTTGACCACGCCGTTGTTGACGCTGAACAAATTGAACACGAACGCCCCCACGAGGACGAAAGAGACAAAGAACGGAAGGAACATAACGGATTGCGTCGTCTTTTTGAACCATTTGCCGGGAAGCTCGCTGAGGAAGATGGCGCAGATCAATTGCAGGATGTTGCCGATAAAAATAAACGCCAGGTTGTATAGAATCGTATTTTTGGTCAGGTTCCACAGGACGCCGGACTCAAACAGAAACTCGAAGTTTTTCAACCCTATGAATTCGCTTCCAAATAATCCGCCTTCAAAGCTGTAGGAAGTAAATGCATAATAAACGCCTACCATCGGAAAGTACGCGAATACCGCAAAAAACAGCAAGGTCGGCAAGATCATCAGAAACAGGACTTTGTTTTTGCGCAGTTCCAGCCAAAAATGGCGCATCCAAAAGCACCTCCAGGCCATCGGGTACATATCCCGAATGTAATCGATTACTTTTTATATTAAAAAAATTTGGGTTTTCAGGAGGAAAGAGACGACTCCCGGATCAGCAGCCTGGAATCGACTTTAAAGGCGCGCTTGTCGCTAAAGGCGTTGTCGTTCATTTGATCGATCAGCTTCTCCGCCAGCAGGGCCCCCATCGTATATTTGGGCTGCTCCACCGTGCTCATCTTCGGCGTCACGTATTTGGTGATCCTGTTGTTATCCACCCCCACAACGGCCATTTGCCGGGGAATCTCGATGGACAACTCGCGGCAGGCTTTGTATACGCCAAGCGCCATCTCGTCGTTAGCCGCGAATACCGCGGTAAAATCGATGTTTTTCTCTTTCAGGCGTTTAAAAGCGGCGTACCCTCCCTCTTCGTTGAAGTTGCCGTTCTCGATCAAATCCGGGATGAACGGCATTCCGGCATCGCGAAGCGCTTTCATATATCCTTCAAGCCGTTCGTAGCTGTCGATCGCATCCGCATATCCGCTGAGAAACGCGATTTTCTCGTGGCCCTGCCCGATGAGATGGTTCACGACCTCCTTCGCCATCTTGACGTTGTCCGTATAGGCGCACGGAATGTTCGGATGGTCGATGAACCGGCCGATCAGCCCGATTGTATACCCGTTGTCCGCATAGGCCGCGATTTCCTTGTTGGAAAGCTTGGGCGTCACCAGGATCATGCCGTCCACCGTACGGTTCATCAGCAAGGACATGTATTCCTGTTCTTTTTCCTTCTGGTTCTGCGCATCGCAAATAAGGATTTTGTACTGCAGCGAATTGGCCGTATTTTCGATCCCCTTGATAATTTCTGCATAGTAGGCCACCAGAATGTCCGAAACCACGACGCCCAGGGTCATCGTTTTTCGCGAACGGAGGTTTTTGGCCAATGCGTTCGGCGTATAGTTCATTTCTTCGATCGCCTTGAGCACCTTTTCTTTCGTTTTCGGACTGACCAAATGGCTCGCATTGAGCACCCTCGATACCGTTGCCACGGAGACGTTCGCCCTTCTGGCGACGTCGATAATTTTGCTGTCCTTCATTGGCTCACTTTCTTCCTTCGGAGTTGATTGTATTATATCAAATCTGAAATCGATTACAAGATGGTGCTTTGATATTTCCGAATGATTTCTTTCAAAAATGGGGTTGACAAAAATTGTATGTTTCATCATATAATGAATCACAGGCCTGTAAGCGATTTCAGTTATAGTTTGTCTGTTTTTTGCTGTATGTTTGCTTTAGGATGCTCTAAAGTTTGATTTTTGGTTGGGTGTAATCGATTTCATTCTAAAAGGAGGTTTTGTTGATGTTTTTGAAGGCGAAATCGAAGTCCAAACGCTCCGTTTATTTCTGGGGCTGCTCCGTACTCGTTCTTGCCTTGTTCCTGTTCCCTCTATTGGGCAGGTTAACGGAAGTCGACGCGGCCGGCGAAACCGTCAATGTCTGGGTGACGACAGGCGACCAAAGCAAACTGCTGCAAAAACAATCGGACGTATCCTTTGGCGCGGACAGCGGGACCTACGCCACCACCGTCAACGTGAATGAAAATACGACGTACCAGACAATCAAAGGCTTCGGCGCAGCCGTCACGGGTTCCTCGGCTTATCTGATCAATCAGAAGATGTCGGCTTCGCAGCGCAGCGCCCTGTTAAACGACTTGTTCGGCGCGGGCGGCATCGGGCTGAGCTACATCCGCCATACCATCGGCGCGTCGGACTTCTCCTTGTCCAGCTATACGTATAACGATACGCCCAACAACATCGACGATTTCGACCTGAATTATTTCTCCATCAATCCGGACAAGACGGATGTCATCCCGACCCTCAAATCGATTCTCAGCGTCAACAGCGGCATCAAGATATTGGGATCTCCATGGTCGGCGCCGGCGTGGATGAAAGATACCGAAACGCTCAACGGCAGTTATTTGAAATGGTACGATTCAAGATACTATACCGCTTATGCCAACTACTTTGTCAAATACATCAACGCTTTTAAAGCCGAAGGCGTTCCGATCGACGCCATCACCGTACAGAACGAGCCTCTTCACACGACTTCCGGCTATCCGAGCATGAGCATGTCGGACACGGAGCAGAGGGATTTTATCAAAAATTACCTCGGCCCGGCCTTCCGCAGCAACAACATTCCCGCCAAAATCGTCGTATACGACCACAACTGGGACCAAACCTATTACGCAACCAACATTTTCGCCGATGCGGCGGCAAGCCAATATATCGACGGTTCCGCCTGGCACTGTTACGCGGGCAATCCGTCGGCCATGACCACGGTCCACAACGCGTATCCCTCCAAAAATATTTATTTTACCGAGTGCAGCGGCGGAGAATGGGCCACGAATTTCGGCGATAATCTGAAATGGAATTTGTCCAACCTGATTATCGGAGCGACCCGCAACTGGGCCCAAACGGTGCTCTTATGGAATTTGGCGCTGGACCCCAACCACGGTCCGACCAACGGCGGATGCGCGGATTGCCGGGGCGTCGTCACGATCAACCCCAGCAATGGGAATGTGACGAAGAACGTGGAATATTACGTGCTGGGCCACGCCAGCAAATTCGTCAAGCCCGGAGCTGTCCGCATCGATTCCAACACGTACAGCGGCGGGATCGAGAACGTGGCTTTCAAAAATCCCGACGGCTCCAAAGTCTTGATCGCCTTGAACAACAGCGCATCCAGCATCACCTTTAAGGTCCGTTGGGCTTCCCAGGCGTTCGTCTATACGCTCCCCGCCGGCGCGGCGGCAACGTTCACGTGGTCCGGCAGCGGAAGCGGCGGCGGCAACCTGCTTCAGAACCCCGGATTCGAAACGGGAAGCTTAAGCGCATGGTCCAGTTGGACGCCGGACGGTCAGGCTGCCGCGCATAAGGTCGACAGCGACAATCCCCGTTCCGGCTCGTATAAGCTTGTTCATTGGGCCCCCGGCGCATATCAGCAAACGACGTACCAGGCGGTATCGGTTCCGAACGGAACCTACAAGGCAACCGTATGGGTGCGTTCCGGCGGAGGCCAAAACACGCTCCGGCTCGAAGCCAGCAATTACGGCGACGGTACGCTATACGGCAATATCGGTTCCGCTGCGGTCGATGCTTGGACCCCGTATACGATCGACAATATCAACGTGACGACGGGCACGATTACCATTGGCGTCTATTCCAACGCCAATGCCGGCAACTGGGCCGTATTCGACGATTTCGAACTGGTGCGAAAATAACCGACTTATGAAAATCCCGCCGGGAGATCATCCCCCGGCGGGATTTTTGGGGAGCGGTCGGCCGTAAGCGGCGTCGTTTTTCATCCGAATTCATCCGCGGCAATTCATCCGCCCGTTCGAATCCGCTCAAGAACGCTTCCGCTTACGCCAACTGGGCCTGGCGGTTCTCCAGTTTCTTCTTGATGAGCGGCAACAAGGATTGGCCGGCGATCCGGGCTTCTTCCACATGCGGATAACCGGAAAGAATAAAGCTGGAGATGCCGGCGTCCACAAATTCGAGAAGGCGATCGGACACCTGCTCCGGAGTGCCGACGAAGGCAACCGCGCCGCCCCCGCGAATCCGGGAAAGCCCGGCCCACAAATTGGGGCCGATCACATAGTCTTTCGCTTCGGATTCTTTCCAAATCTTCGTCTGCCGCTGCTGGTTCGTTGCATCCGTCCGTCCCTGCAGCGCTTCGGCGGCAGCCAGCACCCGCGGATCGACCTTGCTGATGATCTCCCGCGCCGCGTTCCAGGCTTCCTCTTCCGTTTCCCGGACGACGAGCTGGGCCCGCAAACCGTACCGCAGCTGTCTGCGGATGCCTTTTTGCTCATAAAACTGCCGCACATACGATTCCGTCTCGGCAATTTGCTGTTTGATCATCTCGAGGGGCTCCGCCCACATCAGGTACACGTCGGCAACCTCCGCGGCAACCCGCTTTCCGGCCGGCGAGCTTCCCCCGAAGTAAAGCGGAGGATGCGGCCGCTGCACAGGCGCAGGATAGCTGACTCCGCCTTCCACTTCGAAATAGCGTCCTTTAAAATGCACACCGCCTTTGCCGCCGCTCTTGAGATAAGCTTCAAGATTGAAATCGTGCGATTCCTCCCACGCTTGCTTGACGATTTGCAAAAATTCGAGCGTTCGCTCGTATCGGCCGTCATGGTCGTTAAAGAGAGGGTCGCCTGTCGCTCTCAAATCGTCCGGCGTTCCGCCCGTAACGACGTTGATCAAGGCGCGGCCGCCCGACAAGCGGTCAAGGGAAGCGGCCATGCGCGCCGTCAGCACCGGTGCGATCAGGCCGGGACGCGCGGCGACCAGAGGCTTTAACGTTTTCGTATGGGAAGCAACCGCCGAGCCTACGACCCAGGCGTCGATGCAGTTTCCTCCCGTAGGGATCAAAGCGAACTCGAACCCTGCCGCCTCCGCCGTTCGGGCCACCTCGATCAGATAATCCAGCGAAGCTTCCCGTTCGGGCTTGATCCCGATATATTTTCCGTCTCCCGTCGTCGGAAGGTACCATCCGAATTCCACGTTTGGCTTAACCGTCATTTCTGCGCTCCTCCTCCAGGTAAAAAAATAAAAAACCGGAAACAGCCGCTATACGTTGGCGTCTCCGGTTGACCAGTCGAAACCACTATTCCCTATTGGAATACGATGTTTTCATTTTATTGAGGAAACGGGCAAATGTCAATCGATTTTTCCCGCTTATCGGACCAGCAGCTTGACCGTATCGTCAATAATCTTCTCATAAGCGGTCAGACCGCTGCCAAGCCAATACTCATCGCTCACCTCGTACACATGGCCTTGCTTTACGGCAGGAATGCTCTTCCAGACGGAGCTTTCCGTCATCTCCTTCATTCTCGGCGTCCCTTGGCCATAAGCATTGATGATAAAGATGTAGTCCGCGTCCAATTCCGGGAGCACTTCCATCGACACATTCGCGCTGTTCTCATTTTCCACCAGCTTGGAGCTTCCGATCCCCAGCTGCTTATGCACAACATAACCGCACAAATAATTCCCGCCCATCAGGCTGACGCCTTTGGCGGCGAAGCGGATAATCGCGACCTTTTTGCCTGCGACCGCTTGATCCAGCTTCTCTTTTGCCTCTTTCACTTTCTGTTGGTAAGCCTGCAAAGCTTGATCGGCTTCGGCGGATTTGCCGAGCAATTCCCCCAGCGTTTCGAGAGATTTCTCCACATCTCCGGAAGCATTCTTAAACACATAGGTCGGCGCGATCTTGGCATAGTTCTCATAAGCGCCGTCAGCGGCATAAGCGGCGGTGTGCAGGATGATCAGATCGGGGTTGTAGGACATGACCACCTCCGGCGATGGCAGTCCCCCCGAGAAGTCAAGCTTCGGCACATCCTTCAATTCCTCTTTCAGATATTCGTGTCCCAAAGGCCCATTGGCCCATTGAACCACCGGCTTTACGCCCAGCTTGAGCAGAGAATCCTCGAGATAAGGGGCAAAAACCCTCTTGGGCTCCGCTGGCACGGTGATCTCATGGCCCAGCTCGTCCGTTATCGTCCGCTCGCCTGCCGGCAAAGGGCTTGTCTCTCCCGATGCGGGAGTTTCGGAAGCGGTTGAGCTCGAACCCGGCTGTTCGGACGTTTCCTCACTGAGCTGCTGATTGGAGCCGCAGGCGGCCAGTAACCCCCCTGCAAGCATGAAGCATAGCAATAAAGCGCCAAACCTGTTGGCCATTCGAAACATGGTGCGTCTCCTCCTGTGATAATCATTCTCACCGAGAGTGATTATAGTTCATGTTGCTTATGCGTCACCATGTGTTCGATCCGGAAAAGCGTTTGGACAATTTCCGGTAAACAGGAGCAGGGCTTCATCCAACATCCGGAGAATGGCCACGGCCGAATATTCAAACCACGGATCGGAAGTGATCAGGTAAACATGCCGATTTCTGACCGCTTTCAATTGACGCCATGCTGCCGTATGCTGCAGCGCCAGCCAGTAGGCCCGGGAGGTTGCCTCGGGGCACACGGCCAGCAAAATCCGGTCAGGGCTAAGCTCTGCCAGTTGCTCCGGCGTAAGCTGTACGTTATAGGACCGTTCCGGCCGGAAAGCGGCTTTAAGCTTCAAATCCCGGTGAAGCACATCCTCGAGCCCGCGGTTCCAGTAGGCATGGATCCTTTGTCCGTAGATTCGCAAAACCAGGATGTTGTCCGTTCCCAGCACCGCGCCAATTTGCTCCCTCGCCGACTGAGCTCTCCGTTCATATTGTTGTATCCATAACTCCGCCTGATCCTCCCGGTCCAGGAATCGGGCAATCATCCGAAGTTGGTCTCTCCACCCGACGTTCTCCGTCGGAACAAAGAAAGAGGCCGCCATATCCATCAATTTCGTTTTCTCGGAGGGGCGCAGCCGGTCGGTTCCAATAATGGCGTCGGGGCGAAGCCGGACCATTTCGTCCAGATTCGCTTCAAACGGCCTGCTCGTGTACGGATCGGTAAGCTTTAAATGGAACTTTATCTGAGTACGGTAGGCGTTATAGTAATAGGGCGTCCATTTGGGATCGAGCGGCGCTGCCGCCGGCATCACATTCAAAGCCAGAAGCTGGCCCGTCACCGAAGAGGAGCACGCGACGATCCGTTTCTTGAAATTCCTCGCGAAATCCGACGGCGATACGCCCACCTCCTTCTTGAATTTGCGGCTAAAGTAAAACTCGTCGCTATATCCCACCTTTAAGGCGATATCCCGCAAACGTTCCCCGGATTCGGCCAGATAACGCTTCGCCCGGTTGATCCGCAAATCCGTCAAGTAATCCATAGCGCTCTGCCCATAGGTCTTTTTGAAGAGATCCACAAAATACTTGGGGCTGATATTCGCCATCTGCGCCAGTTGCTTGATCGAAAGGGGTTCGTTATAGTGCCGGTCCATATATTCTCGGATCATAGCCAGGTTCGTTTTCGGATTTCGTCTCGGCGCGTACGAGGCCATGTCCGTCACCTTCTCTTTATCTTTAAGCATGAGGCCCCTCCTTCATTTTGAAAGGGTATGATATAATAATTATAATGATAATCATTATCGATAAAAGAGGGCATAGTCCGTTCAAAAAAGGATTTTAACGAATGCCTGAACAATAACTCGCCTGAATGAAAAAGAGGAGTCCGCAGACTCCTCAGAACGCGCCCGATCGGACGATTCTTTTGATTCCCAAGCCGTGCAGCAGCGCCGACATGACGATATAAGGCGAAACCATGGTTTCCCAATTCGAGGAAAGGTACGAAACGAGTTCCAGCTTGATCTCGACCAGCCCTTGTCCGAGAAAGAAGTGGATCAGGAGCACATGAATCGTGATCATGACTAGCCCCGCGAAAAACCGTGTCCGGCCGTTCGGGAACAGCAGCAACACGCACAGGATGACGAACAAACCGCCGTAAATCGAGAACCGGTCCCGGACAAGCAAGCTGACCAGCGTCCCCATCATGATCGAGGCCGGAATCCAGTGCAAACCGGCCTTGCGGCTGATCAGGGACCAGGCCTCGCGAACCTTGCCGAATCCGTCGTCCTGCCGGTTCAAGCGAACCAGCGGCATCACGGCAAACACGGGCGCAAAGCCGCCGATGAGCCAATCGCCGGCTTTCTCCCAGTCGAACCGGTGCGCGGCATGAAACCCCAGCGCCGTGAAGACGGCCAGGGTGGCGAAAGCCGGCCAGAAAGCCTTCCCGCGAGGGGCCAGGGCCAACAGGTATCCGAACAATACCAGATGGGCCCATTGCATGTCCAGGAAATACAACACGACGGATGCGGCGATCGCGACCCAAACGGCATCCGGGGATACATAACGCAACAGCAAATCAGTACGCCTCCTTCAGATCACGCCACAACTTTTTGCTCTTGGCCACGATGCCGGCAACGGAATCCCGGATGCCGCCGAAATCGAATGCGGCTTCGGCGACGTTGGACCGGTTCTGGGTCATTTCGATCGTCAGCACCTGGCTGTCTTCCCCATCGGGCGCCTCGCATTGAAGGGTGTAAATGTAATCCCGCTGTTCCGTCACCGTGTTGTACAAATCCGCCAATTCATCGGGAGCGTACGTGTACATCAGCTTCCCGCCCGTCGCGTTCGCCATCGTTTGCAGCACGTCCAGATTGGCATCTCCCATGCCGATGATGTACAAGGCAACGTTCGCTTGTTTGGCCGCGTCTATGGCTTCCTCCAGACTGGCCTCGCTGTCTTCATCCATACCGTCCGTGAGGAGCAGCATCGACTTTTTGCCGCGTTCCCCCGACAGCATCCGGGAACCGGTCACCACCGCGTCGAACAAGGCGGTGCCCCCGTCCAGTTCGACATAAACGGTTTTGCCGGCCAGCTCGTACTGGTCCGTCAACCCGGAAAGCACCTTCATCTGATCGGTGAATCCCAGGACCCCGACTTTCGCTTTGGTTTTTCCTTGCAACCGGAGCGGCGGTCGAAATGCCGAAGAAGCCGTCCTTGGCCCACGGCAGGAAGAAACTGACGATCAGCAACACCGACGCGCCAATCTTTACTTTTTTCGCCATCAACATGACCTCCAACCAGATAGATGTATGTATGTACGCCACATGAAGAGAAGCCATGGAGTCGCTCGCGCGCCCGATGGCTTCCGAAAAACCATTTCTCATCATAAGAGGGTTCCTCGATTTAATCAAGGATTAATTAGGCATAAATACCCACTTTATGTAATCTTAAAGTAACCCGAAACGTCTCTTGCGAACGAATCAGGCCGGCGACGTTGTCGCGCGTTCGGATGCGTTAGGATCGGCATGCGGCGCGCCGAGCACTTCGCAGGCGTTGATTGGTTCGCCCACGTTTTGAAACGTTTTGAATCAAGGGCACAGTTTCAGCGTGACCATTTCGAAAGGCCGGACGTGCAGCGTGATCGTGCCGTCCCGGAGCGGGAGCGGCTCCGTATCGACGACCCGCTCCACCCCGCTGCAGCGGAATACGGCGTTGAAAGGCCGCCTGAAGGAAAGCGCGATTTCCCGATGTTCATCCGTTGCGTTCATGAAGCGGCAAATGGTTGCCGTTCCGTCTTCCGCCGGCTTCAAAGCCAGCCAGCGGACGCCTTCCAGCGCGTTCGTCAGGAACGGTCCGGAATCCGCCCCAACGTCCGTTTCCGATACCGCGCAAGCCCTCAGCGGATGCCGAAGTTCCTCCGCCCGGTCTTCCAGACGCGCCCGCTTCCAGTCTCCCCGGTAGGGAACGATGCGGAACCGGAACCGAAATTCCCCGCCGATCCATTGGGGAAAGTTGGTGCCCCATTGATTGTTGAACAGATTAAAGAAGAGGACAGGCCGCTCGGGGCGGTATTCGGAATCGTATTGATAAATGCCGGGCTCGCCCAGGGAACAGAGCGGCGTATCCAAAGGAAACACGGCCAGTCCGGCTTCTTCGTCTTCGACGCCGATCCATTGGTCCACGCAGTGCAGACGGTGGTTGGCTCCGCGGGCGATGTCGGCGAGCGGGTCGATGACGGCGCCCATTTTTTGCAGACGGTACCGTGGACGCCGGGCCGAAAGCGGCATCACGAAAAATCCCGCTTCCGCGAAAGCGGTCGGCTTTTTGTCCGCGCACCGGAGCTCGACGTCCAGGCCGTCGCCGCGGTCGTCCAGCGAAACCGTCATCGTGACGGCGCCGGCGTTGCCGAACTCTTCCCGGCTTTCGGGCGGCGTTCGAAACCGAATCCGCACCTCCTGGCGGCCGTCCGTTCGCCGGTATTCCACGCTTTCGACCGACGTCCCGAATTGGGCGTGCGGAATGCGCGGGTACCCGGGCTTGCCGAAATCGTTGACATACCAGTCGGTCAAGTCATAGGCATACTTCTTCACAAAATGCAAAATGTCCGGTTTGCCGTACAATTCGTACCGGTATGCGCCGAAATGGCCGTCGGCGGCCCACTCTTTGCCGAGGCGCTTGTCGTACAGCCGGACGATATGTCCCGTAGCGGCGGACACTTGGCACAGGATCGCTTCGTTTTCGAGTACGGCGTCTTCCGTGCAAGCCGCAAACGGAACTTCATCTTCTCCCGCACCGGACGCATCCGGTTCCCAAATGTAGCGGCGGGCTTCCAGCGGCCCGATCCGTTCCAATACCCCTTCGCCGCCCGCGCGGACCCGGATCCGTTCCCCGGTCTTAGGATCGCGAAGCCAGCCGGTTTCCGCGACAGGCAGACGGACGGGCGCCGATCGGCGTTCGCGGGGCAGCGTGTTGACGACCGCCACCGTCCCGCCCGCTTCCGGAACGGAGACCGGCAGCGCGTTGGCTGCGCAGCTTTCCGCATGGCGGACATACGCCCGCTGTTCCTCCCAGGACGTTTCCGTTTTGGCGTACGTTTCGGGAAATGCTTCGCGGTCGCGCATCACATCCCGGGACCAAAACGCTCTGCCGTTCGGCCGGCCGGGAAGAAGATTCGATTTGATATCGATGCCCCACGTGTGTTCGCCGAACAAAAGCGTGTGCTCGTACCCTTCCCGGACGGCGCTGCGCAGGGCCGGATCATTGCCGCGCAGCAAAGCGCCCGCGGCTTCGGCGGAAGCCAGATCGTACCGCAGTTGTCTTACGCGCGCCACTTCCGCGGGATACGTGCCGATCCCGTGAATCCAGGTGTCGGCCAGATCTTTGCGGACGACGGGAATGTCCTCGTATCCGCGGGCCAGAAAGTCCGTTGCGAAATCGTCCATCGTGCCGATCCAAACTTCCGTATCCGGATATTTCGCCGCCACGTCGTCCAAGAGCTGCCGGACGATGCCGCTGCTTTGCGGACCGATATTGTCGTGCGTTTGCATCAAAGCGAGCCAAACGGGATAAGGCCAGTCGTCCGGCGGGAGAAGGCTCGTGCCGTATTCGCCGGCGGAATACCAGGTCAGCACCCGGCTTCCGTCCGGGCCTTCCCACCAGAACAGACGGGGCAACTCGACCGGCGACGAGCAGGCGTTGACCCCTAGGTGAAGAAATCGGATGCCCGCCTGGCGGAGCAAGGAAGGCAGCATCCACGTATGGCCGGGAACGTCCGTCATCTTGGCGGAAATGACCTGCCTGCCGTATTTGCGGCACAGCTCTTCATTCCAATAGAGTCCGCGCAAAAATTCCTCCACGCCGCAAAATTCCGTATGCGTCGTGAACGGAAGCCCGTGCCAGCACAGCTGGCCTTCGCGCACCAGCTTCTCCAGCCGCGCTTTGCGGTCGGGATCCGCCTCATCCAGACACTGCATCAGCATCCAGGCCGGCAGCGTCCAAACGTACCGGTGGCCCGGGGGGTGGTGCGCCGTCGCCTCGCATACCGTCAGCACGTCATCCATCATCCGGGTTTTATACTGCCGGACGACGTTGCTGGGAAGATCCGTAAACCCCAGGTCCACATGGGTCTTGAACACGACGTAAATTTTGTCCGGTTTCACCGCTTCCCTCTCCTCTCCCTCACTTCATTTGACGCCCGTGCCCAGATTGGACAGGCTTTGTTGGAAAAAGCGCTGCAACGCGAAATAGAAAACAAGCGAAGGCAGCGCCACCACGCTCGCGCCGGCCATCAACAGCGGCCAGTTGGTGCTGTATTGGCCTTGGAAAAATTTCAGCGCGATTTGGGCGGTATACATGTCCTCCGTCCGGGAAACCGCAAGCGGCCACAAATAATCGTTCCAGACCAGCAAAAAGGTAAAGACGGCCACCAGTCCGATTGCCGGCCGGATCATCGGCACGATAATCCAAAGATACGTTTGAAATTTGCCGCACCCGTCCATCTCCGCCGCTTCGTCCATTTCCTTCGGGATGCCGAGCAGAAACTGGCGGAACAGAAAGATCGAAAAGCCCGTAACCGCATAAGGAAGCATCAAGCCCTGGTACGTATTCAGCCATCCGAAAGCCGAACCCGGAAGCGATTTGACGATGAAAAACAGCGGAATGATCAGAAGAGCCGACGGAATCATCATCGTCGCCAGCACGACGTTGAACCAGAACTTCCGGCCGGGAAATTGCATTCTTTCAAATCCGTAGGCGGCAAGCGACGCGAGGAACAAGTTCACCAATATGGCGCCTGCCGTCACGATAACGGAGTTGAGCATGGAACGGAGCAAAATCGACCCGTCGAAAATTTCCGCATAGTTTTGAAACTGCGGTTTGGCCGGGAACAGCTTGGGCGGCCACGCCATCGCTTCGGCCGGCGTTTTGACCGCCGTTCCGAGCATCCAGACAAACGGGAACATAAACCCGATCAACGCCAGCGCGAGAAGGCCGTAAGTGATTCCGTCCGCCCACCGCTTCGCTTTTTTCATGTCCATTCACTGCGCCCTCCGATCGCTGAATTTCATTTGGATCCACGTGATCAGGAACAAAATGGGAAGCAGGCCGAGCGAAAGGGTTGCCGCATAGTTCAGGTTGTTGAACTCGAATCCTTGCCGCCAAATGTATTTCAAGGTCACCATCGTGCTGTCCAACGGTCCGCCGTTCGTCAGAATGTCGACGATCGCGACCATCTGGAACGATCCGATGAAGGCCATAATGATCGTATAGCTGAGAATCGGAACGATCATGGGAACGGTGATGCGGAAAAATTTCTGAACCGCATGGGCCCCGTCGATGGAAGCCGCCTCGTACAGATCTCCGGGAATATTCTGAATCGCCGACAAAAAGATCGGCGTATTGTAAGACGCGCCGCGCCAAGCGCCGACCAGGACGACCGACAGCATGGCCAGCTCGGGGTCCAGCAGCCATTGGACCCGTTCGAATCCGGCCTTCTCCGCCACGTAGTTGAAAAGCCCGAAATTGTAATCCAGCAGCCATAAGAACATCATGGCGGTGACCACTTCCGACGTGACGGACGGAACGAAGAACAGAATTTGGAACCACTTGCTTCCCTTCACGTTCCGGCTGAGCAGCGCGGCCAGGACCAGCGCCGCGGAAAGGCCGAGCGCCGCGGAAGCGAAGGTATAGACCAACGTGTTGCCGATGCTTTTGAAAAACAGCGTGTCGTGAAAAAGCTGCCGGAAATTCGAAAGACCGGCAAACGAAGATTCGCCCGAAGGCGTTTCCCTATGGAAGGACATCCACACCACGTAAATGATGGGGATGATGCTGGTTACCATGAGTACGAGCAAAGCGGGACCGACGAACAAATAGCCTTGCCACCGGTTCCGGCGTTTCGCCTTCCCGCTTCCCCGGCGTTGCCCCTCGGAATCCTCTACGCGGTTGGCCATTGCGTTACCCTCCATCTTGATAAAGTGAAAAGGCGGGACGCCGTCTTCGATGACGCCCGCCCTTCCGATGTCTCACCTTGCCGCATCATTTTTGATTTTCGACGGCATCGATGGCTTTTTGCGCTTTTTCCTGAGCCGTTTTGACGGCGCCTTGAACGTCGTCGGTGAGAATGGCCGCGCGGACCAGATCGCTCCAAGCTTGGTTCGCTTCCGGATAGGCATCCAGCAAGTACGGTTTCGCCGTTTTCAATTGCGCGACGAACGCTTGGAGGAGCGGATCTTCTTTGTACATCGGATCTTCGTACAATTTGGCGCGGGCCGGGTGGCGTCCCATTTCTTTCGCGAATTTCAAGGCGTATTTGTCCGAAACGAACCATTTTGCCAGTTCAAAGGCCACTTCTTTGTTCTTCGAACCTTTCGGGATGAACAGGCTGCCTCCGCCTTGGACGGAACCGTCGGTCGATCCGGTCATGCCGTTCGGCATGGGAACCGTACCCACGTTTTTGTACAAATCCGGGTAATCGCTGCGAAGTTTGGCCAGATCCCACGGACCGGAATAGAACGAAGCGACGGTTTTGTTTCCGAACAACGCGACGGGCGTGTCGGATTGGCGCGCCTGCATGCCGGGCAGCGGAGCCAATTTTTGCGCGCCCAGGTCATGAAGCCATTGCAGCACTTCCACGACCTTGGGATCGTCGAACGTCGCTTGGACTTTATTGCCGTCCATCTTCAGCAAGTCGCCGCCGTTGGCCAGCACGAGCCCGAACGTATCCCATCCGCCGGCGCTGATGGCGAGTCCGGACGGAGCGGCTTTGGAGTCGACGATTTTTCGGGCGTCGTCTTTCCATTGTCGGAACGTATAGGATTCGGTCGGTTCGGGCAGTCCCGCTTTCTGGAACAGTTCCTTGTTGTAGAACATGAAGGTCGTGTTCACTTCAAGCGGAACCCCGTACTTCACGTTTTTCCAGGTTACGTCGAGCAAGCTGCCGGGAAGGAATTCCGACTCCGCTCCCCACTCTTGCCACAGATCGTCGACCGGTTCGGCCAAGCCTTGAGCGCCGAGCGCGAACGGGTGGTACATCGACAAATCCGCCGGCGCGCCGCCCTTGACCGAGACGTTGATCTTGTTCGGAATATCCTCCCAGGTTACCCCGGACAAATGGATTTTGACATTCGGATAAGCGCTTTCAAAATCGGAAACAAGTTCTTTTACGGGCTGTTTGTCCGCCCAGTCGGACGGCATCCATACTTCCAGATTTACATTGCCTTTAGCCGAAATGTTGTCGTTGTACTTCGGCAGTCCCTCGCTTTCCAGATCGCGCTGGGATGCCGATGCGGATGCGGATGCCGAAGACGGCGACGACGGGGACGAAGAAGAGGAACTTGAGTTGCCGCTGCCTCCGCAGCCGGCCAGCAATAGCGCGAAAATCGAAGCCGTTGCGAGCAGAGCGATGCTTTGCTTCCATCCGAGTTTCATGGTTGCGGACTCCTTTCCGTGGTGTCACAGTGGTTTTTCTTTCGTTTTTCTTGCGGTTGAAACCGAAAGTGCGCGCTGTTTATGTCCCCCCTGTTCCAATTTAGGTTAAGCGCTTTCCCTAATTAATTAAACACGTTAACCTTGTTTTGTCAATATGACTTTTTTATTATGCGCTTTATTCTTCCTATCTTTAGGTTAATCGCTTATCCTTATTTGCGCAAAAGAGCAAGCCGCCTCGGCAAAGATCGGCTTGCTCCGCAGCCTTCCGGAGATAACGCCTCGCGCCGTCCCGGCGAATCGGGCGCAGCGGATGGCTGGCTACGTCCGGACCGCAGGTTCCGGATACCGTTCGAACCGTCCGCCGCGGTAACAAACGCGGCGGACCGTTTCGCCGGCATCGGCGAGAAACTCGGCCCCGTCCTCCCGGCATACGAACCGGCGGGGGTAGGCCGCGTAGCTGGTCACGATCCAGCCGTCCGCGGTTTCCTCCGCATGGCCGTTCACGCAGCGCAACGCGCCGTGATCGTCCCGGTACAGGTAAGCCGTCGTTCCGAATCCGAGCAGGTAGGCGACCAACTCTTCTCCCATGTCCCAGTCGTCGCCGGACGAATTCGCGAACAGCCGCTTGAACAAGGGATCGCTCGCCTCCCGGAACACCGATTGTCCGAACCGGTTGCGGGACAGAACCGGCATGTTCAGGTTGGGCGCGGCGACGCTGAAGGTCGATGCGGCCGCCCCGGGTTCGAGCCGCCTCGGCGTGGAGGCGACATGCCAATCGTAGCAATTGAACACGGCCATCGTCGCTCGGTACGCGGCGAGAAGATAGGCCGGATCGCCGAGATGCTCGTAGGCGGACCGCGCCGAGGCGGCAACGAGCCCGCCCCACAGCGAATGGATCATATAAGACAACGCTTCCCACCAACGTTCCGGGTTCTGCGCCCGGTAATCGTTGCTGAAGCCGATGTTGGCCAGAATCAGTTCGCCGTAAGCTTCCGCCTCCTTCGTGAGGCCGATACGGCACAATGCGTCGCAGGCCGGACCGAATCCCGCGTTGTCGTAGTAATGTTCCGTAATGGCTCCGCGGAATCCCCGGGTTTCTTCGGCCAGTTGCGCGGAGAAATCGTCCCACAGCCGCCTTAGGCGCGCGTGCGGTTCGGTCAACCCGGCACGCTCCAAATCCCGCAGCAAGTCGTGGATGTACAGGATAAAGATGCCGTTCAGCCTGGCCTCGTTTTTTTCCCGTTCGCCGCTGTGGCAGTCCGGGTCGAGCCGGAAACTCAGCACTTCCGCCGCCCAGCGCAAATACGTCTCCGGCGAATGCAGCGCCAGCGTACGGCGGTCCATGCGCGACAACAAATAAAAGACATGCGCGATATAATCGAAGTCGTAAATGCGGTAAAACGTCCCGTAGAGCATGCGGGGCTTGCGGAAATCCCCGTCTTCGAACCAGTGGTTTTTCATATCCAGCACCGCGGCGGCTTCCGCCTTGCGAACCTGATCCGGGTTCGGGGCCGTCAAGCTGTTTTTCATCAGAATAAACGTCAGCTTGCCCAGCGATTCCCCCTGATTGGACAAAGGCAGAAAAGCATGCGGACGCCCGTGCGTTCCCGCTTCGTCGTAGCTGTGCCGGCACAGCCATTCGGCCCGCTGCTCCAGCATCCGGTCGATCGGCTCCAGCACGTTCCAGACCACCACGTCGGTGCGGCCGTCGTCGAGCACCAGCTCGAGCTTCCGCTCCCCGGGGCGCTCCGGCCGCAAGACGATCCGGAGAGCGCTCCCGGCAACGCCTGCCGCCGCCCGGCCCGCGACCGTTTCCGTCACCACCCGGCCGGCTTCGGGAGACCATGCCGACAAGCGCATCTCCCGGACCGAACGGCCTTCCGGCAGCACCAGCTCCGCTTCGAACACGCCTCCGGCCGTCAGCGCCGGCGTGTACGTCCACCTCGGATGGCCGGCCGCAAGGGCCTGCCGGTAGAAATCGTCTTCATCCCTGCACGGTACGAAGACGTAGCTCCATTCCCGGCTTTCCCCCGGCGCCAGCGCGAGCTCCCGGTACTGATCTCCGTAGATCCAATCCGCCGCCGCCAATTCGGGGAAAGAATCCCCGTTTTCCACCAGCGAAAGGCGGTGGAACAACAGACCGTCCAGCGACGGGGACACCTGCTCCAGAAACAGGTTCTGGTACCGGCAGAACGTCCCCAGCGTCGCCGTCCGTCCTTCCGCTGCGTAGATGCCGAGATGGGGCGCCTCATGGCTGCGCCGGATGGCGGCGAATTTCGCGAAATCTCCCCCCAGATGCGGATATACCGCGCAGGAGTGGCGCATGTTCCGGAGCACGTTGAGATCGCGGAACATGACGTGCGCCAGCGAGAACCACACGTGCAGTCCCGTTATCCTTGCCGTTTCCGTAGACCCGTTGCGGACGGCGATCTTCCAGCGAAGCCGGTCTTCCTCTTCCAGCGAATAAGTCATCGCCACGTCCACGGGGCCGCCCCCGAACGCAACGGATGCCTGTCGCCCGCGATCGATCCGGACGAGCGGAACCGCGTCGCGGCTGGCATATGCCGTCCCGTTTACCGTCATCGACCATTCTCCGAACAGCTTGTCTTCGTCGGGAAAGCCGGCCTCGGCCAAATACGCCGGGTCGACGACCCAATTCATCCGAACCGGGTCCTCCCTTATAATCAAGGATGAAACCGCGCCGCGGCCGGTCAGTTTCATCTCGAACGTCCGATTGGTTAAGATGCCCAACGACTCCACCCCATTCTTGCGATCTCTGTTATTTTTTCACGCCGCTGAGCGACAGGCCCCCCAGGACAAGGTTTTGCGTAAAGTAGAACAACGTGACCGGGAAAAGCACGGACAAGCACGAAATCGCCATCAGCTTCTCGTATTCGATGTTGTAGGCGTTCTTGAACAGGTTGATGCCCAAGGGCAGCGTGTACAGATCCTGGTCGTTGATGAAAATGAGCGGCGTCAGAAACTCGTTCCATACCCAGACGAAATGGAATACGCCGATGACCACCACCACGGGACGGCACAGCGGCAAAACGATTTTCCAGTAAATCTGCCACCGGCTGCAGCCGTCGATTTTGGCCGCTTCGTCCAGATCGTGCGGAATCCCCATAATAAACTGCCGGGCCAGGAAGATGAAAAAGGGCGCCCCGAACATCCCGGGCAAGATCATCGGCCACAGCGTGTTGATCAAACCGAGCTTGTTGTATTCGATGTACAGCGGAATCGCCGTCACGTCCCAGGGGATGACCATCGTGCCGATGACCAGCAGGAACAGGGCGTTCCGTCCCCAAAACGAGATCCGCGCAAAACCGAACGCCACCATCGTGGACGAGAGCATGGCAAACGGCGTGGATACAAGAACGACGATCAGCGTGTTTGCAAAATATTTGGCGAACGGCTGCGCCTTCCAAGCGTCCGCGAAATTGTGCCAATGCCACTTTTCGGGAAGGAGCGAAGGGGTCGGCGTGAAGATGTCCTCGGGCGCCTTCAGCGCCGTCGACAGCATCCACGCGATCGGAAACAGGAACGCGGCCGCCACCAGAACGATCAGAACCGTCATGGCGATCCTTTCCCACGGTTTGCCGGCTTGTGCTTGCATTATCGTCCGCCTCCATCCGCTTCATAGTGAACCCAATACTTCGACGACTTGAGAATGAGCCCCGTCAACAGCACGATCATCACGAACATGACCCAGGCCATGGCAGACGCATACCCCATCTTGAAATGGGTGAACGCGCTCCGGTAAACGTGAAGCGAGTAAAAATACGTCGACTCCGCCGGGCCGCCTCCCGTCATGACGAACGCAAGCACGATCGTCTGGAACGAGGCGATCAGACTGGTGATGATATTGAACAGAACGGTCGGCGTGAGCAAAGGAAGCGTGACGCTGAAAAACTTCCGGATACGGCCGGCTCCGTCGATATCGGCGGCCTCGTAATATTCGGACGAGATCGTGCGCAAAGCCGACAAATACAGCACCATCGGCGATCCGACCCCCCAGAGGGCCACGATGACCAGCGCATACAGGGCTACGTCCGGGTCCGTCAGCCAATGTACGCGGGGCAGCCCGGCTTGCTCAAGGAAAAAATTGATCGGCCCGAAGTCGTCGTTGAACATCCAGCCCCAGATGAGCGCCAGCGTCACCCCTTGAATGAGCGAAGGCATGTAAAAGACGGCGCGGAAAAATCGGATGCCGACGGTCGCCCGGTTCAGCAGCACCGCGATGAGAATGGCCAGAATGACCTGCAGCGGCACCGTCAGAAACACATACTTGAATGTAACGGTAAGGGCCCGATAGTAGAACGGGTCGCTTGTAAACATGCGGATGTAATTGTCGAACCCGAGAAACTTCGGAGCGCCCACCATGTTCCATTCCGTAAAGCTGATGACCAGGGAAAAAAGCATCGGCCCCAGCATCAGAAAAACGAATCCGAACATCCACGGCGAAACGAAAAACCATCCCGCCAGGTTCTCCTTCCATCTCTTCCGTCTGGCCGAACGAAGCAGTGCCGCTTCGCCGGCATTCGTGCGACTCATTTTGGCTTCACCTCGGTTTGCGGAAAAGAGGGGAGCTCCAGGTGCCCACTCCCCTCTATCGTTTACTTGAGTACTTCTTGCGCCTTCTGGGCGGTGGTGTCGAGCATCTTCTTGATGTCGGCGTTATTGTAGAAGATCGCCTGGAAGCCGGAACGGATAATGTCCTCCGCCTGGCTCCATTTTTCGGTGCGCATGTTCGCAATCAGCTTGTCGGAGTTTTCCAGTTCTTTTGCAAACGCCTTCAGGTACGGATCGTTCGCGTAACCGTTTTCCTTGTCGACCTGCTTGACCGGAGAGAACGCGAATTTGTTGGCGGTGATGATTTTGCTGCCTTCCGGTCCGGACATGAACTTGATCAGCTCCCAGGCCTCGTCCTTATGCTCGCCGTTTTTGGGCATCGAATAGCCCGACGTATGGATGATGCCCTTCAAGGTGCCGCCTTCCGGAATCGGGTGGGTGACCGTGCCGAGGTCCAGCTTGCCGGCCGCCAACATGTCCCCCAGCGGCCACATGCCGTTGTCCCACATGGCGATCTGGCCGGTCTGGAACGCTTCGATGCCGTTGTTCGTGCTGAATTTGCCGGCCGTGTTGATTTTGGAGGAAGCGTCGTACACCCGTTTCAGGAACTCCATCGTTTTGACGTTCTGCTCGGAATTGAGCACGCCTTCGATTTGCTTGCCGTCATCGCTGATGAAATCTCCGCCGTTGGACCAGAAGAAGGGCTGCGCGGTGAACACGTCGTCCGGCGTGGCGATAAATCCGTATTGCCCCGGCTTGGTCAGCTTCCCGACCGTCTCCACGAATTCGTCCCATGTCCAGCCGTCCTGCGGATACGGTACCTTCGCTTCGTCGAACAGCTTCTTGTTGTAGTAGATCGCCCGGGGCGAATAGGTGGTGGGCAACCCCCACAGCTTGCCGTCGTACTTCATGTAATCCATCAAAATCGGATAATACATGTTCAAGTCGTACTGATCCTTTTCGACCCAAGGGCCCAGGTCTTCCAGCGCGCCGCCCGGCACGTACAGCGGATAGTTCCAGGCCATGAACACGTCGGGCGCCGTGTTCGAGGCCAGCGCCGTCAGCAGCTTCTGGTCGTAGTTGTCCGGAACGGACTCCACTTTGACTTCGATGTTCGGGTGCTTCTCCATGAAGGCGTTGATGGCGTTCTGGTAGGGCTGCAGCGTCTGGCCCGAATCCCAGGTCATGAACCGCAGCGTCACCTTTTCCGGAGAACCGCCGGCGCTTGCGGAGCCCACAACCTCGGAACCGCTTTCATTTTTGCCATTCCCGCCGCATGCCGCAAGCAAACTCACGCACAGCACCATGACGACGACCGACATCCAACTTCTTTTGGCAGAAATCACTCGTACCCCTCCTCGATGTTTTTGCGAAAAATATCATGTGAACCTGCTTACGGGCTGACCCGTTGGCGCAGGAAATCACCGCTGCAAGAAAAAAATGGTTTAAACGTTTAAATTTATTGCGTTAATAATAGCGCTTACTTTTCTTAAATATAGATAAACGTTTAACTTCTCGGGACGGATAACCATCAGGACACCGTCGGCCGGGCGACGGAATCCCGTTCCACCAGCCGGCATACGGGCATGGCGACGTCCGCCGCGGGTTCTCCCCGTATGATCCGGGCGAGCGCTTCCATTGACGCGTATCCCATGGCATGAAGGGGCAAATCCATCGTCGTCAACCGCGGCGTCAGGTAATCGCTGAACTCCCGGTTGTCAAAGCCGATGACCGACAGCCGTTCGGGGACCGGCACGCCCAATTCCCGCGCGGCCCGCAGCGTCCCGACCGCCATGACGTCGTTCATGACCAGAATTGCCGTGGGCGGGTTCGGCAACGCCAGCAGCTCCCGCGTCAACCGGTAACCGGATTCCGTTTCCCAATCTCCGATCTTGATCCAGCCGGGGTCGAACGGCAGCTCGAACTCCGTGACCGCCCGGAAAAAACCGTTCAGGCGCAGGCGGGACGGAATGGAATCCATCAACCCGCTGATGACGGCAATCCGCGAATGGCCCTGCCGGACCAGATACGACGTCGCCTCATAAGCCGCTTTCTCGTCGTCGTATTGGATCGACACGTCGTTCTGCGTATAGCCGTAAGTATACACGATGGGCTTGCCGTGCGTGTGGATCAGCCCCGTCAAATCGCGGGGGTGAACCCCGATGTAAACGATGCCGTCCACCTGTTTGCGAAGCAGCTCATCCACGGCTCCCTGGGCGTATTTCTGGTAGCGATCCCGGTTTTCGAAGTTTTTGCCGATCCGTTTGTTCAAGCGAAGGTTGGTCAGCAAGATGTGCAGATCGTAGCGGTCCGCATAATCGTTGATGCCGTCGATGATTTCCGGCGTATTGAATACGGTCACATCCTCGGCGATGACTCCGATCGTGTCGGTTCGTTTGCGCTTCAGGCTCTTGGCGATGTCGTTCGGCTTGTAGTCGAGCTCTTCGATCGCCCGGAGCACGCGCGCTTTCGTCTCGGGACGGACGTTGCGGGTGCCGTTCAGCACGTAGGAGACGGTTGCGGTCGATACGCCGGCTTTGCTGGCGATATCTTTGATGCTGATGCTGGCCATTTAACCGTCCCCCCTCGATACCTTCGTAAAATCTAAACGTTTAAATTGCTTGCAAGATTTTTATATCACAGAGCCGGGTAAAAAATCAATAAAAAAAATCGACGACTGACGACCCGTTAACGCCCGAAGTTTCCAAACGCTCTGTCGAGCTTGGGATGCACCCGGCGTCTGTCATCGCAACCGCAGCCTGTACGTCTATGTACGTCTAAGTGTGTCTAAGTGCGTCTATATCCCCATCGCGATACCCATCGCGGCTGTGAACCAACTTTAGCTATGTATTTATCACAAACGATGTGTCTACCATAAATTTACATATACTGCAACCGATGAGCAACGCAGTCTATGTAGAGCCGTACCTATGCCCTATACAACCGACCATTGCGCCTGTACAACCGCCCTTTGCACCTGTACAACCTTTGCGCCTGTACAACCTTTGCGCCTATGTAACCGTACCTCTGTGCCTATACAATCGTATCTTTTCGCCTATAATGGAAAAATCCAACCAAATGCGCCGATCAGGCACCGGGAGCCGGTCTATATTGGATATATCCAGTCTTTTGGTCCGCAAAAGCCGAATAAGCAAGTATCTCGGGCCATTTCAGTGGAGAAAATCCAACATACGGTCCGGAAAGGAGCGATAGGAGCCGGCATCCTGCCCAAAATCCAATATAGCCGCTCGGGGTCATGTGAGGTACCGGACGGACTACAAAACGGGTCAGTAGCGAAACTGGCGGCAAAGAAGCGTACTGGACGGATTACATTGCGGGTGAGCGGCGGGGTCGGCGACCAAGAAGGGTACTGGACGGACTACATGACGGGTCGGCAGCGAGGCTGGCGGCAAAGAAGCGTACTGGACGGACTACATGATGGGTCAGCAGCAAGGCTAGAGGCAAAGAAGCGTACTGGACGGACTACATGATGGGTCAGCAGCGGGGCTGGCGGCAAAGAAAGGTACTGGGCGGACTACATAGCGGGTGAGCGGCGGGGCAGGCGGCAAAGAAGGGTACTGGACGGACTACATGGCGGGCGAGCAGCGGGGCAGGCGGCAAAGAAGGGTACTGGGCGGACTACATGGCGGATGAGCGGCGGGGCTGGCGGCAAAGAAGGGTACTGGGCGGACTACATAGCGGGCGAGCAGCGGGGCAGGCGGCAAAGAAGGGTACTGGGCGGACTACATAGCGGGCGAGCGGCGGGGCAGGCGGCAAAGAAGGGTACTGGGCGGACTACATAGCGGGCGAGCAGCGAGGCTGGCGGCAAAGAAGCGTACTGAACGGACTACTTGGGGGTGCACACTGCCGTACCCGGGGCGGCCCCTCCGGGCGGAGCTCACGTTAACCGGCTTCAACGCGCGGAGTTCCCGTCTGTTCCCTTCTTCAAGCCGAACGGCAACGCGGGTTCGCCCGTTTGAAGGCGGGTCCGCCCGTTAGCCGGAAGGGGCCCAACATAGACGGTTCAGAAGCCATCCCGAACACGGCCCTAAAAACACATGGTCAGCCGTAAACAAAATGCGTTCCGCGGGCGCACCTGCGGAACGCGCGAACCGTCACGGCTTCCTGACCGGAAACTTCGGCTGTTGCCCGGAAAGGACGCGAATGACTTCCTCCGCGGCCATGCGGGCCATGCGGTAACCGGCCTCGACGGTGTTGGAGCCTACATGCGGGGACGTTACGACGTTGGGGAGACGGACAAGATCGAGATGTAACGGAGGCTCGTGGATCAGCGTATCCAGACCGGCGCCTGCGATTTGTCCAGTCGACAGCGCTTCGTACAGATCTTCCTCGACGACCAAGTCTCCCCGGGCCGTATTGATCAGGTAAGCCGTTTTTTTCATTTGCCTCAATGCGTCTTTGTTGATCATCCCGATCGTCTCGGGCAGGGCGGGCGCGTGCAGGGAGATGAAATCCGACTGCGCATACAGCTCCGGCAAGGTTACGTACTTGACGCCATATCGATCCACCAGCTCCTGGCGGACGTTCCGGCTGTACGCAATCACCTGCATATCGAAGGCGACGGCCCGCTTCACCACCTCCGTTCCGATCGCGCCCAAGCCGACGATCCCGAGCACTTTGCCTCCAAGTTCCGTGCCGGTGATGCGGTTCCAGCCGCCTTCTTTAACGCTCGCATTCATCTGCGGGATATGGCGTGCGACACACAGCATCAGGCTCATGGCCAGCTCCGCCACCGAACGGGTAGGAGCCCCCGGCGTAACGGTGACCGGAATCCCCAGACGGGTAGCCGCCTCCACATCGATGTTATCGTAACCGACGCCATACTTCGCGACGATTTTCAAGGTTGGCGCGCCTGCCTCCAGCACCTTTCCGGTCACTTCGTCGATGCCGGTAATCAGCGCATCCGCTCCCCGGATCAATTCCGCCAATTCCGACTCTTTCAAAGGCCGGCCCTCCGGATTCCAGACGATTTCCATGCCTTCGTTTTCCAACAACGCCTTCGCTTCTTCCGAACGGGAAAAAGAACGCGGCAATGCCAACACTTTTGCCATAATCAGATTTCCTCCTTAAAAAAATCCGCACTGCGCACGGTACGCCGATCAAACGCACCACGGTTCACCGATCAAGCATCCCTTGATCCGCCGAATAAACGCACAACAGCTACCGCACTCTACCGATCAAACGCACCACGGTTCACCGATCAAACGCACCATGGTACGCCGATCAAGCGATCCCTGGTTCGCCCAGCAATCGCACCCCGATAGGCCGAACAAACGTGATTCAGCCCCGGTTCCGCCGAAGCTTCCCCAGGGCCTTCCATCGCGCGTTCCGGAATCAGACCGCCACTTTCCGGCTCGGCACCGCATTCGACGGCGTTTTGACCGCGATGGTCATGACGACGGAAATGACCAGCGACAGCGCCATGAACATGTAAGACGCATCGGGCGAACCGGTCGCTCCGTTCAGGTAGCCGACGATGTAGGAACCCGCAAACGAGCCGAGCGCGCCGAAGCTGTTGATCAAAGCGGTTGCGCCGCCGGCGACGTTGCGAGGCAGCAGCTCCGGAATAATCGCGAAGAACGGTCCGTACGGGGCATACATCGCGCCGCCGGCCACGACCAGAAGGGCATAGGACAGCCAGAAGTTCGATACTCCGATCAGATAGGAACCGTAGAAGCAAACGGCGCCGACAAGAAGACAAATCCAGACCACGCCTTTACGGTTCATCGTGCGGTCGGCATAGTAGGAAACGGCCAGCATGAGAATGACGGCCAACAGATAAGGAACGGAAGAAAGCCATCCGGCCGCCACAATCCCGGTATTCCCCGCCTGCTTAATGATCGAGGGGAGCCACATGACGAATCCGTAAACCCCGATGCTCCAGAAGAAATATTGAACGGACAGCATGATCACCTTCGGGTTTTTAAACGCTTCCCGGTAATTTTTCACGGTTTTCATGCCCTTTTGTTCTTCCAGAAGCGCCTTTTCCACATCCTGCTTCTCGCTTTCGGACAGCCACTTGGCCTCCCTCGGCTTATCCTGAACGAGTTTCCACCAGAACAGCGCCCAGATCACGGAAGGCAGCCCTTCCAGGATGAACATCATGCGCCAGCCGAAACCATGCACCAGGTAGCCGGAAATGATCGACATCCACAGCACGGTCACCGGGTTGCCCAGGATCAGAAACGTATTGGCCCTGGAGCGCTCCTCTTTCGTAAACCAATGACTCAGAAAAATCAGCATCGCCGGCATAACAGCGCTTTCCACCACGCCGAGGGTAAAACGGATCACGTACAAAAATCCGATGTTCGTAACCATCCCGGTTGCGGCCGCGCACAGCCCCCACAGGATCAGACACCAGAAGACCAGTTTTTTGGCGCTTTTCTGGGCGGCGTAGGCGGCTCCGGGAATTTGGAAGAAGAAATACCCCAGGAAAAAAAGCGCTCCCAACAAAGACGACGCTCCGGCGGTAATCTTCAAATCTTCGGCCATGCCCGACGCCGCGCCGAAGCTGTAATTCGCCCGGTCCAAATAGGCGAGGCTGTACGTGATGAAGACAACGGGAATGATTCTAAGCCACCGGCGGGGTGCCAGTTTTTTCGTTTCCATTTGGTTTTCCCCCTATTGACGGATGCAGAATGAACTTATGAACGCTTCCAATTGAGGACGAGTCGGCAGTCCCTCCGAATCGCCCGCGGCCGTGACGGCCAACGCGCCGACGGCGTTGCCCCGGCGAACCGCTTCCCTGACCGGCAAGCCTTCCAGCAAACCGCTGATCAATCCGACCGCAAAGCCGTCCCCGGCTCCGACCGTATCCACCGCTTGAACCCGAAAGCCTTCGACGATGCCTTCTTCCGTCGGGGTGCGGTAGTAGGCGCCTTCCGGCCCCAGCTTGACCGCCACCAGCTTGACGCCCCGATCCAGGTAAAAGGCGGCGATATCCCGCGGCTCCGACCGTCCCGTCAACAGCTTTCCCTCGCCGATTCCCGGCAAGACCCAGTCCGCCCGGCAAGCCAGCGAGTTGACGACTTCGATCATTTCCGCCTGGCTGCTCCACAGCCGCGGGCGGAGATTGACGTCGAACGATACGGTGCGGCCCGCCGCCTTCATGACGTTCAGCGCTTCGTATGCCAGCTCTCTCATGCTTTGCGAGATGGCGGGCGGTATCCCGGTCAAATGAAGGTGCTTGGCGCTGGTCAAAGTAGCCGGGTCTACGTCGGCAACGCACAGCGTGCTCGCGGCCGATCCTTTGCGGAAATAGTGCACCTGGGGATCTCCGTTCTCCACCTTGGACTTCAGTTGAAATCCCGTCGGGTACCGATCGTCCGTCATGACCATGTCCACCTCGACCCCTTCTTTGCGAAGGGACTCCACGATGAATTTGCCAAACGGGTCGTCTCCCACTTTGCTGATCCAGCGCACGTTGTAGCCCAGTCTGGCCAAGCCTATGGAAACGTTCGTTTCGGCTCCGGCCAACGCTCGGGTAAAATGCTCGACCTGATGCAGTTCGCCGGGGCGGTCGGCCATAAACATCGCCATCGCCTCGCCGAATGTTACGACATCGCTTGCTTTCATTCAACATCCTCCTATGCTTGCGCTATCATGGCCGCGTACCGCCGCAAAGCCTCGACCGTATCCTCGCCGCCGCCGTCGACCGGAAATTCGATCGCCCGCGGCACGTCGCGGGGCAGCAAGGCGACGATGCGCCGCCAACCGCTGCCGGCTTCCTCCGGAAGAGGGACGGTTACCGTGTCTCCGTTCACGGTTTCCACGTGCTTCAAGTGAACGTAAACGACATACGGCCGCAAGGCTTCGGCCGCCTCCACTCCGTCCCACCCGGTCCAATGCCAGTTTCCGGCGTCGAAGGTCATGCCGATGGGCAATCCCGCTTCCCGGCAGTCCTCGAAGAAACGCTGAAGCTTCCGCACGTCGCCGCCGTGGGGCGTTTGATCGTTTTCCACCGTCAGCTTTAAAGCGCTTTCTTTCGGTACATGACGCGACCAGTAACGTTCCAGCTCCGCCAGATCGGATTGTCCCGGCCTGTAATGCCCGAGCGATACTTTCAGCCATGCCGCTTCAAGCGCAAGCGCCTCCGGAACGATGATATCCAGCATCTCCGCATTCAACGAGCCGTTTGGATTCCATAGTTCGACCGGAGCGGAATAAGCGCTTACAAGTCGCTCGTCTTGAATCCGCCGCTTCAGAGCCGACAAATCCGGGGGATGTTCTTTAAAAAGCTCTCTCCGGATTTCAATTCCGTCGCATCCCGCCGCCTTGACCGCCGGAACGCAGGCTTCCTGTCCCCGGCGCACGGCGAGCGTCCCGAGAGACGACGTCGTGGCAAACACTTTCATCTCCAATTGCTCCTATCCCTTTGTTACCGAAAATTGTAAGCGTTTAATGGAATCGGTTTACGGAATCGGTTCCATTAAACGGTTTAAGGGAAGCCGTCTCCCCGAAAGACGGCTTCGGATGTGAACTTGCCGATTCATTTGCGCAAATGAAGTATGGTGGAATCGATTTACGGAATCGGTTCCACAACTTAAAATTACAACAAGGACGGGATCCTCGTCAATACGGTTTTCGTTATATTTTTTTTAATTGGGACGGGGTCGAACCTCTTACGATCAATTTTCCGGGCAAGGCGATGCGCTCCTTCTCGCCGTCGTCGCCGCCGAGCCGCTGCAGCACTTTCTCCATGGCCTTTTGTCCGATTTCATACGTAGGCTGTTCGACGGTCGTGATGCCCGAGCCGACCACGGGCGCCCAGTCCGAATCGTCGAAGCCCGCAATGCCCATATCTTCGGGAATGCGCAGCCCCCGCTTTTGCAAAGCGTTGATCAGCTTCAATTGCGTAATGCCGTTTACCGCAAACAGCATGCGGGATTGGCCGTCCGTTTCGGCGATAAACCGATCCAGTTGCGCCTCCAGTTGCTCGCTTTTCCGGATTTCGAACTCGTAAAGGTCTTTCGCGCTGGGGTGGCCGGCGTTCCGGAGAACGTCCGAAAAGGCGAGGAACCTTTCCGTACGCGAGCTGACATGCTTAATCGGCTGCGAGAAGAATCCGATTCGTTGATAGCCCTGATCCAGAAAAAAACGCGTCGCTTCGGACATCGCGCCGTAATTGTCCGTTCCCACCATATCGAAAGCCAAACCCGGAATTTCGCGGTCGATCAGGACGACGGGAATTTGCTCGTCCGCCATTTCGCTGAGGATGTCCTTGTTATGACCCGTCGGGTGGATAATCAGACCGTCAATGCGGTGGGCATGCATCATGGCGATATAATTTTTTTCTTTGACGGGATCGTTGTCGGTATTGCAGACGATGATGCTGTAGCCGTTCCTTGTGCATACGTCCTCGGCGCCGCGAAGCACGGACGTGGAATACGGATTGGAAATGTCGGCAAAAATCATTCCGATGGAATAGCTTCGAGCCTGGCGAAGGCCTCTGGCCATCCGGTTCGGCCTGTAACGGAGCTCCGCTATCGCCTCCTCGATCCGCTTGAGGGTGCCGGCGGATATCGACTTGTAATCTCCGCTTAAATAGCGGGAAATGGTCGTTTTGGACACGCCGGCGGCTTTGGCTACATCGGCGATCGTCGCTTTTTGCGGCGATTTGGGTGACTCGTTGATCGAACTCATGGCTTTTCCTCGTCTTACATCGGATTTTGACCGCTTGGCCTTGATGACGACCGCTTTCGTGCGGCCTTGCAGTACAAGTATAGCAAGATGATCCATTTGTTCCAAGTTCGGCTTGATTCCCCTCGTTGCGGCTTTTAGGAATCGATTCCCCTAACCACCGACCCGCGTCTATTCGGCATCGCCAAGCGCGCACCTTACCGCTCACGAACCATGCGGTTCGTCAAAGCGCCCAGCTTCTCGATCTCAACGGTGACGATATCGCCTTCCTGCAGATAGACTTGCTTCTCCGGAGGATAGCCGAGCACGACGCCCTCCGGCGTGCCCGTCAAAATCACATCGCCCGGCTCCAGCGTCATATGGCGCGAAATGTAGCTGACGAGCTCGCCGCAATGGAAGATCATGTCCGACGTATTCGAGTTCTGACGCACTTCGCCGTTGACGGTGCAGCGGATGCCAAGTCCGTTCGGATTGCCCACCTCGTCGGCCGTCACCAGATAGGGACCGAGCGGCAGGAACTTGTCGCATGTTTTGCCCAGCAGCCACTGCGGCGTCCGCATTTGTAAATCCCGCGCCGAAAGATCGTTCGCATTGCAATAACCGAACACATAGTCCAGCGCCTGCTCCTTGCCGACGTTTTTGGCGGTTTTGCCCATCACAATCGCAAGCTCCGCTTCATAGTCGACCTTCTCCGAGACGGCCGGCAGCGGGATGTCTTCGCCGTGTCCGGCCAGCGCATTGTTGAACTTGCTGAACAGAATCGGATATTCGGGGATGGGGGCGTTCGTTTCCTCGGCGTGCTTGCGGTAGTTCAGGCCGACACAGACGATTTTGCCCGGATGGGGGACGCACGGCCCCAGCGTCAGATCGGCTTCCTTCAGCCAGCCGTCTTCGGCCTGCTCCGCGATCGCTTGCAACGCGGAAACGGCTTGCGGTCCGCCTTCGATCGCTTCATGCAGCCGGGTCGGCGCCCGGCGCCGCCCTTGGCCTACAGCGCTTTCGACATCCAGCACGCCGCGGTCCGTTCGGATTCCAAGCGCGTAATGCCCGTCTTTCAGAAAAGTCAGCAGCTTCATATCCCGTTGCCTCCTAAAGTTCGATCCGCTTCCATGTTTTCGATCCCGCCATGGCGTTCTCCTGCTCCTTAAGCTTTAAGGAACGCTGAAGTGCTGCGGGGGCCGGCGGTTTCCGCCTCACGGGTAAAGGGTCGATACCGACAAAAAAAATGACTCCCGACGAATGCGGGAATCATCTCCCGGCCACTCAAGCCATGCGAACGCTCTCTTTAAAAGGTCCGCGTAAGGGGGGCGGTTCAATGAGAGCGACGGTCCTCAGTCCGATGACCTTTCCGTTACAGCAGCTTCAAGCTGCGCTGCTCCTCCGGCGTGAACACGCGCGAGCGCGTCAGAAACCGCTTGCCCTCGGGCCCTTCCAGAGAGAACATGCCTCCCCGTCCGGGAACGACGTCAATGATGAGCTGCGTAAACTTCCAATATTCATACTGCGCCTTGCTCATGTAAAAAGGTGCGCCGCCGATCTCTCCCATATGAACATCGCTGTCCCCTACCATGAATTCTCCCAACGGATAACACATGGGCGAGCTTCCGTCGCAGCAGCCTCCCGATTGATGAAACATGACCGGACCGTACTTTGCCGTCAGAAACGCGATCAGCTCCAGCGCAGCGTCCGTCGCGACGACCTTGCGAACCGGTTCGTCCTCCCTGGCCATTCGCAGGCCCCCTTTAGAAAAGGCCAAGCGCGTTCGGACTGTAGCTGACGAGAAGATTTTTGGTCTGCTGATAATGATCCAGCATCATGAGATGGTTCTCGCGTCCGATTCCCGAGGATTTATACCCGCCGAAAGCGGCATGAGCCGGATAGGCATGGTAGCAGTTGGTCCAGACGCGGCCGGCTTCGATCCGGCGTCCGACGCGGTAAGCGGTTCGGATATCGCGCGTCCACACGCCCGCTCCCAGTCCATAAAGCGTGTCGTTGGCGATAGCGATCGCTTCCTCCTGATCCTTGAACGTCGTGACCGCAACGACCGGACCGAAGATTTCCTCTTGGAAAATCCGCATCTTGTTGTGCCCTTTCAAAACCGTAGGCTTGATATAAAAGCCGTTCGCCAGCTCGCCGGACAATTCGGCCCGCTCTCCGCCAATCAGGCATTCCGCGCCTTCCTGCTTGCCGATGTCGATATAGCTTAATATTTTCTCCATTTGTTCGGTAGACACCTGGGCGCCGATCATCGTGGACGGGTCCAGCGGATTGCCCTGCTTGATCGCCGCCACCCGCTTCAACGCCCGCTCTATAAATTCGTCATAGATCGATTCCTGAATCAACGCGCGGGACGGACAGGTGCACACCTCTCCCTGATTCAACGCAAACAGCGTGAACCCTTCCAACGCCTTATCAAAAAATTCATCATCCTTAGCCAAAATATCCTCGAAAAAGATATTGGGAGATTTGCCGCCCAGTTCAAGCGTCACCGGAATGAGATTTTGCGAGGCGTATTGCATAATCAGACGGCCCGTTGTCGTCTCTCCCGTAAACGCGATTTTGGCGATCCGGCTGCTGGACGCCAGCGGCTTTCCGGCTTCCAGCCCGAATCCGTTTACAACGTTCACGACGCCGGGAGGCAGCAGATCCCCGATCAGCTCGATTAATACCAAAATCGAGGCCGGCGTTTGCTCCGCCGGCTTCAGCACGACGCAATTGCCGGCCGCGAGCGCGGGAGCCAGCTTCCACGTCGCCATGAGCAGCGGGAAGTTCCACGGAATGATCTGGCCGACGACCCCCAGCGGCTCGTGAAAATGATACGCCACCGTATCGTCGTCGATTTGGCTGATCGATCCCTCCTGCGCCCGAATACAGCCGGCAAAATAACGAAAGTGATCGATCGCAAGCGGCAAATCCGCCGCCAATGTCTCCCGGATGGGCTTGCCGTTATCCCAGGTTTCGGCGACCGCAAGCGCTTCCAGGTTCTGCTCGATGCGGTCGGCGATCCGGTTCAGGATGACCGCCCTTTCGGCGGCGGAAGTGCGCCCCCAGGCCGCTTTCGCCGCATGCGCCGCATCCAGCGCCAGTTCGATATCCTCCGCGGTCGAACGCGGAACCTCGCAGAAGACTTCGTTGTTCACGGGCGATACGTTGTCAAAGTATTGTCCCCGAACCGGCGGAACCCATTTGCCTCCGATATAATTCTCATAGCGCTTCTTGAATGTGACCTTCGAGCCGTTTTGTCCGGGCGGAACATAGACCATAAACCATCCTCCTTTATCGTCATTGCTATGATCTTATTCCTTCCGTCGTCCGAAAAGTACAAGGCCGGACCGATTTTCGGCGCCGAAGGGAACACGCCGGCAGCACCGTCCCGCCGCGGCCGCCGGACGGCTATTTCCGGATCGGGACCGGGCTCTCGCCGGTGAGCCAGACGTGGAAGGTCTCCCAGAGGCCTTCGGTCAGCTCCTGCAGCTCCCAGATCGTGTTGCCGAGCATCCTTGCCGCGATGCCCGTCGAACCAGCCAGACGGCTGGCGCCCGCCAGAAGCCCGGAATACGCGTCCATCCGCTGTCTGACCGCCGCCAGCAAAGCTTCGTCGGCCGAGGTGTGGATCATCCATACGGTGGCGGCATGCGTGTAATGCTCGAAGGCGCCGGAGGCCTGCAGCCGGTCCTTTCCGGGCTCCGCCGCAAACCGGTCGCAGGCGGCCAACTCGCCGCCCACATAAATATCGGTGAAGGACGCGTAAGAAAGGTATTGAAACGTTTCTCCCCGGGCGGTTCGTCCGGGCGTGAGCAGGTCCGCATAGAACAAACTGGCACCCGAAGTAAGGCGGAATTCGGTGTACGCGCGGTATCGGCTGTTCCGGAAAGGGATGAGCGGCTCCGGCATGTAGTCGAGATGGGCGCCTTCGGCCAGGTCGGCCCGCATGTTCACGGTTGCGCCCCGGAGAGGGCTCGGGTGAATTTTCGTAAACGACTGGTTGGTCAAATAAACGCGCGCGCCGGGCTTGAGCAGGAAGCGGTACTCGTACGCGTCCCCGTCCAGCATGCCCGGCGAACAGTCCATCATGCAGACGTACAAACCGGTTCCGTCGGGCAGGGGATGCGTTTTGGAGATTTTCAAGGGTGCCGCCTGCCGGCGTTCGGTCATGACCGTTTTTCCGTTGGCCAACGCAAACGTGCCTTGAATGAAAGCCGTTCCCTCACGATACGGCATGGCTGTGGCTGTGCGGATGCATAGGGCTGATCTTGCGGTCTCCGTCGTGACCGGGATGATGGACGTCGGCATGGCCGTGATCGTGACGGCTGTCCGTGCCCGCGAATTCGTGCTCGATCCAGTGCGCGATCGCCTCGAGCCCCTCGCCCGACATCAGGTTGGCGAGCACATAAGGCCGGGTGCCGCGCATCCGCTCCGTATCTTCGCGCATGACCTGCAAGTTCGCGCCGACGTGAGGCGCCAGGTCGATTTTGTTGATAATGAGCAGATCGGACCGCATGATGCCGGGACCGCCTTTGCGGGGAATCTTTTCGCCCTGTGCGACGTCGATGATGTAAATAAACCGGTCGACCAGCTCGGGGCTGAACGCCGCCGCCAAATTGTCGCCTCCGCTTTCGATAAAGATCATCTGCAGGTCCGGGAACCGTCCCGTCAGCTCCTCCACCGCTTCGAAATTCATCGAGGCGTCCTCCCGAATCGCCGTGTGCGGGCAGCCGCCGGTCTCCACCCCGATAATGCGGTCCGCGGGCAGCGCTTCCGCCCGGTTCAGAATGAGCGCGTCTTCTTTCGTATAGATATCGTTGGTGATGACGGCAAGGCTGTACCGGTCGCGCAGCCGTTTCGACAGCTTCTCCACCAGCGCCGTTTTGCCGGAACCGACCGGCCCTCCGATGCCGATGCGCATCGGCCGGTCCCGCTCGATGGACGGCGTTTCCCATTGGTCATGCGAATGATTGGCTCCTTGGCACATTGCAAATCCCTCCACGATTTAAAATTTGGCCATTCGATTGTTCCGCGTCAGGACATGAACAGCCTGGAATAAAGCGTTTCGTGCTTCATGGCGTAAATTTCCTGGGCGAACGCGAAGGAGCGGATCGGCGGCAAGGCCGGCGCGTCCTCCAAGGAGTCCGGAACATGGCGAGCCAGCCAGCGGTCCCATTCCGCCGCGATGACCGGAATACACCGGGCAATCACCGCCTGGCCTTCGGTCTGCCCGATGGACATGAGCCGAATCGCGCCGTTTACGAGCGTGGAGACGGAAGCGTACAAATACCCGCGCACCGCGTCGTCCCCCGGGACCCCAAGATGCCAGACGATCCAGGCGTGCACGACGGGCAGCGTACAGCCGCCGCTCCGCTCCGTCAGCCCCTTCAGCTCGCCGATCCGCATCTTTGGGTACAGCGTTTCCGCCAGCTTGAGCAGCCGCTTGCCCATCTTCGCCGTTCCGTCCCGGGATTCCCTCGCGCCGCGCTGGACATACACGATCCGGTCGGTTTCGGCCACAGCGTCCGGATTGCCCCGTTCCAGCGCCGCATACACCCGATAGACGGCGCAGCCGTCAACCGGCACGAGGCTGTGTTGCAGCGCATCCTCGATGTAGGTCTGCAAATCCGCCAGTGTCTTGATCCGCCCGCTCTGCACACACGTCTCCAATCCGAACGAATGGGCGAACGCGCCGATCGGCAAAGCCGAGTCCAGCATCTGCATATAGCTGAGCAGCCGCGTTCCGGAAAGCTTCGCCTCCGTCACTCCCGTCGCCTCCTTCGCTAGAACAAGCGGTCAGAACAGAAAATACCGCTGCGCCATCGGCAGCACCGCCGCCGGCTCGCAAGTTGCCGGCTCGCCGTCCACGGTCACGGTGTACGTCTCCGGATCGACCCGGATGTCAGGCGTCGCGTCGTTATGGATCATCGCTTTCTTGCCGATGTTCCGGCATCCTTTCACCGTCTCGATCCGCCGCCTCAGCCCGAGCTGCTGCGGCACGCCGCGCTCGAGCGCCGCCTGCGAGACGAACGTGATCGAGGACGCCTGCGCGGCCGGACCGAAGGCGCCGAACATCGGCCGCCCGGCCACCGGCTGCGGCGTCGGAATGGAGGCGTTGGCGTCGCCCATCTGCGCGTAGGCGATCATGCCGCCCTTCAGCACCAGCTCCGGCTTGACTCCGAAAAAGGTGGGTTTCCACAGCACGAGATCCGCCCATTTGCCCGGCTCGATCGAGCCGACCACGTGCGAGATGCCGTGCGCAATGGCAGGGTTGATTGTATACTTGGCGATGTACCGCTTGATCCGGAAGTTGTCGCCGGGTTCGGCCGCGCCCGATCCGGAGCGCAGGATGCCGCGCTGGCGCTTCATCTTGTCGGCGGTCTGCCACGTCCGGATGATGACTTCGCCGACCCGTCCCATCGCTTGCGAGTCGGAAGAGATGATGCTGAACACGCCCATGTCGTGCAGGATATCCTCCGCGGCGATCGTCTCCGGCCGGATGCGGGAATCGGCGAACGCCACGTCTTCGGGAATCGAGCTGTCGAGGTGGTGGCACACCATCAGCATGTCGAGGTGCTCCTCGATCGTATTGACCGTAAAAGGACGGGTCGGGTTCGTGGAAGAAGGAATGACGTTCGCCTCCCCCGCCGCCCGGATAATGTCGGGAGCATGCCCGCCCCCCGCGCCTTCGGTGTGATAGGTGTGAATCGTCCTTCCCTTGATCGCGGCCAGCGTATCCTCCAGAAACCCGCCTTCGTTAAGCGTGTCCGTATGGATCGCCACCTGCACGTCGTAGCGGTCCGCTACCGACAGGCAGTTGTCGATCGCCGCCGGCGTGCTGCCCCAGTCTTCGTGCAGCTTCAGGCCGATCGCGCCGGCTTCGATCTGCTCCTCCAGCGGCCGGGGGAAGCTGGCGTTGCCCTTGCCGAGAAAGCCGAGGTTGACCGGGAAAGCCTCGGCCGCCAGCAGCATGCGCCCGATATGCCACGGGCCGGGCGTGCAGGTGGTGGCGTTCGTTCCGGTGGCGGGCCCGGTTCCGCCGCCGATCATCGTCGTGACGCCGGAAGCGAGCGCCGTTTCGATCTGCTGCGGGCAGATGAAATGAATGTGCGTGTCGATGCCGCCCGCCGTCACGATCATTCCTTCCCCGGCAATCGCCTCGGTGGACGCGCCGATCACCATGTCGGGACGGACGCCGTCCATCGTGTCGGGGTTTCCGGCTTTGCCGACCCCGACGATCCGGCCGCCGCGGATGCCGATATCCCCCTTGACGATGCCCCAATGGTCGATGACGAGTGCGTTCGTGATGACGGTGTCCAGCACCCGATAGCCGTTTTCTTCCCCGTCGCGCACCGCGCCCGAAGATTGGCCCATTCCGTCCCGGATCACTTTCCCGCCGCCGAACTTGCACTCGTCCCCGTAGACGGTATAATCCCGCTCCACTACCGCCCACAGATCCGTATCGGCCAGCCGTACCGCATCTCCTGCCGTCGGGCCGAACATCGAAGCGTACTGTTCCCGGGCCATGTTCGCCATTAGCGGTTCCCCTCCCAACTGCCGATAATGCCGTTCAGCCGCTCCGGGTCCGGCTTCGGATCGAGCGGACCGGACACCAGGCCGGCGAAACCGTAGATGCGCCGATTCCCGCCGAAATCGGTCAGGATGACCGGCTTCTCCTCGCCGGGCTCGAAGCGCACCGCCGTTCCGGCCGGAATGTCGAGCCTCATGCCGTAAGCGGCCGCCCGGTCGAACGCCAGCGCGCGGTTCGTCTCGAAGAAGTGGAAGTGCGATCCGACCTGCACCGGACGGTCTCCCCGGTTGGTGACGAGCAGGCGGATTTGCCGGCGCCCTTCGTTGATGGCGATCGTCCCTTCCTTCGTTCGGTACTCTCCCGGTATCATGCGTCTCCTCCTATCGAATCGGCTCGTGCACGGTGACCAGCTTCGTTCCGTCCGGGAACGTCGCCTCCACCTGCACCTCCGTGATCATCTCCGGGACGCCTTCCATGCAGTCCTCCCGGCGCAAAATTTCGCCTCCGGCGCTCATGAGCGCGGACACGCTCATCCCGTCGCGGGCCCGTTCCATCAATTCCGCCGTCAGCAGAGCGAGCGCTTCGGGAACATTCAGTTTGAGCCCCCGTTCCTTGCGACGCCGGGCCAGATCGGCGGCAACCGTAATCAGCAGCTTTTCCTTTTCTCTCTCGGTGAAGCGCATGGAAACCTCCTTCTCGCCAATGGTATTGTGTAATTATTTGTAACATAAATTGCGAGTAATGAAAATCATTTTTTGTTTTTACCGCAATATCTTTCTAAATTTATTACATTATTCGTGATTTTATTCGAAGTTTCACCAATGGAAAAAGCCGTATCTCATGTTATATGTTATATTTATTGACATACATTTTTTTCTTGCCTATAATACGCTCAACGATTGTTGTTCCGCACATAACCGCACATAACAGAGAGCGGATCGGGCAATGTTCGTATTTTTGAGAACAAAAAAAGGAGTGGGCGCGGTTGAAGAAAGGCATGTTTCATGGGGCGGCGGCTTTCATTCTGATCCTCTCGGTCGTCCTGGCCGGCTGTGCGCAGAAAGCAAACGAAAGCGGGTCCGGCAGTCCAACCGCCGCATCAAGCGGGGGCTCTCCGGCGGCGTCGCCGTCCGGGTCGGGGAGCGCATCGGAATCGGGAGATACGATCAAGGTCGGCATCCTGCATTCCTTGAGCGGCACGATGGCGATCAGCGAAGTGTCCGTCAAGGAGGCGGAAGAGCTGGCGATCGAAGAAATCAACGCGAAAGGCGGCGTGCTCGGCAAAAAAATCGAAGCGATTGTCGAAGACGGCGCTTCCGACTGGCCGACGTTCGCCGAGAAAGCGCGCAAGCTGCTCTCGCAGGATAAAGCGGCAGCCGTATTCGGGGGCTGGACATCGGCAAGCCGCAAAGCGATGCTCCCGGTGTTCGAGGAGCTTAACGGACTGCTCTGGTATCCCGTTCAGTACGAAGGGCTCGAATCGTCCAAAAACATTTTCTACACCGGCGCCACCACGAACCAGCAAATCGTTCCTTCCGTCACGTGGCTGCTTCAGAACAAAGGAACGAAATTTTTCCTGCTCGGCTCCGACTACGTCTTCCCCCGCACGGCGAACAAAATCATCAAAGCCCAGCTTGCGGCCGAAGGCGGACAGACGGTCGGCGAAGAATATACCCCGCTCGGGCACACCGAATTCAGCACCGTCATTTCCAAAATCAAAGCGGCCAAACCCGACGTCATCTACAACACGCTGAACGGGGACAGCAACGTCGCGTTCTTCAAGCAGCTGAAAGACGCGGGCATTACGGCCAAGGACATTCCGGTCATGTCCGTCAGTGTGGCCGAAGAGGAAATCAAAGGGATCGGCGCCAACGTGCTGGCCGGCCATTACGCGGCATGGAACTATTATCAGACGACCGACACGCCGGAAAATAAAACATTCGTGGCCGCTTACAAGGAGAAATACGGTCAGGACCGGGTAACGGCCGACCCGATCGAGGCCGGTTACAACGCGGTGTACCTGTGGGCGGCGGCCGTCGAGAAAGCCGGTTCCACCGACGTGGACAAAGTGCGCGAAGCCGCCAAGGGGATCGAATTCAACGCCCCGGAAGGGAAAGTGACGATCGACGGAGAGACGCAGCACCTTTACAAAAAGGTCCGGATCGGCGAAGTGCAGCCGGACGGGCAATTCAAGGAAGTCTGGTCGACGCCCGACCCGGTGAAGCCCGATCCGTACCTCAAAGGCTACGATTGGGCCCAAGGGCTCGGCAACGGAGGTTGATTTTGCCGCGCGGAAGCTTGCCGGAAGCGTCAGACCGGCCACCCGGCCGGCTGCCGTTTCATGATTACGACCGGCAGGAAGGAGAATGAGAAAGATGGAAGCGTTCGCCCTGCAATTGTTCAACGGCTTAAGCGCCGGTTCCATCCTGCTGTTGATCGCGCTGGGCCTTGCCGTCACGTTCGGGCTCATGAACGTCATTAATATGGCGCACGGAGAGCTCATGATGGCCGGCGCCTACGCGGCGTATATCACTCAGAACCTGTTCAAGGACTATTTGCCCGCCTCCTGGTTCGACAGCTACTTTATCTTGGCGCTTCTAGTATCTTTCGTTGTGTCGGCGCTGATCGGGCTTGTTCTGGAAACGGCGCTCATCCGCTTCCTGTACGGCAGGCCGTTGGACAGCCTGCTCGCCACATGGGGCGTCGGCATGATGCTTCAGCAACTGGCCAGATCCGTGTTCGGAGCGCCGAACGTGGCCGTCATCAGCCCCTCCTGGCTCGATGGAGGGTGGCAGGCAGCCGGCGGCGTTTTGCTGCCTTACAAACGATTGTTCATCATCGCGCTCGTCGCCGTCGTCCTTGCCGGCATGTATCTGTATATTTACCGGAGCGCGGAAGGCCGGCGGATGCGGGCCGTGATGCAGAACCGGGACATGGCCGCCTGCCTCGGCATCTCCACCCGGCGCGTCGACGCCCTCACCTTCGCGCTCGGCTCCGGCATCGCCGGCATCGCTGGCTGCGCGCTGACGCTGATGGGACCGATCGGGCCGTCGCTCGGCACGTACTACATCGTCGACGCCTTTATGGTCGTCGTGATGGGCGGCGTCGGAAAGCTGATCGGCACGTTCGCGGGAGCGCTCGGCATCGGCCTGGCCAACACCTTGTTCGAAGCGTGGACGAACGCCTCGCTCGGCAAAGTGCTCGTGTTCGCGTGCGTCGTGGCGTTTCTGCAATGGAAACCGATGGGGCTGGCGGCCATGCGAACCCGTTCGCTCGACTAAGAAAAGAGGAGGTGCGACATGTACCCGAAAATTCGAGCGTTGCCCCGGCCGCTGCTGCTCGCCGGATACGCGGCCGTCCTCGTCCTGCTGCTGGCCGCGCCGTTTGTCCTTTCGGACTTCCGCTTGAACCTGTTGTCGAAGTTTTTGGCGTTTGCCGTTTTGGCCGTCGGTCTGGACCTGATCTGGGGCTACACCGGCATTCTCAGCCTCGGTCAGGGAGTATTTTTCGGACTCGGCGCCTACTGCATGGCGATGTACCTGAAGCTGGAGGCGAGCGGCGGACGGCTTCCCGACTTTATGGAATGGAGCGGCTTGACGCATCTTCCCTGGTTCTGGGTGCCGTTTCAACATCTGGGGTTCGCCTTGCTGATGGCCGTGCTGCTTCCGGTGCTGCTGGCGTTCGCGCTCGGCTTTTTCACCTTCCGCAACCGGATTCGCGGCACTTACTTTTCGATTCTGACCCAGGCGCTCGTCATCATCGCGGTCACCCTGATCGTCGGCCAGCAGGCGTACACCGGCGGGACGAACGGCATCACGGGGTTTCGGTCGCTGCTCGGCTATTCGCTGTCCGATCCCATTATGAAAACGTACCTGTATTTCATCACGGCCGGCGTCCTCGTCCTCGTCCTGCTGCTGTCGCGCTGGCTCGTCGGCACCCGGTTCGCCCGCGTGCTGGAGGCGATTCGCGACGGAGAGAACCGCGTCCGGTTCATCGGTTACGACCCGGCCGCCTACAAAATGTTCGTATTCTGCCTGTCCGCCGCGTTCGCCGGCCTGGCGGGCGTCCTGTTCGTCCTGCACGTCGGCATCATTTCGCCTTCCATGATCGGCATCGTCCCCTCCATCGAAATGGTGCTGTGGGTGGCGATCGGCGGCCGGGGCACGCTGATCGGCGCGGCAATCGGCGCCATCGCGATGAACGGGGCCAAAAGCTCGCTCAGCGAAATGTACCCCGAATTCTGGCCGCTGCTGCTCGGAGGATTGTTTGTCGTTGTCGTCGTCTTCCTGCCGGGCGGATTGATGGGTCTGATCGGCCGGACCGGCGCATTTTTCCGGAAGAAGGTGTCCGCTTATGAAACCCAGCCTCGTGCTGTCCTTGGAAAAAGTAACCGTCAGCTTTGACGGCTTCCATGCGGTGAAAGAGATGGACTTTTCCTTAACCGAAGGGGAGCTGCGCTTCCTGATCGGCCCGAACGGGGCCGGCAAGACGACGCTGCTCGACGCGATCTGCGGCAAAGTAAAGCCCGCTTCGGGCAAAATGCTCTATTACCCGGAGCATCGGGCGGAGCCGATTGATATTGCCCGCAAAGAGGAGCATCGGATCGCGGAGCTCGGCATCGGCCGCAAATTCCAGGCGCCGTCCGTGTTCTCCAATCTGACGGTTCGGGACAATATGGAAATCGCGATGTCGCAAAAACGCGGGATCATGGCCGCTTTGTTCGCCAAGACAACCGCGGAACAGCGGGAGATGATCGAACGCGAGCTGGAACTGATCGGCCTCGCCGACAAGGCATCGTGGCGTGCCGGCAGCCTGTCGCACGGGGAGAAGCAGTGGCTTGAAATCGGGATGATGCTGATCCAGGGACCGCGCGTACTGCTGCTCGACGAGCCGGTGGCGGGGATGACCGACCGGGAGACGGACAAAACGGGCGAACTGCTGCAGGAAATCGCGAAAAAAAGAACGGTGGTCGTCGTGGAGCACGATATGGAGTTCGTCCGGAAATTTTCCAGCCGGGTGACCGTCATGCACGAAGGCTCCCTGCTCGCGGAGGGCACCATCGAGGAAGTGCGCGCGGACGCCCGGGTGGCGGAAGTCTATCTCGGCAAGAAGGCGGTGTGACATGCTCAACGTCGAACATCTCGTCTCCGGGTACGGGGAAAGCATTGTGCTGCGGGGCGTCAACCTCGAAGTGCCGGCCGGCAAAGTGGTCTGTCTCATGGGGCGCAACGGCACCGGCAAGACGACCTTGGTGAAGACGCTGATGGGGATCATCCGCGCGCGGGAAGGCCGCATCCGCTTCGAAGGCAAGGATCTCACCCGCTCCGCTCCCGGCGCCCGGGCCCGTCAAGGCATCGGTTATGTGCCGCAGGGAAGGGAAATTTTCGCGCAGCTCAGCGTCAGGGACAATCTGCTGCTAGGGCTTGAATCGGCCCGGGACGGCAGACGGGACGTTGCCGAAGAAGCCGTCGCCCGCTTCCCGGCGTTGAAGGAAATGATGAACCGCCGGGGCGGCGATTTGAGCGGCGGACAGCAGCAGCAGCTCGCCTTCGCGCGGGCGCTCGCCGCAAGCCCGAAGCTGCTCGTGCTGGACGAACCGACCGAAGGGATTCAGCCGTCGATCGTCAGCGACATCCAGGACGTCATCCGCGAGCTGAAAGCGGCGGGAACGATGGCGATTCTGCTGGTGGAACAAAGCTTCGAGTTTGCCAAAAGCGTGGCGGACTATTTCTGCATCATGGAGAAAGGCGTCATCGCCGCTTCCGGAACCGTCGACGAATTGGACGAGGAAGCGGCGGGACGGCATTTGGCGGTATAGTGAAAGGACGCCGTATAAAACATGGGGGCTGCAAGCAGATCAAACAGATCGAACTGCGCCCCCGTGTAATGAGTTACTTATGACTGTTGTTGGACCATGAGAATCTGGTTCGTTAGCTCCTCGATCTATATGCTTATATTCCGATTCTATGCATCTGCTTCTCGTCCAACTTCCGGTGTAGTATATTGTCTAAAGGCAGGATTCATAAAGCTCACTAATGCCCAAACCGGTATTTTGCCGTCATATTTCTCAAAATGATGCTTTATGAATATTTCCCGGGAACGACTAACTTCCTTTCTAAACGCAATTTCTACTTGTTCAACCATCTCCATGATCAAATAGCGGAAATGACGGTCAAATTGTAAACGTCAAGAAACAAAGCCCAGGCATGCCTCTCGCTTGGGCTTTGTCAGGTTAAGTTATAGGTAAATGCGACTCTGAAATTGTTTTCCCATTACGAGCGACACTCAGCACTCCACATGTGTGGAGTATCTAATTTGGACGGTCTATATGAAATGTGCTGCCAACAAAAAAATAATCCTGCATTAAAGAAAAGAGTCGGAAGATTTACTAACTAATCGAACGTTGCTACTACATGATTTAATTGATTTAAGGCTGAAGGTTCGATTTTCAAAGTGGATGTTGCTTGTCCTGTACCTCCATAAACAAAATCATAGTTGAAAAGTCTTTTATCAAGTACACAGGGTAAGTCAATACCGACCATAGGAATGCGACCGACCTCATATCCTGTAATCGTTTTAACTTCCTTTGGTGAGGCTAATTTAACTTTACAACAACCTAAAATGTCAGCTAATTCATCGAAATCAAGTTTGTCACGATTACCCGATAAGATTAAAGCAAAATATCCTTTGTCAGTTTTCAAAATTAGTGTTGGTGCGGTTTGTCCAATTTCAATCCCAAAATATTTAGAGCCATCTTCTCTTGTAAATATTGCTTTTTCGTGATGAATGATTTCATATTTATATTCGCACCTCTCCAAAATTTCTTGCAAATCATTCATGGGAACACCCCCGATTTTGACTTGAGTAAACCAATATTTGAGTTTAGGTATCAAAATATCAACGTTTATATTGTTAGAGACCTTACAATTTTCTATAATCAATTCATTTCTCTTTTCCCATAGTCTATTTTAACATCTGTGAAATACCTTCCAAGATAATTTAATGAACCACACATCTCACAATTAATATATAATGATTCCACTGATCTTATGAGTTGTTCTTTATCTAATGTTATGTTAGATGAACATACTTCACAGGGTATATAAATATTAACCCCAAAAGATTTTATTCGATTAATTAGTTGATTCGTTTCTTCAATCATATCAGCAATAAACTCAGTCGGATTACTTGAGTCAACATTTGATATAGCGTCTATATATTTGGCAGTTCTAATGAATCTATTAATGCTCTGATTGATATTATCCACACTGTAAATGGATAGAAAAATTGCTTCACAAATTTCAACAGCATAAGCTATAAGGTGTGGTACACATATATAGTAATAATTCCAAAAGTCGTTCCAAATCTCTTCATCAGCAAATAAAAAATTTATATTTCCACTTTGTGTCCTGTAAAATCTACTCCTAGTTGTGATTAAATGTGTGGACTGATTCCATATTCTCTGCAAACTAATTGCATCTTTACTTTCAAAACGGAATAAGTAAATTAAATCATCATTATTTAACATACTCCCTAAATATGTTTTGCTAGCAGCTGATTTCACTATTTGTCTAATCCTATTATGCGGAAAGAAATTTGTATCTGATATATCTAGTTCTTCGACAGAATTGTACATAAAGGTATTATAGAATTCTTCATTATCATGAAGTAACCATTCTAAATACAATAAGTTATCTCGTATGGGTTTTCTTAATAAACTATATGCTACGGTTACTTTTCCTCGTTCAGAACAACTTATTGATTCATACATAAAATAGCAAAAATCCTTTAGTAGACTAAAAAACATATGGCTTGTAAAAAGTCTCAAAGAAATATTGTGTAACCCGTTTTCATCCATCCATCGAAAAATATCTTCTGTTTTTTCAAACTCTTTAGCTTTTTCCTCATTATCTATTTCAACAGTTGCTTTCACTAATTTTTTTTGATCTGCTTGCCTAATCATATCAGCAATAATATCGTAGACATATAACAAATAATCATGTCTTTTCCAATATTTTTCGTCTAAAATTTCATATTGATTCAAAGTAATTCACCGCCATAAAAAATTTGAATAATTTTGACAGAACATTTATTAATACAGAACTTCCCTCCTTAAACTTTCTAAATATATATACGTTACACTGATTATAGTGAATCGTTGTGTTATTTTCAGAGTAAAAAGAAAGATATCTGCACCACACACCACAATTTGAAAGTTATAGGGATGATGAAGCTATGTCAATTTTAACATGTAGAATTTTTTGGGGCGCGGCGGGGAAAGTATGGACCTCTGTCAATAGATTGGACACATGGAATCGAGAAAATTACGCAACACAATCGTGCATTTGTTCGCATTGAATGGGTGTGA
>Ga0310835_100215_pt1 | contig 45149 bp, 37 predicted proteins | sample SM_ome_3_FD_201308 | JGI IMG/M metagenome (GOLD analysis project Ga0310835, IMG submission 201308) | Sorghum-adapted microbial communities enriched on stacked mutant (SM) sorghum from Joint BioEnergy Institute, Emeryville, California... ...
TGAAAAAAAGGATGAACAGAGGAGAAACCGTCCGTTCACGGCAAACCGCTTTCGGGCAAAAATCCAGGGAGGTGTCTTGGTCCATGACCAACAATGCGAAATCGATCCTGAAAAACCAGAAAGGCCTGACGCTTGTCGAAGTGCTGGCCGTCATCGTCATCCTCGGCATCATTGCCGCCATCGCCATTCCGGCCGTCAACACGATGATCGACAAATCGCGGGACGAAGCGCACCGCGCCAACGCGCAGCTCATCATCGACTCCGCGAGAATGTACGTCACCGTGGAAGATCTGCTGGGCGGCGGGGCCAATTCGGCAAGCGTGTCGGCCGAAGATCTGGTCAATGAAGGCTATCTGGCGAAACTGCCGACGGATCCGGATTTCAAAGGAAATACGTATCATCCGACCGCAACCGTGGTGACGGTGACCCGGGATCAATCCGGTGTCATTTCGTATGCCATCACGTTGGCCAGAAATGGACAAGGTTCCAATCCCCATTTGTATTTTAGTGCCGTTCCTGAAAACGAAGTCAGCACCCATGACATCAACCGGTAATCCAGCCAAGCTCCCGCGCCGTCCCGCGCCGCGGCGCGGCGCGGGAACTCCATTCTGTTCAAAATCCACCATCATCATGGCCCTCCTGCGGGGAGAAAGGAGACCGGCATGTTCGGCAAACGGCGCAAACCTTCCGGCTTCGGGCTGCACATCCAGGATCACCAGATCAAGCTGGCGGCCCTGTCGGGTTCCGGGAGCCGGATCAAAGTGCGACGCGTCCACAGCGCCGCGCTGCCGGAAGGCGTCATCAAGGAAGGCCGCATCCTGGACGAGGACGCGGTGCTCGGCACGCTGCGGCAGGCGGTTCAATCGATGGGCGCCCGCGGCAGCCGGACGGTGCTGACGATTCCGACATCCAGCGTCGTCATGCGCCGCTCCACGATGCCCCGGATGAACGACCGGGAACTGCGGAACATGATCGACGTGGAGCTGAACGGCGGCAGCACGCAGCTGCCCTTCAAAAATCCGGTATTCGACTTCGCCCGCGCCGGAGAGAACGAGGACGGCACGGACGTGATCATTTTCGCCACGCCCGAGGAAACGGTGCACCAGTATGCCGGCATGGCGCGCAAGGCCGGGCTTGTCCCCGTGGCCGTCGATCTGGCGCCGCTGTCGCTGCTCCGCCTGCTGCACCGCGCGCTGGACGCCGCGCACGCCAAACTGCCGGAACGCTTCATGATTTTGCACGTGGAGTCGGAAACGGTGGAAGCCAGCATCCACGTCGGCGGATATCCGGCGTTTTTCCGCTCCATTCCGGTGCAGCTCCGATCCCTCCTGGACGAGGACACGGACTACATGGAAGCGTATGGGCGCTATCTGTCCGTGGAGCTGGCCCGGGTGATCAACTATTACAAATATTCGGTGGACCCCGACGAAGAAGCCGGCATCGACTTGCTGTTCCTTGCCGGTGAACAACATTTTGCCGACGGGCTCGTGCCCGTTCTGTCGCGGGAATTTTCCTGCACCGTGCAAACGCTTGACCTTTCAACGATCGTGAACGCCCATGTTCCGGACATTGCCTCATATGCCGTCCCCATCGGACTGGCGCTGAAAGGTGCATAACGGATGAGCAAATCGATTCTCGCATGGCAATCCGTTGAAATCAACCTGCTGCAGGAACCGAAAAAACAGACCGGCATGCTGCCATTCATCGTGATGATGGCGATTGCCGCCGCGGCCATCCTGGCCGCGCCCGTCTGGCTGTGGATCGATGCGAAGCGCTCCGTGGCGGTCACCGGCGAACAGCTCGAACAGCTGAATGCCAATATCGCCAGACTGGAAGCGCAAATCCGGGCCAATGCCGGCCCCGCCAATTCCGGCCAGTTCCTCCGGGCCGTCGACCTGCTGCGGGACTACCGGCCGAACGCGACGGACGTTCTGGAAGCGTTGCAGGGTTTGCTGCCGAAAGAAGCGGAAGTGCTCTCCCTGACGCTGAGCGGCGGGGCCCACGCGGAACTGATGATGCAGACGGCATCGGTCGAACAGGTGATCACGTTCATGAACGCGCTGGAGCAGTCGGACCGTTTCCGGCTCGTGACGTTCAGTCCGATGACCAATGCCCATCCTGCGCCGGAATCGCTCCCCGGCCGGCAGCCGGCCGGGGCGGGCGCGGAAGAGGCGGACGGGTCCAGCGGACAGGCGGCGATCCTGCCGGTGACGACGGTGACGTTCCAACTGGAATATGTGCCCGCATCCGCCGGCGAGTCGGGAGGTTCGGAATAAATGGACAGCGTCGGAAAAGGAAAGCTCACCCTCTTCTTTGTCATTCTGGCGGTCCTTCTTTCGCTTCTGATCTATATGTACCTGTCCCGGCCCGTCATGGAAGAGGCGAGGCAGATGGCCGACCGGCTCTCGGCCGCCCAGGAGCGGCTGAAGGAGCTGTCCGAATTGGCGGGGGACGCCAACGCCTCCGCCGATCGCGAGCGGTTTCAGTACGCCCTGGCAAGGAACAGGACGCCCGAACGCCCCTACGAAGACTTGATCCTGCGGGATCTGCGGCTCCTGGAAACGGCGAGCGGCCTGCGGCTTGACGCCTACCACGTCGAGCGCAGCGCGGAGCGGCTCGGCGTGTCGGGCGAATCGGTTGCCCCGTCGGAAAACGGCCAGTTCCATGCGATCAACATCAACGCCAACGTGTCCGGCACGTACGGACAGCTATTCCGCTGGCTGATCGAGGTGGAAACGATGAACCGGCTGTACCATGTGGAGCAATTGACGTTCCAGTCTCCGCCAAAAGCGTTCGTCACCGTCGGCGAGCGGGAATCGCCGGTTGCCGCCTCGATCCTCATGCGGACGTATTATTCGCCGGCGCTGCAAAGCGTGTTTGCGGAACCGCTGGAACGCGACCATTTCCCGGCGGGCGGACGCCTGCAGCTGTTTGAATAATGTCCGCTGAATCATGCCCGGAAACGGAGGAAGCCGAATGTGGTCGGTCCATGATCTGCTCAAGGCGGCGGTCAAACTCGGCGCTTCCGACGTCCACCTGAATCCCGGCAACACGCCGCGGCACCGCGTTCGCGGAGACCTGCAACCGATGACGGACCGGAAGCTTGCGCCGGAAGACACGATCAAGGCGGCCCGGGAAATTTTGAACGAGAAGCAACTGGAAGATTTGCAGCGAAAGGGCGAGGTGGACTGCGCGGTCTTCTTTCCGGAAGTGGGCCGCTGCCGGATCAACGTGTACAGGCAGAAGCGCCACGTCAACCTGGCCATCCGGATTCTCAACTCCACCGTGCCCACGATCCATTCCCTCGGCCTGCCGCGGCTGGTGGAGGAGATCGCGCTGAAACGGCAGGGGCTCGTGCTTGTCACCGGGCCGACCGGTTCCGGCAAATCGACGACGCTGGCCGCCATCATCAACCACATCAACGAAACGCAGAGCCGGCACATCATCACGCTGGAAGATCCGATCGAATACGTCCACCAGAGCCGGAAGAGCCTGATCTCGCAGCGCGAAATCGGCATCGACACCGCGTCTTTCGCCAGCGGCCTGCGGGCGGCGCTGCGCCAGGATCCCGACGTCATCCTCGTCGGCGAAATGCGGGACCTGGAAACGATCAGCACGGCCATCACCGCCGCGGAAACCGGCCACCTCGTGCTGGCCACGCTGCACACGCCCGACGCGCCGCAGACGGTGGACCGGATCATCGACGTGTTCCCGACGAACCAGCAGCGGCAAATCCGCATCCAGCTGGCGTCCGTGCTGATCGCCGTCCTGTCCCAGCGGCTCATTCCGAGGCTGAACGGCGGGGACCGGGTCATGGCGATGGAAGTGCTGATCAACACGCCGGCGGCGGCCAACCTCATCCGGCAGGAGAAAGTCTACCAGCTGAAGTCGCTGATGCAGACGAACCGGCATCTCGGCATGCAGACGATGTCGTCGGCCATCCAGAAGCTGGTGGCGGAAGGATTCGTCCATCAGGACGCCCTGAAGGAATATGAACTCAGCCTCAAGGAGGGGCATGAATGAACGGCGGAAGACGGAAAACGGCCTTCCTCCTCATGGCGGCTTTCCTAGTGGCCTTCGCATGGTCCGTGCCGCCGGCCGCCGCGCAGCGCCTGGACGAACGGCTGGCGGCGGCCATCGGGAAGAACGAGGAGGAACGCCGGGAGATTTACGAACAGTTGACGTTTCCGGCCGGAAACCTCCGGGTCGGGCAAGTGCTGTCGGCCAAGCCGCTGGCGGTCGTCGCGGCCGTCGGCCGGATGGACACGGACGGTTACGCCGCCGAAATCCGGGTGTGGACCGGCCTGGCCCAGCGGTCGGGCGACCATCTGATCGCCGTCTGGGATTCGATCTGGGTGGATGAAGCCGGCAAGCCCGAATCCGTGTTCGTGATGCTGGCCAAGGAAATCCGGGACTATTTCAAGGCCGGGCACCAGATGCAATTTCGGACCGCGGATTACGCGGGGATCTACCCGTGGGCCGACATCCCGACGGATGCCGAAGCGGCCGGCGCAGAGCGGGATCCGCTGCCGTCCGACGGCATGCTGGATCTGTACGGTTACGGCGGTTCCATCGAACGGTCCGCCGCAAAAACGGATCTGCTGCCCGCCGTGCCGTCCGTCATCGGCGACCGGCCGGCGTTCAGGAGCGTGCCGGTCGACCGGGAGCCGCCGGACATCGCCGGCCATTGGGCGCGGGAGTTCATTTTGCAGCTGATGCGGATCGGCGTCATCTCCGGCTATGAGGACGGCACGATCCGCCCGGACCGGACGCTCGGCCGCGCGGAGTTCGTCAAACTGCTCGTCGATGCGATCCGTGCAGAACCCGCATCCGGTGATACCGGATACGCCGATTTGCGGAACCACTGGTCGGCCCCGTACGTCAAGGCCGCCGTCGACGCCGGCATCGTGCCGGCCGGAAGCGGCGCGCCGTTCAGGCCGAACGAGTCCGTCAGCCGGGCGGAAATGGCCGTCCTGCTGGAACGCGCGCTGGCCGGACGCATTCCGCTGGAACCCGCGACGCCTTTGACGTTCACCGATGTGGCCCGGCTTTCGGAGAAGGAGGTGTCCGCCGTCGAAACGGCGGCCCGTTTCGGCCTCGTCTCGGGGTTTCCCGACGGCACGTTCCGGCCGGCCGAATCCCTGACGAGAGCCCAGGGATTCACCGTGATCTGGAAATTGATTGAGCTGTGGTAGGCGCAAGGAGGCGAACGGTTTTGAAAAAACGATTGATCCTGCTGTTATGTCTGCTGGTCGGGTTGTCCGGCCTCATGCTCCCGCCGGCGGCGGCCGCCGGACAGCCGGACGACTGCCTCTATTTGGAGGGAACCGTGAAGCTGACGCCGACCGGCGTGCTGTCCGGCGAAGAATTCGTGCTGGAGTACCGGCTGACGCCGGACGGCGACCTGGTGGAAACGATCAACCGCGATCCGATCGACATCGTGTTTCTCGTGGACGTCTCGTACAGCATGAATGAGTCCATGGGCGGAGGCAACAAGCAGAAGCGGATCGATGCCCTGAAACAGGCGTCCCGGACGCTCCTGAACAGCATCCGGAACAACAACGCCAACGACCGGATCGGCATCGTTTCCTTCGCCATGCAGGCCCGGAAACTGCAGGACCTGACGTCCAGATACAGCGATGCCGAACGGGTGCTGAACAATCTGACCATCGGCGGCTCGGACAGCATGGGAACGAACATGGGAGACGGCATGCGGGAAGCAAGCAGCATGCTGTCGAAGAGCAACGCTTCCCGCAAGGCGGTCATCGCCCTGTCGGACGGCGCGAACAACTACTATCGCGATGCCCGGGGCACCCTCAGGGGCATGGACTACGATCGGGGCCCGCAATACGCCTATGAGCAGGCCCGGATCGTGTTCTCGAAAGGCATTCCGATTTACACGATCGCGCTCGGCCATCCGTCGGCCACCGACGTCAACCACGACATCCTGGAGCAAATTTCCAATGAATCCGGCGGCAAAAAGTACGATGCGGAAACCGTGGACAAGCTGGCCGAAGCGTTCAGCAACATCGTCGAGCACATTACGAAAAGCGGCCAACTGAGCAGCATCCGGATCATCCAGCAGCTGCCGTCGGCCGGCTTTGAACTGGCGGAAGACAACGACCCCGGCGTCAGCCTGTCCGGCAACGTGCTGACGATCGATGTGCCGCCGATCCAGTATCCCTACGATGAGAACGCCGAACGGATCATCCGGGTGAAACTGCGCTACAACGGCGTGGGCAGCTTCACGTTCGAAGATGCGGACCTCCGCTACGTGGATGCCTGCGGGGCCGAAGAAGAAACGACGATTCCGAACGGGCACACGCTGAGCGTCAACGGCTGGAAGGACGTCTGGGGCAACCTGTACACCGGCGATGCCTACGGCCGGGTGATCCGCTACAAGCACGGCATGCTGTCCGATCCGCAAATTGCCGTGAACGAAGCGAACCAGCGGGTCACCGACGTGGCGTTCCAGGACTCGCCGGACGGCGATGACGACTCCATCGTGGTCGTCACCTATCAGGACGGCTCGACGTCGACCTGGGATTTGCGGCCGACCGCCCCGGACATGGCGTTCCGGGATGCGCTCGGCGCGGCCATCACCGATGAAACCGCCTGGCACCAGGGGAAAGCGAAAGTCCGCTTCGGCGGGTCCGTCAACCAGCTGCCGGCTTCGACCGAGTACATGAACGACGATTTCAAAAACGACGGCTCCTACGTGGCCAGGTACCAATACCGGATCAACGGCGGTCCCTGGAAAACGGCCGCCGCCGGCGAGGACGTCGCCATCGCGGAAACCGGCGTCGTGACGGTGGAAGCCCGGGCGCTCACGAACGCGATTTCGGGGTTTGCGGACAAACCGGTTGCCGGTCTTGCGGCGGTGCGCACGATCCGGGTCGACGATACGCCGCCGGTCGTCCACCTGTCCATCCAGAAAAATGACGAAGAGCTGGATCCCGCCTTCACGCTGGAAGCTTCGGATCCGGAAAGCGGCATCGCCTCGCTCCGCCTGACCATCGAGGACAAGGACGGCAACGCCGTTTCGCGCACGTACGAGCCGGCCGGCGGCGGGACGAGCGCCGGCAAGACGTGGCGCCTGTCCGAATTTTTCGGCAGCATGGAGGCCCGCAGGGGCTGGGCCAAAATCACCGTGCAGGCCGTCAACGGCGCCAACCTGGCCACGACCGCATTCCGGGTGGACGGCGAGACCGGCGAAAAAACGCAGCACTATGAACTGGTCTATGACGGTCCCGGCGGAAGACTGGAGTCGGACGGGGATTACAGCGTGAAAGCCGCGGGCGAGCCCGTGCTGGTCCGCGTCAAAGACGTGACGGAGGTGCTGGTGCCCGGCCGTCCGGATTGCGCCGAATGCCAGCCCGTGACGGTCCAATCGATGGAGTACCGGATCGTGACCACGGCGGGCGGGCAGACGACCGATTCCGGCTGGCAGAAGCTGGGCGCGTTCCAGTTCCGTCTCACGGCCGAGGGCCGGCATGACGTTTATCTCAAAATCACCGATTCCCTCGGCAAGGTGCACGACACGAAGGCCAAAAACAAGCCGCTCCGGGTCAACATCAACTATCAGCAAAACCGGCATTGACGGCCGGATTCCGCACGAAAAAAGGAGGGCCGGTGCGTGCGGCGCAGCATGAAACGCGGGCCGTTCAGGCCGTTGTCGGACGAGCGGGGCATCTCCATCGTGGAAATTCTCCTGGCCGTGACCATCATGTCGATCATCAGCGTCAGCGTGATGGGGTACTTCACCGCGGCGGTCGAACGTTCCGCGGAGGAAAGCCGCCGCGTGATCGCCGCCTCGCTGGCCAGGATGAAAGTTGCGGAAATCCGGCAGGCGGCCTTGCTGGACAACGACATGGAACCGGGCAAGGACAATTACGACGTGATCGAGGGCCTCATTCCCGGCGGCGGGGAAACGGTGTTTTCGGAGGCCGACCCGCTGCCGGCCCCCCATGAACATCTGCTGGATCCGCAGGAGATCAACGGCACGACGTACCGGTTCGTGGCCGTGCTGGACCGGGTCTATCCCGACGATTTCAGGATCCGGGCGCAACACCCGGAGCGGGTGCTCGTCCGCCTGCGGCTCACGGTTTCGTGGGAGAGCGGGGATTCGCCCCGCCCGGCCCGTTCGGTCACCGTCGATGCCTATCTTGCCAAGCCGAGGTGACGGCATGCGATATCGGGCATGGCGAAACCAGGACGGCGTGACGCTGCCGGAAGTGCTGGTCACCCTTCTCTTGTTTTCGATGGTGGCGTCCATCCTGTACGCCTTCATGCTGATGGGCGTGTCCATGTACAAGCGGGTGTCGGCGGAAACGACGATGCGAAACCAGAGCGACGCGCTCCTGGCCGGGCTGATCGCCGAACTGGCCGGCGCCGTGCACGCCGAACAGGGGGCGGATCACCGGGACATCCTCTACGTAAAAATGTCACCCGACAGCGGCAAGTATGTGGATGTATACCGGATGACGCTGGAACAAAAAAACGGGCGCTACGTCGTGTCGGCTTACCGGGAAGGCGAAACCGTCCCGCTCAAACGCTTTGAACTGAACAAAAAATTCGTCATTCACGTGAATGAACATTCCAATGACGAACTCGTGATGCCCCTGTCCTCGCTCACGACTTTCGACGGAGGCGTCAAGATCCGGCTCGTCATTTCCCAGGATGCGCCGGTGCCGGCGCAGCAGACAGCCATCACGATGGAAACCCGGATTCCGCTCACCCGGTTGGAGTAAGCCGGAAAGGGGGAAGTCGGCTTGTCCGCATTTTTCAGCCGCCCGGACGAACGGGGGGGCGCGCTTCCCGTCGCATTGGCGGCCGTGGCGCTCTTGACGCTCATCGGTCTCGTGATGCTCGGCATCGTGCGCGAAGGATTCGTCCAGGCCCGCCTTGCGGAGGAAACCGTCCGGGCCGAACTCCTGGCCCAGAAAGGCCTCGATGAAGTCCGCGGCCTCATCCGCCTGGAAACGGAGAAGGCCAACGCGGGCGGCGCCGACTACAAATCGAGAGTAGACCTGACACAAAAAGCCCTCGACCAATTGGGATGGATGGACGGCCGGACGGCTGACGGCCTGAACGGCGTGTACGAAATCGAGATTCTCGATGACCGGGACAATTTCGGGGCGTTCATGGCCAACATCGACGTCATCGCCGACTATCCGTACAGCCGGGTGCTGACGGTCCGCTCGACGGGGCGGGCCGCCGGCGGCGCCGGACGGTCGGCCGTGCTGGAGCAAACCGTCATCGTCAGCACGATCAACCCGGTGTTCTACTATCCGTTGTCCGCGCAAAAGGACATCCATCTGAACGGGGCTTCTTCCATTGTCGGCGACGTCCTGGCCCGCACCGGTTTCATCCACACGAGCAACGCGGCCCATTTCATCGGCCTGCCCGGTTCCGCCTATTCCAAGAAAACCGACTACCCTTCCTTCGAAGGGTTTTACCGGGAAGGCGGCGCCGGCCCGAAGCCCGTCAAGCAATTTTCCAAGCGGATGCCCTTCGAGGACGTCCGGATGCAGATGGATGAAGACATTGACATCGCATCGCGCGTCGCGCTGATGATGGATGAACTCCAGGCCGCGCTGCCGCCGCCGAACGCGGGAACGAACTTCGGGGGCATCGGTTCGCACGCGCTGCCGGCCAACATCGCCGGCCCGCTGAAATTTGAAGATCAATGGATCGACGTGGTGTCCAATACCGCTCTTGCGGGGGATCTGGCCATCCGCGACGGCGTGCTGACAGTCTATCCCGACGCCGTTTTCCGGGTGGACGGCGGATCGGTCTACGTCCGTTACCCTTCACCCTTTTCCGCGGCGGCCGATCTGGCCGGAACGGTCGTGCTGGACGCCGGCGAAGCGATGGTGGTGGACGGCGACGTGGTCATGCACGAGCATTTCCGCTTCCGCGGCAACCTGTACGTCAGGGGCAATTTGCAGGTGATCGGGTCGGTCAACGTCGACGGCACCATTTTCGTGGACGGCCATGCGGATTTGAAACGCGCGAAAGTCATCAACGACGACCCCGGCTGGGCGGAAAAGCCGCTCATTTTGCTCGTCTCGGGCAATCTGACGTTCTCCGACAGCCGGCCGGACGACGAACCGGTCAAGCTCCGGGCGTTTTTCTACAGTCTGGAAAACATCCAGCTTTACGGCGTTCAGACGAAACTGGACATCCGGGGCGGCGTGCACGGCCGCGACGTCACCCTGAACGCCGTGCGGGAGAGCGAAGCGAGAACGGATCCGACGTATGACGGCGGGCCTTTGCCGGGGGAAAGGGAGTACTGGTTCACGCCGACGCACGAACAGCTCAACCTGGGGCCCGAATACGCCAACTTGCAGATCCGTTATGACGACATGCTTTATCTCGATCCGCCCGTCGGCATTCCCGTCACGGAACATGTCACCATATTTTTCAAAAAGAATTGAGGGGGATGGGGGACATGGCTTTGCGTTTTCTGATCGTCGACGACACGCGATTCATGCGCCTCATGCTGACGGACATTCTGCGAAAGCTCGACCATGAGGTGGTCGGCGAAGCCGACAACGGCCACAAGGCGATCGAGCTGTACAAGGAACTGAGGCCCGACATCACGTTCATGGACATCACGATGCCGGAAATGGACGGCATGGAAGCGATGGAACAGATCCGCAAGTTCGACCCGAATGCGGTCATCATCATCTGTTCGGCGGTCAATCAGCAGGATTTGGTGGAAGGGGCGTTGAAACGGGGGGCCAACGATTACGTCGTCAAGCCGTTCAAGCCGAAACAGATCCGGGAGGCCATCGAAAAATACGTGGCCGAAAAACAAGCCAGGGACACCTTGCGGCTTGCCGCGGAAGAGGACGCCGACATTTTCGCCGGAAGATCGCGTTCGCTGTTTGACGGCCGGTCTTCCGCGGACCTGTTCCGCGCGCCGCAGGCTGACCGGGAAAAACCGTCCGTGTCCGCGGGCGGATTCGTCCATCCGCCGGAACCCGCGGTTCCCCTGCCGGGAACGAACGCCGGAACCCGGATGATGCAGGCGGCCGAGACGGCGATCGACGCCGGGAAAGGCGGAGCGGCCGGCATGCCAAGCGGAAGCGGGGATTTCGTCCTGCTCCGTGCGGATCCCGTCGCGCATGACGCGAACGGACAGGGAAAGAGCGCCGTTTCCGGAGCCAAAGAGCCGGGCTGGACGGTCGTCCGCGCCGAACCGGAAATCAATCGCCAGGCCGTGCCGCTCCGAGAAAAGGTGTCCAGACTGGCCGGTGTGCAGCCGGAAAACAGGCTCGATCTGGAAACGGCCGACGGGGAGCGTGTCCGGGAGCCGCTTCAGGACGGCGGCGGGACGGAAACGGTTTTGGCGGAACCCGTTCAGACGCCGTTCCCGGAGGCGCATGAAACGGTGCTCGATGCCCCTTTGATGAATCATGTCCCGCCGGTGCAGGAAGGGTCGGAAACCGGGGAGGCCGTGCATGCCGCGGCCGATTCCCCGGCTCCCGCATCCGCCTGGGAACCGATTTTGGCGGACGAGCCGGCGTTTCCGGAATCCTCGGACGAGGCGGCGGTTCCGCCGGAAGGCGCGGGGAAACCGGCGGCCGCCTCCGGAAGGGGCGGCAAACTGAAAAAAGGCTTCGCCTGCAGCTGGAAGGACGAAGTGGAAGGACGCGAAATCGAGTACCGCGCCAATATTTCGCCGGAAGATCCATATGTGGAGATCGAAAACGGGGACGGGCAGCGCCTCAAAATTTCCGTCGCCTCCCTGCAGGAACTGCTCGTCTGGATCCGGGACGTCGTTCCGGGCGCGTTTTATGATTGATCAGGGGATGATGGTTGCCAGCATGGACATGCTGAAAAACGCGATGATCTTCTGCACTGGCGCCACCGCCGGCGCCTTCCTTTCCTGGGTCGGTTCCAGATGTTCGCCGGGGGAACCGGCGGTGTCGAAGCTGTACTGGTCGTACCCGGTGATCGCCGTGTTGTCCGGCGTTTCGTACTGGCTGATGTTTTCGGAAGACCGGGAGCTTAGCGAGTGGTTTCCCGGTCTTGTGCTTCTGTCCGTCCTGACCGTGCTGGCCGTCAGCGACCTGAAGTACCGTCTGCTGCCGGATGCGGTCACGGTTCCCGCCATGGCCTTTTTCGCCCTCTGGCATCTCCTGCTGCCCGTTTTGCCTTTTTGGCATCATGTGCTGGGATTTTTCGTTGGCGGCGGCATTCCGTTTCTGGTATCATGGATAGCCGCAAGACTGAACAAACCTCCCATGGGGGGCGGGGACATCAAGCTGCTGGCCATGCTCGGCCTGGCGCTCGGCGCCGAACGGGTCGTCCTGGTGCTGCTGGCCGCTTCGGCGCTGGGCGTGGCGGCCGCCTTTTTCCTGATGGTGACGGGGAAATTGGAGAGAGGCCAGTTCGTCCCCTTCGGCCCGTCCATTGCGGCGGCCGCCGTGCTGTGCTGGTTTTTCGGGCAGGACTGGCTGCAATGGTATTACGGCTTTTTCTTCTGACGGACACCCGCCGGGCGGTTGTCAGCTTGCATCGTCAAAGCAAGCTTGGGGAGATGCGGACATGTCGATTCAACGGCCGCTGTGGACGGAACATGAAGGGGGCATCGTGCAGATCCGCGTGCCGCTGCCGTTTCCCCTCCGCTGGGTCAACGCCTATCTGCTGAAGGACGAGGAAGGGTGGACGGCGATCGATCCGGGACTGGGCGACGGCGCTTCCCGCGAAGCGTGGTTGGCGGCCATGCGGGCCATCGGCATCGGGCTTCGGGACATCCGGCAAATCGTGCTCACCCACCATCATCCCGATCATCTCGGGCTGGCGGGCCGGTTCCAGGAAGCAAGCGGCGCGCCGGTTTTTCTTTCGCCGGAAGGCGCCGTCCAGATGCGGGAGCTGTGGGGAGACGGGCAGCCGATGACGGAGAGGCTCCTTCACCTGTTTGCCGTCCATGGCATGGACGATGCGATGCTGGCGAACATGCGGGAACACCTCGAATCCTTCGTGCCCCTCGTGTCTCCGCTTCCGGACGTGACGCCGCTTCGGCCGGGCGTCACGTTCGCCATGGGCGGCCGCGGCTGGCATGTGCTGGAGGCGCATGGCCACGCCCGCGGCCAGCTTATGTTTTTCGACCGGGAGAGCGGCGACCTCATCTGCGGCGATCAGGTGCTGCCCGCCATCACGCCGAACGTGAGCGTGCTGCCCGGGCATGGCGACGATCCGCTTGGCGAATTTCTGGACAGCCTGAAGCGGCTGGCCGGACTGCCCGCCGGCCGGACGTATCCCGGTCACCGGGAGCCGTTTGGCCGTTTTTCCGAACGCTGCCTGGACATCATCCGGCACCACCGGGAGCGCCTGGAACGCCTGGCCGCCTTGGCGGACGAGCCGGCGACGGCCTGGGACGTGTGCATCCGGTTTTTCGGCCGGGACCTGTCCGTGCACCAGCTCCGGTTTGCCATGGGCGAGACGCTGGCGCATCTGGCCTTTCTCGAGAAAAAGGGCGAACTGGTCCGGCTGGAGGAAACGGGCCGGGTGCGCTGGGTGCGGCGGAAGGCGTAGGGGCGTCTTCCGGCTCCGCGGGCGGCCGGCGCAAGACCGGACGCCGGTCACTCGAATCCGACGCTGCGATGGGCGATCCGGCTGCTTGCCGCCGCGGCGATGGCCCCGACGATGTCGTCCAGAAACGTGTGGCAGCGGGGACCGTCCTTGCGGTTCAGTTCCGTCAGGATGCCGGGCTTCATTTTGTCCACGTAGCCGAAATTGGTCATGCCGATGCTGCCGTACACGTTGACGATGGAAAGCGCCAGCACTTCGTCGCAGCCGTACAGCCCCTCGTCGTGGCGGATCATGTCCTGCAGCGGCTGCAGCAATTCCCCCCGTTCCGCCAGCATGTCCAGCTGGATGCCCGTCAGCACCGCGTTTTGCACTTCCCGCTTGGCCAGCACCTTCTCCACGTTTTCCCTGCACAAGTCCAGCGTCAAGTCCGCGATATAGTCTTTCTGCAGAAAATAGACAAGCCGGGCGATGTCGTCCAGCGACACGCCGCGCTCCTCCAGCAGCCGGGACGTCGCCTCGGCCACCTTGCGGCTGTCCAGAAAATACGCCATGCGGCACCCTCCTTTTCGAAAATGGGACCCCGTCCCCGCCGGAGAGACAAATGCCGCGTTCCTCCGGCCGGGCCGGCCTTCGGGCATGGGACAAATCCGGTATAAATACAAGCCGGGCTCGTATACATAGTACTACATGAACGAGAAGGAGGTCTCAACAAAAATGAGCCAGCTTCGTCATTGGCGCCGCAGGGCGTTGGCGGCTCTCGCGGCCGCGCCGCTCGTCCTTTCGGGCTGCGGCTGGTGGGGGGCGGACGAGACGGGCGGCCAGATCGATCCGCCGGCTGTCGACTATGAACTGGATGCGGGGTTCGGCACGGAATGGGACAGCCTGGAAACGGCGGCCATGCCCGCGCAGGGTGAGGAAGCGCCGGTCACCCTGTACTTCGAAGACGGCGACGGCCACGTGGTGCCGCTTTCCGTGCGCATTCCCTTCGAGCCGGGCATCGCCAGGAAAGTGCTGTCCTGGATGGTGGAAGGCGGCCCGATGGACGGACGTCTGCCGGAAGGGTTTTCCGCCCTGCTGCCCCGGGGCACGGAAGTGCTTGGCATGGACATCAGCCCGGACGGACTGGCGGTGGTGGATTTTTCGCCGGCTTTCGCCGATTACGACCCGGAGGATGAGCGGAAAATTCTCGAGGCTGTCACCTGGGCGCTGACCGGCTTCGACTCGATCCAAGCGGTGCAGATCTGGGTCAACGGCTTCCCGCTGAAAGAAATGCCCAAAAACGGCACGCCCCTCGATGAACCGCTGACCCGGGCCATGGGCATCAACGTGGAGCCGGATCCCGGCGTCCACCCGTCCCTTGCCATGCCGGTGACCCTGTACTTCCAGGAACAGTCCGGCGATCTCCTTTATTATGTGCCGGTAACCCGGCTGATCCGCCATACGGACGACGCGCCGATGGCCGTTCTCCGGGAACTGGCGGAAGGGCCCGCTCCCGATTCCGCCCTGCACCCCGTGCTGCCGGCGGGCACGGAAGTGTTGAACGTGGACGTGCATGACGACACGGTGCTGGTCAATTTCGGTCCGGGCCTGCTGGACGATGACTTGTATCCGGTGACCGGCGAGGCGCTCGAAGCCGTTGTGCTGTCGCTTGCCGAGCAGACCGGCAAGCCCAAGGTGCAGATCATGGTGGACGGCAAGGCGGGCGTGACCGTCGGAGAGGAACGCCAGTTTGCCAAACCGGCGCAAAAACCGGCGCAGATCAATCCTTACGCCATCTGAACGATCTGAAGGATCCCGGGATCTCCGGACCGTTCCGCCACAAGAACCCGATGATGGGAACGCCAGTGTCGGGCGAGATGATCGAAGGTGCCGATCGTCTCGCTCGAAATGCATCCATGCCGACCGATCCGGCTTGCCAGACCCCCCGGCCGGCCCGGCGGTCCGCGGCGTGATTTTGCTTGCCGGGTTTGGTATGATAAGGGAAGTGTATCTCGAGCCGGGAGGTTTTTGCGTTGAGGACAGACGGTCGGAAGCCCGACGAAATGCGCCGGGTGATCATGACGCCCCATTGCAATCGCTACGCGGAAGGTTCCGTTTTGATAGAATGCGGGCATACCCGCGTCATCTGCACGGCCACCGTGGAAGACAAGGTGCCGCCCTTCGTGAAGGGCACGGGCAAAGGATGGGTGACGGCGGAATATGCCATGCTTCCCCGCGCCACGCAAATGCGCAACCAGCGGGAGTCGGCCAAGGGACGGCCGTCGGGACGCACGATGGAAATCCAGCGGCTGATCGGGCGGTCCCTCCGGTCCGTGGTCAATCTGGAGATGCTCGGCGAACGGACGGTCACGCTGGATTGCGACGTGATCCAGGCGGACGGCGGCACCCGGGTGGCTTCCGTCACCGGCGCCTTCGTGGCGATGGCCCTGGCCATGCAGAAGCTGGTGGACGAAGAAAAATTGCCGCAGCTGCCGGTGACCGACTTTCTCGCATCCGTGAGCGCCGGCATCGTCAACGGCGAGGCGTTCGTCGACCTGACGTACGAGGAAGACTCCCAGGCGCAGGTGGACATGAACGTGGTCATGACCGGCTCCGGCGAGTTCGTGGAAATCCAGGGAACCGGCGAGGCGTTCCCCTTCTCCCGGGAACGCCTGGATCAGCTGCTGGCCCTGTCGGAGTCGGCGATTCGCGGCCTGATCGATTTGCAGCGCCAGGTGCTGGACGCTTCCGGCGTCCGGATCGGGGGGGACGGCGCGTGACCGGGTCCCCGGAGCGGCCGGTGCTCGTCGTCGCCACCACGAATCCCGGCAAAGTGCGGGAATTCGCCCATGCCTTCGGCGAGCTCGGATTCGACGTCAAAAGCCTCGCCGATTTTCCTCCCGTTCCGTCCGTCGAGGAAACCGGCGACTCGTTCATGGCCAACGCGGAACTGAAAGCCCGCGCCGTGGCCGGACGGCTCGGCATCGCCTGCATCGCGGACGACTCGGGACTTTGCGTGAAGGCGCTCGGCGGTGAACCCGGCGTCCGGTCGGCGCGATATGCGGGCGAACCGGCCGATAACAGGAAAAACATCGCCAAATTGCTCGCCGAACTGGAGAAACGGGGCGCCTCCTTCGATCCGCCCCCCGGTTTCCCCCTGGCGCCGGGCGTCCGGCTCATCAGCGAAGCGGCATTCGTCGCGGCCCTCGTCTATTTCGATCCCGCCGACGGCACGCTGCTCCGGGCGGAGGGCACGTGTCCGGGCTATATCGCGGACCGGCCGAGGGGGACGGGCGGGTTCGGATACGATCCCGTCTTCTATGTGCCGGAATACGGCCGCACGATGGCCGAATTGTCCATCGCGGAGAAGCAGGCGATCAGCCACCGCGGACGGGCGATCCGCCTGCTCGTCAGCCTGATGTCACGGACACGCGGTATGTCCTGAACCAATGATCCAGCTGGATCAGCCAGGCCATGAGCTGCGGGCCGCCCATCAGCTGGCCGAACCAGGGCGCGTCCATGGCGCCCCCGCCGGCCCGGAAGAGCCCGATGATTTTTTCCCGGTTGATGAACGGAACGAGCGGACCGCCATCGTCGGCCAGCACGTCCAGCAGCCTTTTTTTGAGGGCGTCGGTATAGGCGGGGTTGTGGGTTTTCGGAAACGGACTTTTTTTCCGCTGGAGCACGTCTTCCGGCAGCACGTCCTTGAGCGCCAGGCGGAGCAGGCCTTTTTCCCGGCCGCCGGCGTTTTTCATTTCCCAGGGCACGTTCCAGACGTACTCGATCAGGTGGTGGTCGCAGTAGGGAACGCGCACCTCCAGGCCGACGGCCATGCTCATCCGGTCCTTGCGGTCCAGCAGGGTTGGCATCCAGCGGGTCAGGTTCAGCCAGGCGATCTGCCGCAGCCGGGCCCGCTCGCCCGTTTCGCCGGGCAAGAGGGGCACTTCCGCCAGCGCCTCCTCGTACCGCTGCCGGACGTACCCTTCCGGATCGATCCAACGTTTTGCTTCTTCTGACAGAATCGCCGTCCGCACCGGCAGGGACACCGACCACGGGAACGTGCCGGCCTCCACCAGATCGCGGCGGTGGAACCAGGGGTAGCCTCCGAAGATTTCATCCGCCGCCTCGCCGGACAGGGCGACGGTCACGTGCTTGCGGATTTCCCGGCAAAACAGAAGGAGCGACGAATCGACATCGGCCATGCCCGGCAAGTCCCGGGCCGTGACCGCGTCGGTCAGGGCGTCGACCAGCTCCGGCGTGTCGATTTCGAAATTCCGGTGATCCGTGCCGAGATGGTCCGCCATGCGCCGGACCCAGGGCGCGTCGCTGGCCGGCTGGAAGGCGGTCGCCCGGAAATGCCGGTCATTGCCGACGTAGTCGATGGAGAAGGTGGGCACGGCGCCGAGCCCGGACCTGCGGAAATGATCGGCGGCGAACGCCGTCAGCGCGCTGGAATCGAGTCCGCCCGAGAGCAGCATGCCGATGGGCACGTCGGACACGAGCTGGCGCTCGACCGCATCCCGCAGCAGTTCCCGGACCCGGGCGGCCGTCGCCGTCTCGTCGTCGGGATGCTCTCGGCTTTCCAGCCGCCAGTACGTGCGGACGGTCAGGCCGCCGCGGTCAACCCGCATCCACGACCCCGGCTTCAGTTCCCGGATTTGTTCGAACACGCCGTGTCCCGGCGTCCGCGCCGGGCCGATGGCAAACACTTCCGCCAGGCCGTCCCGTCCGACGCGGGGCGACACGAGCGGATGGGCCAGAATCGACTTCAGCTCCGATCCGAACAGGAACGTGCCTTCCCTGGGCAGCGAATAAAAAAGCGGCTTGACGCCGACCCGGTCCCTCGCCAGAAACAGGCTTTCCTCCCGGACATTCCACACCGCAAAGGCGAAAATGCCGTTCAGCCTGTCAAGCGATGCTTCCCTCCACTCGATGAAGGCGGAAAGCAGCACTTCCGTGTCGCAATTGGTGGCGAACCGGTGCCCCCGCGCCTTCAATTCTTCCCGCAGTTCCGCCGTGTTGTACAGCTCCCCGTTGTAGACGATGACCCACTCCGTGCCGTCCGCCCGGCGGATCATCGGCTGCGCGCCGTTTTCGGGATCGATCACGCTGAGCCGGCGGTGGCCGAGGGCGCATGGTCCGCTGATCCAGACGCCGGAGGCGTCGGGGCCCCGGTGCGCCAGCGATTCGGTCATCTGTTCCAGCACGGGCTGGCGCAGGGCCAGCGGCTCGTTCCAGTCGATCCAACCGGTGATACCGCACATGCTTTCTCACCTCCATGACACGAGATTATGCCGGTCGGCCGTCCGCCATGTCTGTCCCCGCCATTGAGGATGAATCTCAATTTCAAATAATAATTATTATTTTAGAATCATTATTGATTATTTCCCCGGAGTGTGCTACGATGGAAATACGGAGGGGAGAAGGATGAAAGCGGAAACGGTCAACTGCCCGCTTCTGGAATGGGTGCAGACGGAATACGGAACCCGCGGGACGCAGACCGATCGCGCCGCCGGACTGCGCCGGACCGGCCGCACGCGCTTTGCCGGCTTCAGACGAAAGGCCGCGCGGCTGGCCAGGCACGGCGAACTGATCGCCGCCCTGGCCAGCGGCGCGCTGACGGCGTTCGGCTGGCTGCTGTCGGAACTGGACTGGAAAACGGCGTCCGTTTCCGTTTTTTTGGCCGCCTACGCGATCGGCGGCTTTGCCAAGGCCCGCGAGGGGATGGAGGATACGATCCGGAACAGGCGGCTCAATGTGGAGCTGCTGATGATTTTGGCGGCCGCCGGCTCGGCCGCCATCGGATATTGGACGGAAGGCGCGCTCCTCATTTTCATTTTCGCGATGAGCGGCGCGCTGGAGCAGTACGCGACGGACAAAAACCGGCGGGAACTGACGCGGCTGATGGCGCTCAAGCCGGAAACCGCCTGGCTCATCAGGGACGGCCGGGAGCGGAGGGTGTCCGTGAAGGCTCTCGCCGTCGGGGACCGGATCCGCGTGAAGCCCGGAGAACGGGTGCCGGTGGACGGGCGGATCGTCGATGGCGTCACCGCCGTCGACGAATCGGCCATCACGGGGGAATCGATTCCCGTCGGCAAATCGCCCGGCGACGAGGTGCTGGCCGGCACGGTAAACCTGCGCGGTTCCCTCGTGGTGGAAATGACGAAGCCGAGCGGCGAAACCCTGTTCCAGAAGATCATGGATCTGGTGGAAAACGCGCAGAGCGAAAAGCCGCCGTCCCAGCAATTTCTGGAGCGTTTTGAAGGCCCCTACGTGAAAGCGGTGCTGGCGGCGACCGGCATCCTGCTGGCGGTTCCGCCTCTCGCATTCGGATGGCCTTTCAGCGAGGCGTTCTACCGGTCGATGGTGTTTCTCGTCGTGGCGTCGCCCTGCGCTCTGGTGGCTTCGGTCATGCCGGCGACGCTGGCAGCCATCGCGGGCGGCGCGAAGCGGGGCATTCTGGTCAAGGGCGGGGTCCATCTGGAACATCTTGCCCGGGTCAAGGCCGTCGCCTTCGACAAAACGGGCACGCTGACCGCCGGCCGGCCTGCGGTCACCGACGTGATCGCGCGGGATGATTTGGACGCGGATGAGCTTGCGGCCCGGGTGGCGCTCCTGGAGCGGCACTCCGGCCATCCGCTGGCGGCGGCCATCGTCCGCCATGCGGCGGAAGGGCCCGCCGGCCGCATCGCGGAACGCCTGCCGGCGCCGGAAGCGGTGGAAGACATCGCCGGGCTCGGCGTGAAGGGCGTCATCGGGGGCGATGTCTGGATGGCGGGCAGCGCGTCGTTCGTCGGCCGGGGAGAAGCGGAATCGTTCGCGGGAGGCGCCGCCGGCCGGCTGGCGGACGAGGGCAAGACGCTGGTGTTCGTCCGGGACGGACGCGGCATCGCCGGCCTGATCGCCCTGAAGGATGAACTCAGGCCGGAAGCGGCGGAAGCGGTGAGACGGTTGCGGGAAGCCGGCATCCGCACCGTGATGCTGACCGGCGACCGAAAGCAGACCGCGGCGGCCATCGCCGGGGAAAGCGGCATCGACGAATTCGCGGCGGAATGCTTGCCGGAAGGCAAAGTGCGGGAGCTCCAATCCCTTCGCCGCCGCTTCAAATCCGTCGCCATGGTGGGCGACGGCATCAACGACGCGCCGGCCCTGGCCACGGCCACCGTCGGCATCGCCATGGGCGGCGGCACGGATGCCGCGCTGGAAGTCGCCGACGTCGTGCTGATGAAGAACGACCTGGTCAAAATCGCCGACGCCATCCGCCTGGCGAAGCGGATGAACCGCATCATCCGGCAAAACATCGCCTTTTCCGTCGCGGTCATCCTGCTCCTCATCGCCGCCAATTTCGCCCAGTCGCTGGCGCTGCCCGCCGGCGTCATCGGCCACGAAGGCAGCACGATCCTTGTCATCCTGAACGGACTCCGGCTGCTCAAGTCGTGACCGGTGCGGCAGGCGGCAATCGGCGGTCCGCGGCGGGCTTCGGGGATTGCCGGACCAGCAAACGCAAAAAACCACCATGCGCGCGGAAGCCGCATGGTGGTTTTTTCATGCAAGGATTTCGCCGTCTGGCATCAGTCCGTCCCGCCCGCCGGCGCGTCTTCTTGCCGCCTCGGACGGATTGCCACGGTGCAGCGGGAAACGCAGACGAGCCGGCCCCGGTCGTCCGTGATCCGGATGTCCCACACCATGGACGTGCGCCCCTTGTGCAGCGGCACCGCCACGGCGGTCACCCGGCCGTCGGCGACGCTCCGCAGATGGTTGGCGTTGATTTCCATGCCGAAGGCGAGCTCCCTTCCGGCATCCAGGTTGGCGGCCGTTCCGAGGCTGGCGGCGGTTTCGGCCAGGGCCAGGGAAGCGCCGCCGTGCAAATAGCCGAACGGCTGCCGGGTGCGGTGATCGACGGGCATCGTGCAGACGACCCGGTCCGGGCCAAGCTCCGCCGTTTCGATGCCGAGCGCTTCCATCAGCGTGCCGCGCACGTCCACGTCCGTTCCTCCTTTTCGGCAATGAATCCGTTTATGCCGCCGTGCCGGCTTTAAGAAACAGGAAGCTTTCATGTCATGCGGGGAAAAAGAAACCGATGACGAAACCGGCGCAAAGCAGCAGGCCGAACAGCGTGTTGAGCTGGGCGGTCGATTTCATCGCCGGCATCATGTCGACGGCCGTCTCTTTTCCGATGAACCCCCGCACGGCCCGCACCGCCTTCGGCACGGCGAGCAGCACGAGCAGCGTCCAGGGGGTGATGAAGCCCGCGATCGCGAGCAGGCCGATCCAGGCGAAGGCGGCGGCGAACATGGCCGCCAGGAGGCCGATCGATTTCGGCCTGCCGAGCAGGACGGGCAGCGTCCTGCGGCCGTGGGAGGCGTCGCCGTCCCGGTCCCGGATGTTGTTGGACAGGTTGATGGCGCCGATGGTGAGGCCGAGGCTGACGGAGACGCAAATCGCGGTCGCGTCCAGGCTGCCGGTCTGGATGAAATAGGCGATCAAAATGATGACGGGGCCCATGAACAGACCGGAAAACAGCTCGCCGAACGGCGTGGATGAAATCGGCAGCGGTCCGGCGCTGTACAGATAGCTGACGAGGATGGAGACGGTGCCGGCGAGGGCCACCCACCAGGAACTTTCCGCGCAGATGTAGACGCCGAGAACGACGGCCAGCCCGTAGAAGGCGAAGGCGAGATTGCGCACCGTCTTCGCGGGCACGCCGTCGCGCACGATGGTGCCGCCGATGCCGACGGACTGTTCGTTGTCCAGTCCCCGGACGTAGTCGAAATATTCGTTGACCATGTTGGTGGCGGCCTGAATCAGGAGCGAGGCCAGCAGCATGGCGAAAAACAGGTCCGCGCGGACGCCGGCGGAAAGGGCCATGGCCGTTCCCGCGAACACGGGAATGAAGGACGCGGTCAGCGTGTGCGGGCGGATCATGCGCCACCACATGTTCGGTTCTGCGGTTTGCAAAGCGGGTTGCATGGCGGTCTCCAGCCTTTGCTTTCATTTTTTTGAAAAACGAAAAGACCCTATCCGGTCAAGTCCAGTTTAGGCGAACGGTGAAAACGTGTCAACGGAGAGGGCTCGGCGGTTTCGCGGGCGGGGCGGCGCACGTTTCGAAGCGGCGGACGGGAAGCGGATTCCCAGGCGGCGCCATCGAGAACCGGGGAGGGGCCGGGACGGACCGGCCGCCGGCAAACAGGCCGACCGGCCGGCCACCGGCGAACAGGCCGTTGACCGGCCGGCCGCCGGCGGACCGGCGTTGACGGTGGTCCGCCTTGCAAGGTATGCTAAAGACAGGCTTTCTGCGACAGAAGAGCAAGGGTGAAACCGACATGACGAATCCACCGATGGCGTCCGCAAAGCCGGCGGCCGTCCTCCGGGGCGGGAAAGCCGTGCTCGCCAGCACGGTGAAGCCGGTGGAATGGACGGACCCTGCCGTCTTTTTTTCGCGTTTTGGCCGGCTGTTCACGGGCAGCCGTTTTTTCTGGACGGAGCCCGGCCGGCGCCTGTCGCTGGTCGGTTTCGGCGAAGCGTTCCGCATCGAGTCGGAAGCGGGTGAAGGCCGCTTCGCGGAAGCGGACCGGAAATGGCGGGCGGCGGCCGCCGCCGTGGAAATAAACGGTGAGGCGCCTCCCTGCACCGGGCCCGTCCTGTTCGGCGGATTTTCGTTCGACCCGGCCAGCATCCGGGAGCCCCTCTGGCGGCATTTTCCGTCCGCGCGGCTGACGGTTCCCCGGTATTTGCTGACGGTGCGGGACGGCCGGGCGTGGCTGACGGAAAACCGGCTCGTGCCGGCAGACGGCGACGATGGACGGTCCGGCCGCAGCGATCCGGCGGTCCTGCCGGGGCCGTTCGGGCCGATGCCGCCCGATGCGGGCGAATCCGCGCCGCCGGCCATCCTCCGCGCGGAGGAGCAGCGGCCGGACGAATGGAAGGCGGCGGTGGCACAGGCGGCATCCGCCATCCGCGCCGGCCGCCTGGACAAGGTGGTGCTGGCCCGGCGGCTGACGCTCAAGGCGGACGGGCCGTTCCGGCCGGAACCGGTGCTGAGGCGCCTGCTGGCGGAACAGCCCAACACGTACGTGTTCGCCATCGAGAGCGGCGGAAGCTGCCTGATCGGGGCGACGCCGGAACGGCTCGTGAAAAAAACCGGAAACCGTCTGGCGACGGTGTCGCTGGCGGGTTCGGCGGCGCGGGGCGCGACGCCGGAAGAAGACGACCGGATCGGCGCGGAGCTTGCCCGGGACGGGAAGAACATGCTGGAACACGCCCTCGCCGTCGGCATGATCCGTTCGGTGCTGGCCCGCTACTGCACGGACGTGCGGCTTCCGGATGCGCCGCTTTTGCACAAACTGAAAGACATCCAGCATTTGCTGACGCCGATCGAGGGGGACGCCCGCGGGGACGTGTCCCTGTTCGACGTGGTGGAAGCCCTCCACCCGACGCCCGCCCTCGGCGGCATGCCGAAAACGGACGCCCTGGCCATGATCCGCGGCATGGAAAGCATGGACAGAGGCTGGTATGCGGCGCCCATCGGCTGGATCGACTGGCGGATGGACGGCGAGTTCGCCGCGGCGATCCGCTCGGCCCTGCTGGCGGGAAACGAAGCGGTGCTGTTTGCCGGGTGCGGCATCGTGGGCGACTCCGATCCGGATGCGGAACTGACCGAAACCCGGCTCAAATTCCGGCCGATGCTGTCGGCGCTCGGCGCCTTGCAGGAAAAACGCGGGGAGGGAGCGACGTGAGCGGTCAATCGGCGGGCCAGACGCTGGCCGTGGCGGCCCTGCTGGATGAACTGGCGCAAGGGGGCGTCAGGCATGCGGTGGTGAGCCCGGGCTCCCGCTCGACGCCGCTGGCCGTGCTGGCGGCGGAACATGGAGGCCTGACCGTTTGGCTGAACATCGACGAACGGTCGGCCGGTTTTTTTGCCCTGGGATTGGCGAAGGCGACAAGGGAACCGGTGGCGCTCATCTGCACGTCGGGAACGGCGGCGGCCAATTACTGGCCGGCGGTGGCCGAAGCCAGCCTCGCCCGGGTTCCCCTCGTCGTGCTGACGGCGGACCGGCCCCATGAACTGCGGGACGTTGGCGCTCCGCAGACGATCCTGCAGGCCGGCATGTACGGCCGGCATGTGAAGTGGGACTTCGACCTGCCGGTGCCGGACGGCACGGCGGTGCTCGTGCGCCACGCCCGGACGGTCGCCGCCCGGGCCGTGGCGACGGCCCGGGAAGCGCCGATGGGGCCCGTCCATCTGAACGTGCCCCTGCGGGAGCCGCTGCTGCCGGATCTGGCGCTGCCCCGGCTGTTCGAGGCGGAACGCGGAGCCGGCCGCCCGGGCATCCGGGTGACGGCGGGACGGCGGCTGCCGGACGAAGGACGGATCGCCGGCCTTGCCCGGGAACTCGCCGGCGTCCGGCGCGGGCTGATCGTCTGCGGTCCGATGGACGAACCGGGATTTTCCGAAGCCGTCGCCGATTTGGCGCGGCGGCTCGCATGGCCGCTGCTGGCGGATCCGCTGTCCCAGCTCCGGTCGGGGGAAGGGGCGGCGGCGGTCATCGACGCCTATGACGCCTTCCTGCGGGACGGGCGGACGGCGGAGGCGCTGAAACCGGAAGCCGTGTTGCGCTTCGGGGCGATGCCGGTGTCGAAGGCGTTCCAGCAATATGTGGAGCGGCACCGGGATTGCCGGCACCTGGTGGTGGATGCCGGCGGCTGGCGGGAGCCGACCCTGTCGGCGGACGAGATGGTGCACGCCGATCCGGTGCTGTTTTGCCGGCACCTGGCGGCAGCGCTGGACGAACGGAACGGTCGCGGTGCCCGGCCGGAAGACGGCGGCACGGGCCCGGACGGCGGGCAAGAAACGGGCCCGCCGGAAGCGCCGTCCGCGGACTGGCTCGGCCTGTGGCGGCGCATCAACAGGGAAACGCGGGCGGTGCTGGAACGCGCGGGCCGGGAACAGGCCGGCGAGCCGCCGTTTGAAGGACGGGTGTTTCTGGAGCTGCGGGAGCTTCTGCCGCCCGGCGCGGCGCTCGTCGTCGGCAATTCCATGCCGGTTAGGGATCTGGACGCGTTTTTCGGCAGCCGCCCCGAACCCGTCCGCATCGCCGGCAACCGGGGCGCGAACGGCATCGACGGCCTCGTGTCCACCGCCCTCGGTTTCAGCGCCGCCGGGATCAAGACGGTGCTCGTGATCGGGGATCTTTCCTTCTACCATGACATGAACGGCCTGCTCATGGCGAAACGCTGCAAGCTCGACCTGACCGTCGTGCTGGTGAACAACGACGGGGGCGGCATTTTCTCGTTCCTGTCCCAGGCGGCGCTGGACGAATCCCGTTTCGAGGCGCTGTTTGGCACGCCCACCGGCCTGGATTTCGCCCACGCGGCCAGGCTGTATGGAGGCGAGCATGCCCGGCCGGCGGACTGGGACGGCTTTCGCCGCGCCTTCGCGGACGCCATGGACGCCGGCGGACTCCGGATCATCGAAGTGCGGACGGACCGGGCGGCCAACGTGGAGCAGCACCGCCGGGCGTGGCGGGCCGTGGCGGAGCGGCTGGCCGGCATCTTGTGAAGCGGTGCCATTCGGCTCGGCGGCATCGCGGCCAAGCCGGCAGGGGAGGGTGCGACATGCAATCGGCTTTGACGGTGAAGGAACGCCGCTATCGGCTGAACGGCCTGTCATATCACGTGGAGCTGGCCGGCGAAGGACCGCCGCTTCTCCTGCTGCACGGATTTGCGGGCAGCGCCGCCATCTGGCGGCCGTTCCTGCCCGAATGGGCGAGAAGCCGCCGGATCGCGGCCGTCGATTTGCCCGGCCACGGCCGGACGGACGTGCCGCGCAATCCGGCCCGCTGCAGCATGGAGAACGTGGCGGCCGACCTGTGCCGGCTGCTCGACCGGCTGTCCATCGGCAGGACGGCGGTGCTCGGCTATTCGATGGGCGGCCGTCTGGCGCTGTCGCTGGCGATGCTGGCGCCGGAACGGGTGTCCGCGCTTGTCGTCGAGAGCGGTTCGCCGGGGATCGCCGACGCCGGGGAGCGGCAGGCGCGGGCGCGGCAGGACGGCGAGCTGGCGGCGCGCATCGAGCGGGATGGCATCGAGGCGTTCGTCGACCATTGGGAAAACCTGCCGCTGTTCGCTTCCGCCAAGCGGTTGCCGGCTCCCGTCCGGGAATCGCTCCGCCAAATCCGGCTGGCCAACCGTCCGGAAGGCCTGGCCGCCAGCCTGCGGGGCATGGGCACCGGCGTCCAGCCGTCCTGGTGGGACCGGCTGCCGTCCCTCGCCGTGCCGGTGCAGTTCATCGCCGGGGAGCTGGATGAAAAATTCGTGCGCATCGCCGAACGGATGCAGGCGCTTCTTCCCCGCGCGCGCCTCGCCGTCGTGCCGGATGCCGGCCACCTCGTGCACGTGGAGAAGCCGGAACTTTTTGCTACAATAGTAAGGGATTTTTTGGACTCGACGGACAAGGAGGCGTGACCGATGCCGAAGCCGGCAGTGCCCTGGGTCAAGCGGGGCGATTACGAGGACATCATTTATGAAACGTACGAAGGGATGGCCAAAATCACCATCAACCGCCCGGAAGTGCGCAACGCGTTCCGTCCGAAAACGGTGATGGAAATGATCGACGCCTTCTCGCGGGCGAGGGACGACCGGGACATCGGCGTCATCATCCTGACCGGCGCCGGGGACCAGGCGTTCTGCTCCGGCGGCGACCAGAAGGTGCGCGGCCATGGCGGCTACGTCGGCGACGACGAGATTCCCCGCCTGAACGTGCTGGATCTGCAACGGCTCATCCGCGCCATTCCGAAGCCGGTCATCGCCATGGTGGCGGGATACGCCATCGGCGGCGGCCACGTGCTGCATGTCGTGTGCGACCTGACGATCGCGGCGGACAACGCCGTGTTCGGCCAGACCGGCCCGAAGGTGGGCAGCTTCGACGGCGGCTACGGCGCCGGCTATCTGGCCCGCATCGTCGGCCACAAGAAGGCGCGGGAAATCTGGTACCTGTGCCGCCAGTACAACGCGCAGCAGGCGCTGGAGATGGGGCTGGTCAACGCGGTGGTGCCCCTCGAGCAGCTGGAAGAAGAGACGGTGAAGTGGTGCCGCGAAATTCTGGAAAAAAGCCCGACGGCCATCCGTTTCCTGAAGGCGGCATTCAACGCCGACACCGACGGCCTGGCCGGCATCCAGCAGCTGGCCGGCGACGCCACGCTGCTCTTCTACACGACCGACGAAGCGAAGGAAGGCCGCGACGCCTTCAAGGAGAAGCGGAAGCCGGACTTCGGCAAATTTCCGCGGTTCCCGTGATCGGGACGGAAATGGCGCTTTTGGCGGAAGGAGCATGACCGATGCGCATGACCCATTGGCTGGACAAGCGGGCAGCCCTGACGCCCGACCGCATCGCGCTCATGGACGGCGACGGCGCGGCGGTGACGTTCCGCGAGCTGCGGGAGCGGGCGCGGTTGGCGGCGCGGCGCCTCGCCCGGCGCGGCCTTGCGCAAAACGGGATGGCGGCGGTGCTGTGCGGGAACGGCCTGCACGTGCCGCCGCTTTTGCACGCGGTGCACTATCTCGGCGCCGTCTACATGCCGCTCAACATCCGGCTCGCCCCCGCCGAAATCCGCTTCCAGCTGCTGGACGCCGGCTGCCGCCTTCTGATCTGTGACGACGCCAACCTGCCGCTGGCGGAAGCGGTGCGCGGGCTCGTGCCGGACGTCCGCATCGTGCGGGCCGGCTCGCTTCTCGGCGGCGGACCGGAAGACGGAGGCGGGGCGGGCGGAAGCGGCACGTGCCGCAACGGAGCGCCGGCTGCATCCGGCTTTGCGGAAAGGGCCGAAACGGACGGCGGAGAGGCGGCGTTGCCGGAAACGTGCGAAATCGACCTGGAGGCCGCCAGCACCGTCATGTACACGTCCGGCACGACGGGCCGCCCGAAAGGGGTCGTCCACACCTTCGGCAACCATTGGGCGAGCGCCGTCGGCTCGGCGCTCAATCTGGGTCTGGACTGGAACGACCGGTGGCTGGCGGTGCTGCCCCTGTTCCACGTCGGCGGCCTGTCCACCCTCATGAAGAACGTCATCTACGGCATGCCCGTCATCCTCCACGACCGGTTCGATCCCGCCCGCGCCAACCGGGCCATCATCCGGCACGGCGCCACCATCGTTTCCGTCGTGTCCCAGATGCTGACCCGCATGCTGGACGATCTGGGCGACGGCCGGTATCCGGACACGCTCCGCTGCGTCCTGCTCGGCGGCGGCCCGGCGCCCCGGCCGCTCCTGGAGCGGTGCAGGGAGAAGGGCGTTCCCGTGTTCCAGACGTACGGGCTGACGGAAACGGCTTCCCAGGCGGCCACCCTGGCGCCGGAATACGCGCTCGCCAAACTGGGGTCGGCGGGAAAGCCGCTGTTTCAGACGGAACTGAAAATCGTGACCGACGGCCGCGAAGCCTCCCCCGGCGAAGCCGGCGAAATCGCCGTGCGCGGCCCGAACGTGACGCCGGGATACTGGAACAATCCGGAAGCCACGGCGGCGGCGATCCGGGACGGGTGGCTCTTGACGGGCGACATCGGGTACGTCGACGGGGACGGCTTCCTGTACGTGCTCGACCGGCGCAGCGACCTGATCATTTCCGGCGGGGAGAACGTGTACCCCGCGGAAATCGAGGCGGTGCTGTGCGGGCACCCGGACATCGCCGAGGCGGGGGTGTGCGGCGTGCCGGACGAGCGGTGGGGCCAGGTGCCCGTCGCCTTCGTGCGGCCGAAGCCGGGAGCGCGCCTGACGGAAGACGACGTCAAGCGGCATTGCGCGGAACGTCTGGCCCGTTTCAAACAGCCGGTCCGCGTGCATGTCGTGCCGGAGCTGCCGCGCAACGCCGCGGGGAAGCTGCTGCGGCGCGAACTCGTCCGGCTGCTGGGAGACGCCGCGGAGTGAACCGGGCCGGAGACGGGACGAAATCGGGGAATGCGGGGTGAAGCCCAATGAACATCCGCCGGATTGCGCTGCACCACATCAGGCTGCCGCTCAAGGCGCCGTTCGCCGCTTCATACGGCACGTACACCGAACGGGAAACGATTCTCGTGGAAATGGAAGATGACACCGGCGCGACCGGATGGGGCGAATGCGTCGCCTTTGCGGAACCGTGGTACAGCGAAGAGACGGTGGAGACGGCCTGGCACGTCATGGGCCGGTTTCTGGTTCCGGCCGTGCTGGAACGGCCGGTCGGCCATCCGTCCGAGCTGGCGGACCGGTTCGCCTTCGTGCGGCGGAACCGCATGGCCAAAGCCGGACTGGAGCAGGCGTGCTGGGACCTTTATGCCAAAAGGAACGGCCTTCCGCTGGCGAAGGTGCTCGGCGGCGTCCGGCACGAAGTGGAAGCGGGGGTGGCGGTCGGCCTGCAGGACGGGACGGATGCCCTTCTGGCCGCCATCGAAGGCTATCTGGAGGAAGGCTACCGGCGGATCAAAATCAAGATCAAGCCCGGCCTCGATCTGGAGCCGATCGCCGCCATCCGCCGCCGGCACCCCGATCTTCCCCTCATGGCGGACGCCAACTCGGCCTACACCCTGGACGACATTCCCCGGCTGAAGGCGCTTGATGCCTTCGACCTCCTGATGATCGAGCAGCCGCTGGATGCGGACGACATCGTGGATCACGCCGTCCTGCAGCGGGAGATCGCCACTCCGGTGTGCCTGGACGAAAGCATTGCGGGAGCCGCCGACGCCCGGCGGGCGCTCGATCTCGGCAGCTGCCGGATCATCAACGTGAAGGCCGGCCGGGTCGGCGGGCTTGCGGAGGCGAAACGGATCCACGACCTGTGCGAAGCGCGCGGCGTTCCCGTCTGGTGCGGCGGCATGCTGGAGTCGGGCGTCGGCCGGGCCCACAACATCGCGCTCGCTTCCCTGCCGAATTTCACGATTCCCGGCGACCTGTCGTCTTCCTCCCGCTATTGGCACCGGGACGTCGTGCACCCGGACGTGACGGTGAAAGACGGCAAAATCCAGGTGCCGGACGGACCCGGCATCGGGTTCGACGTCGACCGGGAGTTCGTGGCGCGCATGACGGTCCGCCGGGCCGCGTTCGGCTCCGGTCCGTCGTGAAACGGCGGCCGAGTATGCTCCGTACACGAACACCGATGTTGAAATCATGATCGTGGCGCGCCGCCCGCAAGACGCGGCAGCCGGACCCCCCGCATGCCAGGCATGCGGGTTTTTTTGTCCGACGGAACGACCCGTTCATGTTGCATCTGGCGGCTTATGGCTGGCGCGTGTTTCCGGGTCTGCTGCTGATCGCCGTCACTTATGCGCTGCTGCCCCGGAAAGCGGACGGGGCCCGGGTGTTTCTGCTCATTTTCGGTTTTCTGCTCGTCCGGGACGCCATGACGCCCGCCGGTTTCTGGCGGCTCGGCGTCACGCCGGCGACGGTGTGGCTCCGGTTTGCCGAAAGCCCCCTCCTGCTTCTCGTTCTCGGCGCTGCCTCCCTGCTGGCGACATTTTTCATCTTGTCCATCAACCGGAACGGATTGAACCGCCGCATTCGCTGGTTCGGCGAAAAGCCGGCCTGGTCGGTTGCGGCCGGCATCCTCGGCGCCCTGCTCGTGGCGGGGCCGTTCCTGCTGTCCTACTGGTTTGTGCCGATCGGCGAAAGGGGCGGTCCGGTCCCGGCGCAGCTGCTGCCGGCGCTTCTCTTTTTTGCGCTGGCCGGCAACACGCTTGAAGAACTGCTGTTCCGGGGATATGCGCAGGGGCTGTTCGAAAGGAAGACGGGACCGTGGCGGGCGGCGTTCCTGTCCGGTTTTCTGTTTGCCGCCGGGCACGTCTTTCTGTCCGCCACCGTCACCGATCTCGGTCCCTTCGTCCTCGTGTTCACGCTCCATGAAGGGCTCGTGTGCGCCATCGTGCGGATGCGGCACGGCGTCGCCGCTTCGGTGCTGGCCCACGGGCTGGCCATCTTCCTGCTCGCGGCCGGGCTGATCTAGATACCGGGATGCTTAGCCTCGCGGTCCGAACCTCGTCGAAATATGGCTGAAACAATGTCGGGTTAAGATAAAGTGATCCGCATCCCGGATGACCCACCCGAGCATTGGCCAAAAGGAGATGGACGAGGATGATGACGGAACCGAAATCCGGATCGGCCGCGCATCCGCTGGCGGACATTCTGGACGGGACGGATGTGCGGGAGATCGAACCGTATCTGCAGGAACATGCCTATTCGGACGGGGACACGATCCTGGCGCAGGGTCAGCGGGGCACCCGGTTTCACATCCTCGTTTCCGGCGAAGCGGACGTGCTGGTGAAGCGGGAACTCGAAGTCCCCGTGGCCCGCTTGCGCAAGGGGCAATTTTTCGGCGAAATGTCCTGCCTGACGGGAGAAGCGGCCAGCGCCACGGTGAAGGCGGCCGGTTCCGTGCGCACGGTGTCGCTGTCCCGGGAAGGCATGCTCCGCCTGATGGACGTGCGCGCCTCGTTTCGCCGGCACATGCTGCAGGCGATGGTGCGGCGCATCCAGGAAACGAACCGGCGGGTCGTGGATGAACACGCGCGGAGCCTGGTCGTCGGCGAACAGCTGGCCATGGAACGCGAAACCCGGTTCGGCGCGTACATTGCCGGCGAACGGCAGGCGGACCGCCTGCTCGTGCCCATCCAAACGCAGTCCCGGACGGATGGTCCGTTCTGGATCATCGGCGAGGAAGGCACGGGGCGGAGCCATACGGCCTATGAAATCCACAAGCGGTCGGCGCGCGGAGGAAAGCCGTTCGTGATCGTGGACGGTCCCGGCCTGGACGAGGACGATTTCCGCATCAAGCGCCGGGGGGCGGAAGGGGGCACCATCCTGGTCCGCCGGGCGGACCGGCTGGCCGCGGAGCAGCGCGCCCGGCTGGCGGACATTTGCGGGTCGTCCGTGCGGCTGATCTGGACGGGCGCGGAGCCGCCCGGGAAAGAAGACCCGCCGGCCGCCGTGCTCAGGCTTGCCCCGCTCAGGGAACGGAGCGAGGACATTCCGGAACTCGTATACGAATTTCTCCGGCGGGAACGCGTCCCGGATCCGGCGAACGCCATTTCCCGGGACGCGCTGCGGCTTCTGGCCGCCTATCCGTATCTGCGGGGCAACGTGGCGGAGCTGGCGAAAGTGGTCAGCCGGGCGGTGGCGCTCAGCAACGGCCGGCAAATCATGGCCAGCCACCTGCGGTTCGGCGGCATGCGGAAACCGGGGGAGCGGCCGAAGGTGGGGCTGGCCCTCGGCAGCGGGTCCGTGAAAGGGGCTGCCCACGTCGGGGTGATCAAAGTGCTGGAAGAAGCCGGCATCCCGATCGACTGCATTGCCGGCACCAGCGTCGGCGCCTTCATCGGCGCACTGTACGCGGGCGGCCAGCCGGTGGCCAATTTCGAACGCGTGCTGCCGACGGTGCGCTGGCGCCAGCTCCTGAATCCGGCCCTGCCGCCGGCGGCCCTGGCCGACAACGGGCCGATGGCCCGGTTCGTCGAACGGTTCATCGGCCCGGTCCGCTTTGACGAATTGAAGATCCCGTTCGCCGCCGTCGCGGCCGACGCCATGACCGGCGAAGCGTGCATTCTGAACCGGGGCCAGGTGTCCCGGGCCATCTGCGCGTCCACGGCGATCCCCGGCGTCATGAAACCGGTCCTGCACGAAGGACGGCTCATGATCGACGGCGGGGTGGTGCATCCGGTTCCCGTCGCCCTGTGCCGCAGCATGGGGGCGGATCTGGTCATCGCCGTGGACGTCAGGGCGCCGGCGTCGATGCGCCGCAAACCGGGGAATCTGGTGGCGGCCATCCTGAACACCATCGACATCATGAGCGAGAAAATCGTCCAGGAAGAGCTCCAGCTGGCCGACGTCGTGCTGAAACCGCAGCTGGAACTGCACGAATACACCTTCAAATCGTCCGGCGCCTTCATCCGCAGGGGCGTGGAAGTGGCGCGGCAGTCCCAGGCGGACATTTTGCGCCTTTATCACCAGGAAGCATAAAAAAGGAATTTCGCCCGCCATGTCGAAAAAGGGAGGACACAAACGAACGGCCGCCGGGCAGCGCGCGAGATGCGCCTTGCGGGCAGCGGCCGCCGGCGGGGGGCGGAATCGTGCACAAAATCTTGATCGTGGAAGATGAACCGGACATCGCCAGGGTGCTGCAGGCGTATTTGGCCAAGGCCGGGTTCCGGGTCGAGTCGGCGGGGGACGGGGCCGCGGCCATACGGCGGTTTGACGCGTGGACGCCGTCCCTCGTGCTGCTCGACGTCATGCTGCCGGACACGGACGGCTGGCAGCTGCTCGCCTGGATCCGGGAGCGGGGCGCCTGCCCCGTCATCATGCTGACCGCGATGAGCGATCTGGAAAGCCGTCTGGCCGGCCTGAACGCCGGGGCGGACGACTACATCTGCAAACCGTTTGTGGCCGAGGAGGTGGTCGCGCGGGTGCAAGCCGTCCTGCGCCGGCTGCCTCTTGTTGCTTCCGGCAAGGTGGCTGCTTTCGGCCGTTTGCGGGTCGATCTTGCCGCCCGGGAAGTGACGCTGGCCGGCCGGCCCGTCCCCTTGGCGCCGCGGGACATGGATCTGTTTTTGCTGTTTGCCTCCCACCCGAACCGGACGTTCGGGCGGGAAGAACTGATTTCGGCGGTATGGGGCGCGGATTACGCAGGCAGCGACCGGGCCGTCGACCTGTCCGTCAACCGCATCCGCCAGGCGCTGGGCGATTGGCCCGCGGAAGAAGGGGAAATCGCCACGGTTCGCAGATGGGGGTACAAGTTCCGTGTCCGGCGCTGAGCGGAGAAGTTTGCTGAGGTATTGGTCGGTCCGGTATTTTTTTGTCGTGGTGGCGAGCATGGTGCTGGTGGCGACGGCGACGCTCGTTTCGGTGAACCGGGTTCATGTGGAAACCCAACGCGACGCCCTCGCGACGTTCGCCCGGGCCGTGGCCCGGGAACCCATCGCGCCTGGTGCAACGCGGGAAGCCGAATGGCAAGCCGCCCTGCGGCGCGGATTGGAGGAAGCCGGCTTCCCGCAGGACCGGCCCGTCGCCTTCCTGCTGGACGAAGCCGGGCATGTGGCGCGTCAGTCGCCGGAGCGTCCCGGCCGGGAAGCGGAGCTCGTTCTGGCGGCCATGGCGGTGGAGCCCGGGGCGTACGGGATCGTGCAGCGGATCGAACCGGTGCCCGGCTCCGGCCGCAGCTGGCTGGCCGTTCTGGAACCGCTGGAACAGGGAGACGCACCGGCGCTTGCCGTCGCCGCGATGCCGCTGGAGAGGATCATGCCGGCGGTCGAACGGTTCCGGCTCGTCCGCCTCGCCGGCACCTTCACGGTGATCCTTGTCGGCTGGGGGATCGTCTATCTGATGACCCGGCGGTTTGTCGCCCCGATCCGCGCCGCCGCAGACGCCGTTCGCCGGATCGCGGACGGCCATTACGACGTGAAGCTAAGCCGCGACGGGCGCCAGCCGAAAGAAATCGCGGAGCTGATGGATGCGTTTGCCGACATGGCCGAACGGCTGCGCGAGCACGAGGCGCTCCGCCGCCAGCTTCTGGCCGGCGTCACCCATGAGCTGCGCACGCCGATCACTTCCGTCAGCGGCTTGCTCCAGGCGGTGCGGGACAAGGTGGTGACCGGCGAAGAGGCGGAACTGTTTTTGCACAATGCGCTGAAGCAGGCGGACCGGCTGCAGAAACTGGTGGATGACCTGCTCGAATTCAACCGGTTCGCCGCCCAGGAAATCACCGTCCGCCTGGCGCACGCCAACCTGTTCGCGCTGGTCGGCGAAATCGTCCACCGCTGGCGCGCCGGCCAGGGGGAGGCGGCGGACGGATTGTCCATCGGGCTCGAGGCGGACGAAGCAGAAGACTGGAGCCTGCGGACCGATCCGGAGCGAATCGAGCAGGTGCTCGTCAATCTTCTCAACAACGCGCGGGATGAAATGCCGGAAGGGGGCTCCATCCGGATCGGGCTGGTCCGCGAAGGGGATGCGTTCCATGTCCATGTGACGGACACGGGAGCCGGCGTGCCGGAAGCCGAGCAGCCCCATCTGTTCGAACCGTACTATCGCGGCGAACGGAAAAAGCGCCGGATTCGCGGCCTCGGGCTCGGCCTCCCGTTCAGCCGGCTGATCGCCCGCTCGCTCGGCGGGGACCTGGTTCTGGCGAAAAGCGACGGGCGGGGCAGCACGTTCACGCTGATACTGCCGCGCGAACCGCGCTGACGCGGCAAGCCGTTCCGGGATGGACCGAAAAGGCCGAAGGGGGGCAATAGCAGAAGCGGGCATGCAAAAAGCCGCCGGTCCGGCGGCTTGTTCCGTCATGGGCATGGCCTCCCAGGAGGGATTCGAACCCCCGACCGACGGCTTAGAAGGCCGCTGCTCTATCCTGCTGAGCTACTGGGAGAAGGCATAAAAAAAGCGGGTGAAGGGAATCGAACCCTCGCCTCAGGCTTGGGAAGCCGGCGTTCTACCATTGAACTACACCCGCATGCCATATGGTCGCTGTCTCGTCAGCAGCGTCCCGGGACAGGCCTTCAGCCCGGGCGCTTCCGGAGCGGACCTTCTGCCGTCCGGCGAGCAACCATTATGGTAGCACAGCCTCGCCAGAAAATCAACACGGGCTTTTGGCGCCCGCCGGGTGCGCCTTTTGCGCCATGCTCCGGATGGCTTGTTCATGCTATAATAAAACCCGCATGCCTGGAACGCGGGGTGATTCCCATTCGCCGGGACACAAAGGATTCCCGTCATGAACGGGTGTATCTGCTTCCCAAAACGATCGACTATTATCAGGAACAATTGACCCGGCTGCTGGAGGAGGAGCGGTTCGCCGAAGCGGCGGATCTTTTGGCTTTCCTGCTGGCGTGCCGGACGGACGACGCCATCACGGTGGCGGAATGGCAGCGCCTGTACGACTGGCTCGCCGACTTCGCCGGTGAAGGCCATCCGGCCGCCGGCGGCCGCGGCATCGAGGAAGGAACGGAAGGCGAAGACGCGGCGAGCGAGCAGGATTTGCGGATGCGGCGCCTGGCCGCCAAAGCGTCGGACCCCGCCTATGTGGAACGGCTGCTCGACATGCTGCGGCATGAAACCGATCTGGAAAAGAAGCTGCTGGCCGTCGACCAGCTGGCGCTGGCCGACCACCCCGGCGTGGATGCCGCCCTCGCCGCCTGGCTGGAAGGGGCGAGGCTGCATCCGCTGCTGCAGTTCCGGGTGTTGCAGACGCTGAAGCGGCGGGGCGTGCCCGGCACGGTGGTCCTCGAGCGCGGCGGCGGGACCGTCGAGCTGGCGATCGCCGACACGCCGCTGTCGATGGACGAATTTCCGGCCGCCGTCCGGTCGGTGCCGGACATGGTCCGCCGCGCCCTGTCGCTGACCGATCCGGGCATGGCGCCATTTGCCGCCAGTGTCTGGCAAGACTTTCTCGCCTGCGTGTACGGCACGGACCTGTACGGCGCCCTGGCGGCGATGACCGGCCGGGAGGCCGCGGTGTGGGCGGCCGGGCTGCACGAAATTCTGGTCTTGTCGGTGACGGGCGAAGACCCGGAGAAACCGGTGCTGCCTTTTTATAAATTGAAAGAAACGGACGCGAAGGCGGTGCGCGCGAGCCGGAACGCGCTCCTAACCTGCATGCGGAACCCCTACGGCCCGTTTTGACGCCCCCGTGCCGTGCGCCGCGGATCAGGCGCGAAGGCCGCCCGGTCCATCGGCCGCTTCTTCGCCTCCCGGACGGCCGGACCCGCCGCCTTCGTCCGCCGGCGGCCCCGTCCTCCGTTCCACGCTTGAATTCGGCAAATTTTGTGTTTATAATGGAGTGGTTATCATGACCGGCAGAAACCATTTCGCAACGGCAACCAGCCGGCAGGCGGACGGAAAGTGCCGGCATGCCGGGCAAAAAGTTGGAGGGACGGCATACAATGAAAGCAACGTGGGAAAAAATAGAGAAGAACACCGGTGTTCTTGAAGTCGAAGTGGATGCGGAACAAGTCAACGCCGCGCTGGACCGGGCATTCCGGAAAGTCGTGCGCCGGGTGAACGTGCCGGGATTCCGCAAGGGCAAAGTGCCCCGTCCGATCTTCGAAGCCAGATTCGGCGTGGAAAGCCTGTACCAGGACGCCATCAACGACCTGCTGCCGGACGCCTACGAACAGGCCGTGAAGGAAACCGGCATCGAACCGGTGGACCAGCCGGACATCGACATCGAGCGCTTCGCCAAAAACGAGCCCTTCGTGTTCAAGGCGAAGGTGACCGTCAAGCCGGAAGTGACGCTCGGCGCATACAAAGGGCTTGAAGTGACGGAGAAAAGCACGGAAGTGACGGAAGAGGAGCTCGGGCAGGAGCTTCGGCGCCTGCAGGAGCGTCACGCCGAGCTGGTCGTGCTGGAGGAAGGCACCGCGGAGAAGGGCGACATCGTCGTCATCGACTACGAAGGCACCATCGACGGCGAGCCGTTCGAAGGCGGCAAGGCGGAGAAGCAGTCGCTGGAACTCGGATCGGGCACGTTCATCCCCGGATTCGAAGACCAGCTTGTCGGCATGGCCAAAGGGGAAGAAAAGGACATCCACGTCACGTTCCCGGAGGATTACCACGCGGAACACCTTCGCGGCAAGCCGGCCGTCTTCAAGGTAACCGTGCGGGACATCAAGCGGAAAAACCTGCCCGAGCTGGATGACGAATTCGCCAAGGACGTCAGCGAGTTCGAAACCCTCGAGGAATTCAAGGAAGACCTGAAAAAGCGCCTGAAGGAGCAAAAGGAACGGGAACGGGACCTGAAGCTCGAGGCGGACGTCATCGAAAAGGCGGCGGCCAACGCGGAAGTGGACATTCCCCCGGTCATGATCGAAACGGAAATCGACCGGATGGTGCGGGACTTCGAAAACCGGCTGCGGATGTCCGGCATGAACCTGGAGCTGTATTACCGGTTTTCCGGCCAGGACGAGGCGGCGCTGCGGGAGCAGATGCGGGAAGAAGCGGCCGAGCGGGTGAAAAGCTCGCTGGTGCTCGAAGCGATCGCCAAGGCGGAAAACGTCCAGGTGGATGAAGAGGACGTCAACCGGGAACTGGAACGCATGACCGAGACGTACCGCCAGTCCGTCGAGGAACTGCGCGCGATCATCGAACGAAACGGCAACATGGACGATTTCAAGGCGGACCTCCGCATCAAGAAAACGGTCAAGTGGCTTGTGGAAAACAGCAAACGGACACCGGAAGTCGCCTGACGAACCGCCGGCATGAACGGAAGGCACGCGATGGCCGCGTGTCTTCTTTTTCACCCGCGGAACATGCCGCGCCGGCGCGCCGCTTGGGCATCGGAAGAAAATTGGCTTTGCAGACCGAACGTGTTAAAATGGATTCAGACGAAGACCGAAACGGAGTGGGGAACAATGAGTTTGGTTCCGATTGTCGTGGAGCAAACGAGCCGCGGCGAACGATCCTATGACATCTATTCCAGGCTGCTCAAGGATCGGATCATTTTTCTTGGCAGTCCGATCGACGACGAAGTCGCCAACCTGGTGATCGCCCAGTTGTTGTTCCTTGCTGCCGAAGATCCGGAGAAAGACATCCACCTCTACATCAATTCGCCCGGCGGTTCCGTCACGGCCGGGTTGGGCATACTGGATACCATGCGCTACATCAAGCCGGACGTGTCCACCATTTGCGTGGGGATGGCGGCCAGCATGGCCTCCCTTCTCCTCGCCGCCGGCGCGAAGGGCAAGCGCTACGCCCTTCCGAACAGCGAAGTGATGATCCACCAGCCGCTCGGAGGCGTGCGCGGCCAGGCCGCAGACATCAAGATCCATGCGGATTGGATCATCCGGACGAAGCAGAAGCTGAACGAAATGTACGTGGAATTCACCGGCCAGCCGCTCAAGAAAATCGAGAAGGACACGGACCGCGACTTCTTCATGACGGCTGAAGAAGCCAGGGAATACGGTCTGATCGACAAGGTGATCCATCCCTGAGCGCCCCGGTTTCCGGCGGGGCGGATGATGGCGCGCTTCACGGCCTGCCTTAACCATTATCGGAAAACAAAAGAGGTGACCCTATGTTCAAATTTAGCGACGAAAAGGGCCAGCTGAAGTGCTCGTTCTGCGGCAAATCCCAGGATCAGGTCCGCAAGCTGGTGGCGGGACCGGGCGTTTACATTTGCGACGAATGCATCGAACTTTGCACCGAAATCGTGGAGGAAGAACTCGGCCAGGACGAGGAACTGGACCTCCGGGACGTTCCGAAGCCGAAGGAAATCATGGAAATTCTGGACAGCTACGTCATCGGCCAGGAACAGGCCAAGAAGTCCCTCGCCGTGGCCGTTTACAACCATTACAAACGGATCAACAGCAACACGAAGCACGACGACGTGGAGCTGGCGAAAAGCAACATTTTGCTGGTCGGTCCGACGGGCAGCGGCAAGACGCTGCTCGCCCAGACGCTGGCCAAAATCCTGAACGTTCCCTTCGCCATCGCCGACGCCACGAGCCTGACGGAAGCCGGTTATGTCGGGGAAGACGTGGAAAACATCCTGCTCAAGCTGATCCAGGCCGCCGATTACGACGTGGAGAAAGCCGAACGCGGCATCATCTACATCGACGAAATCGACAAGATCGCCCGCAAATCGGAAAATCCGTCCATCACCCGCGACGTGTCCGGCGAAGGCGTGCAGCAGGCGCTGCTCAAAATCCTGGAAGGCACGGTCGCTTCCGTGCCGCCGCAGGGCGGACGCAAGCACCCGCATCAGGAATTCATCCAGATCGACACGACCAACATCCTGTTCATTTGCGGCGGCGCCTTCGACGGGCTGGAGCAGATCATCAAGCGCCGCATCGGCAAGAAGGTGATCGGCTTCAACACCGACGCGAGCAAGGCCGCCGAGCTGAAGCCGGGCGAATACCTGTCCCTGGTGCAGCCGGAAGACCTGCTGAAGTACGGCCTCATTCCCGAGTTCGTCGGACGGCTGCCGATCATCGCCACGCTGGAGCCGCTGGACGAGAAAGCGCTGGTCCGGATATTGTCCGAGCCGAAGAACGCCCTCGTCAAGCAATACCAGAAGCTGCTCGAAATGGACAACGTCAAGCTGTCGTTCGAACCAGGCGCCCTCGAGGCGATCGCCCGCGAAGCGATCAAGCGCAACACGGGCGCCCGCGGCCTCAGGGCGATCATCGAGAGCATCATGCTCGACGTCATGTTCGAAGTGCCGTCGCGCGACGACGTCTCCGAGTGCATCATCACGGAGAAGGCGGTGCTGGAAAAGCTGCCGCCGCAGCTGAACACGAAAAGCGACAAGAAGCGCAAGGAAGAAAGCGCCTGACGGATCCGGTCCGTGCCTGCCGGGGGCGGCGCGGACCGCTTGGATCAAACCATTCACGTTGCCGGACGCGCGCCGCCTGAGGCGCGCGTCCGGTTGCCGGAGCCTCCGCGGTTTGTTGGCCGCGGCGGTTTTTGGCATTTTGGGGGAGGATCGGAAAGCGGGATGTATCACAGGACGCAAACGAAGCCCGTCCGCGTGGGGAATCTCACCATCGGCGGCAGCAACGACGTGATCATTCAGAGCATGTGCACGACGAAGACGGCGGACGTGGAGGCGACGGTGGCCGAAATTTTGCGGCTGGAGGAAGCGGGTTGCCAGCTGGTGCGGGTGACCGTCAACACCCGGGAAGCGGCCGAGGCGATCAAGGAAATCAAGAAGCGGATCCACATTCCGCTCGTGGCGGACATCCACTTCGACTACCGCCTGGCCCTGGCCGCCATCGAGAACGGCATCGACAAGGTGCGCATCAATCCCGGCAACATCGGCCGCCGCGAGAAGGTGGAAGCCGTCGTCAAGGCGTGCAGGGAACGGGGCATTCCGATCCGCATCGGCGTCAACGCCGGTTCGCTGGAAAGCCACCTGCTCGAGAAATACGGCTACCCGACCCCGGAAGCGATGGTGGAAAGCGCGCTGTACCACATCCGCATCCTGGAGGAGCTGGACTTTACGGACATCGTCGTTTCGCTGAAGGCGTCCGACGTGCCGATGGCGATCGCCGCCTACACGAAGGCGGCCGAGCAAATTCCGTATCCGCTGCATCTGGGCATCACCGAGTCGGGACCGCTGTTTGCGGGCACGGTGAAAAGCGCCGCCGGTCTCGGCGTGCTGCTCAACATGGGCATCGGCAACACGATCCGCATCTCCCTCAGCGCCGACCCGGTGGAGGAAGTGAAGGTCGCCCGCGAGCTTTTGAAGACGTTCGGCCTCGTGTCCAACGCGCCGACCCTCGTATCCTGCCCCACGTGCGGCCGTCTCGACTTCAACCTGTTCGAGGTGGTGGGGGAAGTCGAACGGTACCTTGAAAAAATCAAGGTGCCGATCCGGGTGTCCGTGCTCGGCTGCGCCGTGAACGGCCCGGGCGAAGCCCGCGAGGCGGACATCGGCATCGCCGGCGCCCGCGGGGAAGGGCTTTTGTTCCGGCACGGCGAAATCGTCCGGAAAGTGCCGGAGGCGGAGCTGGTCAATGAGCTGAAGAAGGAAATCGACGAGCTCGTGCGAATCTACGAGGCGACGGGAGAGATTCCGGGCCGCAAGCGGCACGCCGGAAACCCGGTCTCCTGAATGGCGTCCGGATCCCCCGATGATCATCGGCGGCATGTCCGGCCGACGGGCCATGCATCCTGGCATGGCCCGTCGGCCGGTTTTTTTTGTTCCGGTACCGGGAGCCCATGCCGGCCGCGTCCGCTCCGCCGGTGAGGAAGGCGCCCGTTCCTTGCGCTTTGCAGGTGGTGACGCCGCGGATTCCGGCGGCCCGCTGTACTAACGCCGGTTTCAAACGGCAATACTGACAGGTAACGCGGAAAAAACTTGAAACGGAGGAGCGCGCGCCAATGAGATTCGAAGCGATCGTCATGATGGTGCAGCTGTTTTTCGCCGTCGTGATCGGCCTGTACTTCTGGGGGCAGCTGCGCAGCCAGCGGTCGAACCGGGTGGCGGTGGACCGGGATTCGCGCAGGGAAATGGAGAAGCTCCGCCGCCTGCGCGCCATTTCCCTGACCCAGCCGCTGGCGGAGAAAACCCGGCCCGTCTCCGTCGGCGACATCGTCGGCCAGCAGGAGGGCCTGAAGGCGCTCCGGGCGGCGCTGTGCGGTCCCAATCCCCAGCACGTGATCATCTACGGGCCGCCGGGCGTCGGCAAGACGGCGGCTGCGCGGGTCATTCTGAACGAGGCGAAGAAAAACCCGCTGTCGCCCTTCGGCCCGGACGCGGCGTTCACCGAAATCGACGCCACCATCGCCCGCTTCGACGAACGCGGCATCGCCGATCCGCTCATCGGCAGCGTCCACGATCCGATCTACCAGGGGGCGGGCGCCATGGGCGCCGCCGGCATTCCGCAGCCGAAGCCCGGCGCGGTGACGAAGGCCCACGGCGGCGTGCTGTTCATCGACGAGATCGGTGAACTGCATCCGATCCAGATGAATAAATTATTGAAGGTTTTGGAAGACCGCAAGGTGATGCTGGAGAGCGCCTACTACAGCCCGGAAGACCCGAACATTCCCCGGCACATCCACGACGTGTTCCAGAACGGGCTGCCGGCGGATTTCCGTCTCGTCGGCGCCACCACGCGCTCGCCCCACGAGCTGCCGCCGGCGCTTCGTTCCCGCTGCATGGAAATCTTCTTCCGGCCGCTTGCGCCCGATGAAATCGGCCGGATCGCCGCCGGCGCCATCGCCCGGATCGGCTTTCCACCCTGCCCGGAAGCGGTGGAGGTGGTGAAGCGCTACGCCGCCAACGGCCGGGAAGCGGTCAACATCATCCAGCTGGCGGCCGGACTAGCCATGAGCGAACGGCGCGACCGGCTGTCGGCGGCGGACGTGGAATGGGTGGTGACGAATTGCCACATCCAGCCGCGGCCGGACAAGAAAATTCCGCCCGCCCCCCAGGTCGGCGTCGTGAACGGCCTCGCCGTCTGCGGTCCGGGATCGGGGGTGCTGCTGGAAATCGAAGTGACCGCCGTGCCGGCCGTCCGTCCCCACGCGGGCAGGGTGACCGTCACCGGCGTGGTGGATGAAGAGGAAATCGGCGGCGGGACGAAAACGCTGCGGCGCAAAAGCATGGCCCGCGGTTCGGTGGAGAACGTGCTGACCGCCCTCCGCCTGCACGGCATCGACGCCGGGCGCTACGATCTGCACATCAACTTTCCCGGCGGCGCGCCGGTGGACGGTCCGTCGGCCGGCATCGCCGTGGCCGCCGCCATCGCGTCCGCCGTCACGGGCATTCCCGCGGACAACCGGGTGGCGATGACCGGCGAGCTGTCCATCCACGGCCGGGTCAAACCCGTCGGCGGCGTGGCCGAGAAAGTGGAAGCGGCCCGGGAGGCCGGCGCGTCGAAAGTGCTCATCCCGAAGGACAACTGGCAGGATCTGTTTGCAAGCTTCGACGGCATCGAAATCGTGCGGGTGGAAAAACTGGAGGACGTGTTCGAGCATGTGCTCGGCCGCCGTTCGCTCCATCCGGCGGCTCCGGAAAAGCCGGCGTCCGACGGCCGCGTGCCGGCCGCGGTGTCGCTGCTGCACGCCGGCGAATTGACAACCGGGCGGGATTGAGCGTCCAGCCGTGGTTCCGGCCGCCGCCGCAAGCCGCGGCGCATCCGGCTCTTCGTCCGGAGAGCGCGGCCCGGGCCGCGTTTTTCGCTTTGGACGGCACCGTGCCGCCGGGCGCGAATTGGTGTTTTGCAAACCGGTTTGCTAAAATGTTGGGAAGAGGCCGAGAGGTTGTACATCAGGAGGTGCTGACGATGGGATCCGCGAAGGGAACGCGCCGCATCCCGCTTCTTCCCCTGCGGGGACTCTTGGTTTATCCGACCATGGTGCTGCATCTGGATGTCGGCCGCGAAAAGTCGGTCCGGGCGCTGGAAGCGTCCATGGTCAGCGACAACATGATCCTCCTGTGCTCCCAGACCGACGTGAACGTTGAAGATCCCGCCGAGAAGGATATTTTCCGCGTCGGCACGATTTCGAAAATCCGTCAGATGCTGAAATTGCCCAACGGCACGATCCGTGTGCTGGTGGAAGGCCTCACCCGCGCGGAAATCGTCGAATATCTCGACAATCCGGCCTTTTTCGACGTCGTGGTGCGGGAATTGCCGGAGACGGAAACGGCCAGTCCGGAAATCGACGCGCTCCGGCGGACGGTGCTCCACCATTTTGAACATTACATCACCCTCTCCAGGAAAGTGACGCCGGAAACGCTGACCGCCGTGGCCGACATCGAGGAACCGGGGCGGCTGGCCGACGTCATCAGCAGCCATCTGACGCTGAAGATCCGGGACAAGCAGACCATTCTGGAAACGGTCGACGTCAAGGAGCGGCTCGAGAAACTGCTGGAGCTGCTCAACAACGAGCGGGAAGTGCTGGAACTGGAGCGCAAAATCAGCCAGCGGGTCAAAAAACAGATGGAAAAGACCCAGAAGGAATATTACCTGCGCGAGCAGATGAAGGCGATCCAGAAGGAACTGGGCGAGAAGGAAGGGCGCGCCGGCGAGGCCGAGGAACTGCGCCAGAAGCTCGAGGCGGCGAATTTGCCGCCGGCCGTGCGGGAAAAGGCGGAAAGGGAAATCGACCGCCTGGAAAAAATGCCCGTCGCGTCCGCCGAAGGCGCCGTCATCCGCAACTACGTGGACTGGCTGCTCGCCCTGC